>Ga0138256_10002108_pt1 | contig 21406 bp, 18 predicted proteins | sample KNB2016incub_MG_FD_105486 | JGI IMG/M metagenome (GOLD analysis project Ga0138256, IMG submission 105486) | Active sludge microbial communities from wastewater in Klosterneuburg, Austria - KNB2014incub_MG | ecosystem: Engineered > WWTP > Activated sludge > Unclassified | place: Austria... | reverse complement strand
GCCGATATTATTAATAGGGCTGCTGCAATAATTCAAACGATCGGTTAAAGGAGTTACCTGGTATAAAGGACGGCGCTCAGCCAGCTTTTCAAATGCACGGTGAATATATCCTACTGTAGATACTGATGAAAGAATCCGTTCACCATCCATTTCAAGGATGTTCTGAAATACACCATGCGTTGCCGGATGTGTTGGCCCAAGATTGAGTGTTGTGCTTTGCTTCTCAATGGAGCCTTCAGGCAATAATATATTTTGTACGTCGCTCATTATAAATTATCCATTAATCAATGATCAATTAACACTTCCTCCCCTTCCGAACATTTCATCATCTTTATCTACTCTTGTTTGGTCTTCCAATGGAAACTCTTTCCGCATTGGAAAATAGTCCATCTCATCTACATTCAGAATGCGGATGAGATTGGGGTGACCAAGAAAATTCACTCCAAAGAAATCATAAGTCTCCCGTTCCATCCAGTTGGCAGATGAATAAAGCTGTGTAGCTGTAAATACATCGGGTGTATTAATATCTGTAAACACTTTAAAACGGATGCGGACATTATCAACCAGGTTGTGTAAGTGGTACACAACAGCCAGTTCTCTTCCTTTATCTGTGGGATAATGCACTGCCTGCAAATCAGTTAAAAACCGAAACTTAAGAGTTTCATCATCATATAAAAACTGGAGCACTTTCAAATTCAATTCCTTTGGAGCTTCAAAAGTGAGCATTCCATAAGGCTCAGAAAAAGCAAATACCTGCTCTCCGAATTTCTCTGTCAGCTTATGTTGAATCTGTTCGTTAGATAAACTCATCGCCGTTAATAATTTCAGCATTTGAACATTTGAAAATTCTGTTTGCTATCAGCACATTTCCAAATTATCAAATTGTTTAATTGCTTTTTTATTGTATTCCGTAACTGTCTAATAATTTCTGGTAATGATCGCTGTTTCTCCTGCGTAAACTTTCCTGTCCCACCAGATCCTGCACTTTCATCAGTCCATCTAATATTGCTTCCGGTCTTGGAGGACAACCCGGCACATACACATCAACCGGAATCACCTGATCAATTCCCTGCAATACACTATAGGTATCAAAAATACCGCCGCTGCTGGCACATGCACCAACAGCCATTACCCAACGGGGTTCTGCCATTTGCAGGTACACCTGTTTCAAAACAGGTCCCATTTTTTTTGAGATTGTTCCCATCACCATAATCAAATCGCACTGACGTGGAGTAAAGGCCATACGCTCTGAACCAAAACGACCGAGATCGTAATGTGCAGCAGCTGTTGCCATAAACTCAATACCACAGCAGGAAGTTGCAAACGGTAAAGGCCAGATAGAATTCTTTCGGGCCAACCCTACTACTTCGCTGAGTTTGGTTGCAAAAAAACCTTCGCCCATATGACCTTCAGGTGCATCAACAACGCTGATGTGACCTTTATAGTCAACTGGTTTAGGAGTAGCGTTAAATTGTACCGGACGAGACATAATTTTTTAATTTGAAGTTTCTGAATTTGAAGATTTGAAATCACCCGCTTACTAAACAGCATTTGCCGCAAAAAGTTCCATCAGCACATTTTCAAATTTTCAAATAAACCTGTTAATCTTCCCAGTTCAATGCGCCTTTTTTAATGATATAATAAAAACCGCAAAGAAAGAAGCCTACAAACATCAGCACAGCTGCAAAACCACCCCAGCCCAATTCTTTGAAATTAACTGCATAGGGGTAGAAAAGGATCACCTCTACATCAAATAATACAAACAAAATAGCGACCAGAAAATATTTAACCGCCATTGGCTGACGGGCATTACCATGAATTTCAATACCACTTTCAAAATTCTCCAGCTTTTGTGAAGTAGGGCGTTTTGGACCAAGCCAGTGCGTAAGAACCATAATCAAAACCACAAGACCTATCGCAAATAGTATTTGTATCCCGATGGGAAAGTAATTCGATGAATCATTGACTTGCTGAGGAACAGGACTGGACTGTAAAAGGAAAAACCAATTCATTCTAAAGGTTTTGAATGCCGCAAAAATAAGGCAGGCTATTGGAATAAAGTTCAGCCATTAAAATAAAATCCCCCCGTTTGTACGGAGGGATTACTTATTAAAACAAATGTTATTGTCTATTTCCCCGATGCCGGCTTTCCTCCCGCTGGTTTTGAACCTGCTGCCGGTTTTGTTTGTGTGCCCCCTGCCGGAGCAGTTGTGCTGCCTGTTGTTTGAGTTTTACCACCTGTTAACTGACGCTTATACAATTCCGCATCTTTATCTGCGGGATCAATGGCCAGTATTTTATCACAGAACTCTATTGCAGTTTTATAATCTTTCTTTACGAAGATATTATAGCCAATAAAGTATTTATAGGCAATTTTTACCTGTGGACGGAATGAAACTGAATCCTTACCGGTTGTTGCAATCTGAATGAATTTCTCAAAATGCGGGTTTGCCATCCCGTTGATCATACTTGTATCAATACTCCAGTTGCTGCGTGCACGCCAGTAGTAACCAAATGCCTGGTCGGGATACTTTTCTGTGTATACACCAAAAATACTGTCTGCTTTTGTATAGTTAGAAAAATCGCCATCAGCACCGGCATCGAAATAAGCACGGCCCAAATTGTAGAGATCAACATTTGAAGGACTTTTCTTTGCATTATACTGTTTGTAAAGCCAATAAGCTGTTGCCTTTTTATCTTTCTGTTTTTTTGCAAGATCTACAGCTTTCTGCAAATAAGCTGCTTTATTTTCCACAATTGTATCTGCATCCATCGCTTTTTCATAATAAGCATATGCCTGTGCTTCGCTTCCAGCGGTTGCAGCTACTATATCACCTAAAATTTCATAGTCTTTAGGCACAATATCATGGTCATGTACTTTTTTGAAATATTCATCAATGCTCAGCTTTGCATTGGCGAAATCATTCATCTTAAAATAACTGTAAGCCTTTAACTTATAAATACGTGGTTTAACCACTGTTGCGCCAACTTTGCTGATCATTTCATCGCTTTTCGCAATGGCTTCGGCAAACTGGCCTGAGGCATATTTCAGATCAATTCGGTAATAATCATTCTGTGGATCAGGATCAATGGAAGCAATGAATTTATTGAGATATTCTTCCGCTTTTACTACATCTCTGAAATACCAGTAAAAGTATAAGGAATAATAAGCCGGGCCATAGTTAGGGTCCATTTTCACTGCTGCTTCATAAGCAGGTAAAAAATATTCTTTGTTCTTCTGACTTTCATAAATCAATCCTTCTTTGTGCTTTGCAGCAGCATAGGAAGGATTCAGTAACAATGCATTATTAAATGCTAATACTGCATCACCGCCATTCACTAATTTACGATAAGCATCTCCAATAGTAACAAATACACTTGGGTCCTTGAACCCTTTTAAAGTTGTAGCCTTCTGCATTAAGGCAATGCCATAGTTAGCATCTCCGGCTGTTGTGTAAGCATTTGCACGGCCAACAGCATGCAATACATCAATATCTTTTGACTTACTGTTGTTCACAGCCATATCAAAATGGTTACGGGCATCAGTAGTTTTATTCTCTATTAACTCAATATGACCCATACCTGCAAGCAAAATGGGTGAAGCAGGATTACCCTGCAATGCCGTTTGATAGGTTTGCTTTGCCATTGCGTTATCTTCCAGTGCGAGATAAGCCTGACCTAACCAATAGGCCGCATCTTCATTTTTGGGGTTTGCCGCAAGTAATTTTGTAAACACATCTTTTGCGCTGCTGAACCGTTCATAATACATGAACTTCTTTCCTTCATCAAGCGACTGCGCAAACATCTGCTGCACAAAAACGATGGCTAAGAATGCTAAACTGAGTGATCGTTTCATCTGTTTCTTTTTTTGTCTTTTTAGATACCTAATCTGATTGCTTCAGGGTTGGTAAAAATATTACTTTATTGGTTTAGAGGCTTCACTAATTTCAGCCTGGTTTCCCTCATCATAAAAATCCTCCACGCCGGCACCAGGTAACCTCTTCTGAAAATCAACTGCCCTCTGTCACCCTTCATGAAATTTACTAACGATTTCCCCAAACCTATGTGGTTTTCTTTTAAGACGTAATAAATCCCTCTGGTGTAAGGATAACGTCTTGTTAAAATGTCGTCCTGCCATGGCTTTGTATAAGAACTATCGGTACAAGTTGCACAGGGCAGCCAGGCAATTCTCACTTTTTTGAGCATGTTTGTTTGTGCTGTATCTTCCGGGTTACCAATCCAGCTAACACCAACAAATCCAATATAGCCGGAGGTTTCAGCAATATATTTCACAACTTCCCAACTGCTTTTGGCAGCTGTTATGCCTCCCGTATTAAGCGGTTTACCGCCTAAAATGCTGTCAATAGCAAATCGAACTGTACTGGTTGCTTTTACACCATCAAATACCGGTTTATAAGGCAAAGAACTTTTTCCCTGCAGCAGATTCGCCACATCCTCTCTTTCAAAAACAGAATCTTTGGCATTTCTGTTCACCACAAGTGTAACAGCATCATATGCCAGCAATTCACTTTGAGGATAGATACCCACTGAATCAGCATAATACCTGGTTTCAGCATTGGTTAACTGCTTGGTAACAATCACCATCCTTGTACTGTCGTTGAAAAGATCCTGCCAGCATTCAGCTTCCGGCTTATATTCTGCAATAATTTTTGCTTTTGGATTAGAAGATTGAAAGACGCTGATCTGCTCTTCAATAATTGGCCGGAATGTTTCATCAACACTGATATAAATCGTGCCGGTTGTACCTGTATCAGTTGGTTGTGGTTTTTTGTCTTTACAGGCAAAACCCAACAAAACACCAAAAAGCAACATGAACAAATGAAATTTCTTCATGTTAAGCTTCTTTGTACAATTTATAGCCCCTGAAAATCCTGAAGACTCCGTATACAACTGCGAATGCGCCAAAAATCATGATAACATCAGGAGGAGGAAAAGCAATTTCAAGCCCGATGTATTTTGAAATCACCAGAAATGCGCCAACAATGGCGTATACCAATCCCATTATAATATCAAAGATGGCTTTAACATTAACCGGTTTGTTCTTTTTTCTGAAATCATCCAGTACAGACATGGTATTCACTTTAAAGTGAGGAGGCAAGTTAAATATTTTTACTCTTCTGAAGCTGTGAAGGTGACAGGTTGTGTAAAATAAACAGCCACAGGCTTTCCATTTTGCTTGCCGGGTTTCCATTTTGGCATCCTTGCTATAACCCGCAACACTTCTCTGTCAAAGATATTTCCTGCACTTTTAATAATGACTGCATCTGTAACCTTACCATTATTATTTACAACAAATTTTACCTGCACTGTTCTCCTGTTGCCAGGTTCCAGATCATCAGGAACACGCAGCATTTTTTGTAAATAATTTCTCCATGCTTCTACGCCGCCGGGGAACTCGGGTTGAATATCTGCAAAGTCTCTGATAAGTTGCTCAGTTGCTTCAACGGGTGGTTCAGTTGTTATATTTGTTCCGGTTGCTACTTTTCCCTGAACAAAACTATTTCCATCAGTACCTGTGCCGGGAGAATCTGTTGAACCTGGAACAAATACTGAATCGCTGGTTCTGTCAACAACAGGATGCTCAATGATTGTATTATCTGGAACTATTACTGGAGGACGGTCCACTTTAGTTGGAGGTTGCGCTTCTACAGATCTTGTTTCCGGTTCTTTTTGTACAGGAGGAGTTTCATCCATCAAAGTCATTTCAGTCATTTTCTGAAGTGGCTGATCAAACCCGCCTGTTTTCTTTGGCTGACTCATCACATACACACACAATGCAATTACAAGCAGCAGCATAAATCCAACGGCTTTCATTAAATTCTTCGGATATGCTCTGCGGATAGCATATGCACCATATGATTTGTTGCGATGCTCAAAGAGAATGTCTAACAGATCGGCAGTGAGAATTTGATTTGAAGTCATGGCTGCAGGTTTTCTATAGAGATGCTTCACTGAGAATAAATCCACAATCATCTTTGTAAGCCCCGTGTAAATTAAATTTCAATCAACCTGTCAACTATCTTTGCAGCCATGCGGATTTTAATGGTTTGTCTGGGAAATATTTGTCGCAGTCCATTGGCAGAAGGTGTATTGCAAAACAAAGCATGGAAAGCAGGATTAAACTGGAGTGTTGAAAGTGCAGGCACAGGTGCATGGCATGCAGGTGAGCCGCCACATCAATTAAGTGCAAAAGTGGCAAAGTTGAATGGTGTAGATATCAGCAGGCAGCGGGCAAGACAGTTTGTGAAAGAAGATTTTCTGCAATACGATTTTATTTATGTGATGGACAGCAGTAATTACATTGATGTAAAACAGATCAGTGGAAAATTATGGAAAGAAGAAAAAGTGGATCTGCTGCTGAATGAATTATATCCCGGTGAAAACAGGAATGTTCCTGATCCCTGGTATGGAAAAGAAGATGGATATCATAAAGTGTATGAGATGATTGAGAAAGCATGTGACAAGATCATTCAGAAGTATGAAGCAGGAAGTAAGAGGTAAGAAATTTACAAGAACAACAAACTATAAACAGATCAATGGCAAAGGTTAATGTATCACTACCACAAGGCACAAGAGATTTTGGAGCAGACGTTGTACGTAAACGCAATTATATTTTCACTACCATTAAAACGGTTTTTGAATTATATGGGTTTGAGCCATTAGAGACACCTGCCATGGAAAATCTTGATACATTGATGGGAAAGTATGGTGAAGAAGGTGATAAATTAATTTTCAAAATTCTGAATAATGGATTGGACAACCCTGCAAAACATCAACAGGCGAAAGAAGATTTTGAAAAAGTACTGGCAGGAAAAAATACAAGCGGACTTACTGAGCGTGCATTAAAATATGATCTTACTATTCCTTTTGCAAGATATGTGGCCATGAATCACAATCAACTAACCATGCCATTCAAGCGCTACCAGGTGCAACCGGTGTGGAGAGCTGACCGTCCGCAGAAAGGACGTTACCGTGAGTTTTATCAATGTGATGCAGATGTGGTGGGAAGCAACTCTTTATTGAATGAAGTTGAACTTGCCAATATCTATTCAACTGTTTTTGCAAAACTGGGAGTTGATGTAGATATAAAAATCAACAGCAGGAAAATACTGGCGGCGTTAGCTGAAGTATGTGGCGGTACAGAAAAGATAGTGGACATAACTGTTGCCATTGACAAGCTGGACAAGATTGGTATGGAGAAAGTAAAAGAAGAATTAACACAGCGTGGATTGAATACTGATCAAATTGCTGTTATCGAAAAATACCTGCTCATCAGCGGAACTAATGAAGAAAAATTACAGCAGATCAAATCATTGCTTGGCAAATCTGAAACAGGCAAGAAAGGAATCGAAGAAATTGAAACAATTCTGAACTATCCCCTCACGACTCAAAACTCACGACTATCAATTGATTTTACTCTTGCCCGTGGCTTAAACTATTACACCGGGATCATCTTTGAAGTAAAAGCAAACAATGTGCAGATGGGAAGCATTGGTGGCGGCGGCCGCTATGATGATTTGACTGGTTTATTCGGCGTACCCAATATTCCCGGTGTTGGTATTTCGTTTGGAGTTGACAGGATTTATGATGTAATGGAAGAATTGAAACTGTTCCCTGCAGGAGTTCATACAGGAACAAAGGTTTTATTCTTTAATCTCGGTGAAGATGAAAGTAAAAAAGCATTTGAACTGATGCAGCAACTGCGCAGCAAAGGAATCAGCTGTGAATTGTTTCATGAACAGGCAAAGTTTGATAAGCAGTTTAAATATGCTGAAAAAAAACAGATCCCTTTCATTGTCATCATCGGAACCAAAGAACTTGAAACAGCTACCTGTAATGTAAAAAACCTGCAAACAGGTGTTCAGGAAACAATTTCATTTAATGATCTGCTGAATAAATTTTTCTGATTCAATTTTGTAATCAGTTACTATTTCAAACCAATATTTCTTTTTTTGGGTTGTATGGCTGTGAATCTTTATTTTTGCCACCCTAAAAATTTCGGTCGGTGAGGTGGATGAGTGGCTGAAATCAGTAGTTTGCTAAACTGCCGTACGGGTAACTCTGTACCGCGGGTTCGAATCCCGCCCTCACCGCAAAAAAGGATAAACATTCAAATGTTTATCCTTTTTTTATTCCCTAACCTGTTCCTGTTCCCATTCAGGAAGATTCTATCAGCTGAAGCTTTTCCATTCCCTGAAAATCTGTAACTTTTAGCCTTAATCGTAAAATATGCGGCAAAACATTCCGGTATTGATCTTACTCCCTTTCCTGAGTGCAATAATTTTGTTTTCTGTTTTCATGAACAGGCAAACCCTTTCGAAGCAACAAAATACGGTTGATTGGAAGCAAAGTCAATTTGAAGAACCTGCATTTGATAAGCGGAGAAATGAATATATGTATAACATGGTGAAAGATCCTGTTACGGGCCGTATTCCGGATGGCATTATTGAGAAGTCTTATCAGCAGGCATTGCAGGCTCCTGAGCGGAACTCTGTTTTAAGAACTGAAGATAATAATACCTATTTCCAGGGAGGAGCATTAAATGCAGGGGGACGTTCAAGAACAATCATGTATGACAAACGCTTTAACGGAAGTTCAAACCGTGTAATACTTGCAGGTTCTGTGAGCGGTGGAATTTTTCGCTCAACTGATGGAGGCAGTAGCTGGGCAAATGTTACAAAGCCGAATGAAATACATAACGTACACTGGATTGTTCAGGATACAGGTTCTGTTGCCCGAATGGATACATGGTATGCAGGCGGCGGTGAGCACTGGGGAAATACAGCAACTGAAAATGGCGCCACTTTTATGAGTGATGCGCTTTATAAATCTATTGATAATGGTGCTACATGGACAAAACTTCCGCAAGCGTTCACTACTGGTGCTGCAACTGCTTCAGGGCCTTTTTTGCTTGAACGTTTTGACCATCCATTTGACTTCGTTCACAAAATAGCCATCAACCCGCTGAATGGTCATATATATGTTGGCTGCCACAGAAGATTATTGCGCTCAACGGATGGCGGCCAGACCTGGATAGTAGTTTTTGTTGGGGCTGTTGCAGGTTTTGCTGATGGAGGTACATTTGACGTTGTAGTAAGTTCAACCGGAAGAGTTATTGTTGCTATTAATGGCGGGAACGAAGACCCTGCCATCCGTGGCGTATGGAGCTCACCCACAGGAAATGTTTCTTCTTATACAAGGCTGGCGGGTGGTTCGGTTTTAGGTGTTGACAGTGTTGATGGCTGGAGGGGCAATTCTTATGATTCAAGAACTCTTAACGGACAACCAAACCCTGTTCCAAAAAGAATTTTGTTAGCGCTGGCTCCTTCCAATAATAACATTATGTATGTGTTGTACGAAAACGGAGCTCCTGCAGGTATTGACGTAGATTTTTACAAAGTTGATCTAACAACAAATACATGGATAAACAGAAGTGCCAACATGCCTGATTTTCCCGGAGGTATTACAAATGTTGATCCCTTTCTTACACAAGGCGGCTATGACATGCATATTGCTGTAAAACCCAATAACCCAGATTTTGTTATTCTTGGCGGTGTTAACCTTTTCCGTTCTACTGATGGATTTGCAACCACAACAAACACATCCTGGATTGGCGGATATGGAAATCAAAATGCAAGCCCGTTTCTTTACCCAAATCATCATCCTGATCAGCATTGTATTGCTTTTAGACCCGATAACCCGAGTGAAATGATTTCTGCACATGACGGAGGACTTTCCTTAACAACAGATATTCTTGCTGGCACAGTTGTGTATTCAATGGTTCCTAATTTTCAAACCTTTCAGTACTATTATGTAGCGATTGACCCGGGAGCAGGGCGCAACAATTTTGCCGGTGGGTTGCAGGACAATGGAACATGGCTGAGAGACCGGGTCGGCATTTTGGGAACAGCAGTAAATGACAGTAACAAACACCGCTTCATTTTTCCTGCTCTTTCAGGAGATGGAGGTGCTGTTGGTCTTGCAGCAAATAATGTCGGACAACAATATTTATACGGTTCTTCTCAATTAGGAACTATCAGGAGAGTAAGTCTGCCTAATATTAGCACCGGTACATTAATCAGACCGGCCAGCGCACTCCTCACAGCTACACCCGGAGGAGGAGCAAATGAATTTGGTGAATTTGTAACCAATTTTAAATTAAACCCAAGCAATACCAATGATCTCTTTTACATAAACTTTAATCGGTTATTCCGCACAACAGATGCTCCAACAGTTGATCCAAACACCTGGACAGAATTAACCGGGGTTAGCTCTGCAGTTGAACCTGCGAATAATGCAAATACGGGTATTTATATCCGTTCACTTGCATTCAGCTGGGGGCCTTACCAGGCTTCGCATGTGATGTATATTGGTACAACTGATGGCAGAGTTTTCAGGCTTGATGACCCAAGAAATGCTGCCGCTTCGCAGACACCTGTTAACCTGGCAATACCGGCTCCGTTCGGTGCAAATATTCAGGACATTGCTGTTAACCCCAATAATGACAATGAAATCATGGCAGTTGTATCAAACTATGAAATCAGTAATGCAAACGTTACAAGTGTATGGTGGACCAATAATGCAAAATCTGCAACACCAACATGGGTAAATGCTGAAGGAAATATGATAACTGCAGCTTCTGTTCGCAGTTGTGCCATTGTTGTAAAAAAAGATGCTGGCAATAATCCTGTAACTGAATATTATATCGGCACTTCGGTTGGATTATTCAGTGTTGTAGATAACACACCTGCTACACCTCCAGTGTTTACAACCTGGTTCCGTGAAGGAGGAACCACATTAAACCTTCCCATTGTGCAATCACTTGCTTACCGTCCTGTTGATAATGTACTGTTGGTTGGCACGCATGGTAATGGTATGTACTTCGCCTATCTCGGCACACCTAACTATACACCCTACCAGGCAACAGGAATCAATGATCCCATACTGAATGATAAAAACTTCATCAGTAAAATTTACCCAACTGTAAGCAGCAGCAGGGTTGATTATCAAACAGGGAACAGGTACTCTGTTAAAAGTATCAGCATTCAATTACTGAATGCAAATGGGCAGATAGTTTATAAAAATGCAGGAGCTTACCAGAATGGATCTGTTGATATCAGCAAACTGGCAAAGGGAGTTTATGTATTATCAATCATTAGTGACGACCGGAAATACAAATACCTGCAAAAAATAATTAAACAGTAATTGATTTAAGCAACTGTAACAAAACCCTCTGATTGGAGGGTTTTGTTCTTTAACAGGTTTTTAGATGTAGTTTACTCACAAATTTCATCTGAGTAATAAACAGTATTGATATGTTATGTAAAATATTCCCGTTGATTTGTTTCCTGTTTGCAGGAAACATAGCGGTTTCTCAAACAGCACCCGTTAAAAAAATTATTGCTTACCGGCAATCCGTTATCCCGGGTAAAAAACCTGCACCCGAGGAAACAGTAAAAAAAAATGAACAGCTTTCTTTGTATGCAGAAATTGTAAAAAGCAAAAAAATAAAGTTCAGTGGTATCTGGATTGATAATGAGTATTATCTTTTTACGCTGAAAAAAGTTACAAAGACTCCCGTTGAAAAGTCCACAGGTGACGGAGGAGGAAAATTTATTGCCGTTCCAAAAACGGCGAATGATGTTTACGAAATTGTTTTAGGCAAAAAACAGGAGCCTGCCCCAAGACCTGGAACAATGCTCGGAAATAATTTGCAGAATAATGAAGTAGTGTTGTACTACAGCTATAATGGCAAACAATATTTCGCCCTGCTGAAAAAAATAAAACAACTGGAAACAATTTCTCTGATGTAAGATCAGGATATCCTTTCAAAAATTACAGCGGCACCCTGTCCTACACCAACGCACATGGTTGCCAATCCGTATTTACTTTTCCTGCGTTTCATTTCATGAAGCAATGTAGTAGAGATGCGAACACCGCTGCATCCAAGTGGATGACCTAAAGCAATTGCCCCGCCGTTTACATTTACTTTTTCAAGATCAAGGCTTAACTCATGAATGCAGGCAATGCTTTGTGATGCAAACGCTTCATTCAATTCAATTAAATCAAGATCACTAACGGTAAGACCTGCCCGCTGCAATGCTTTGATTGTTGCAGGTACCGGGCCAATCCCCATAATGGAAGGATCAACACCCGCCACTGCCATTGATTTAATCATGGCAACCGGTTTCAGATTATATTTTAAAACAGCTTCTTCACTTGCCAGCAACATTGCAGCCGCTCCATCATTAATTCCGCTTGAGTTACCAGCTGTAACTGTTCCATCTCTTACAAATGCAGGTTTCAGTTTGGCTAATTGATCAATAGTGGTTTCACGGGGGTGCTCATCTGTATCAACAATAATCATCTGTTTTCCCTGTATTGCATCAACAGGAATAATTTCATCTGCCCATTTTCCGGCACTTAATGCAGCAAAATACCTTTCCTGGCTTTGTACTGCAAACTCATCCTGTGCAATTCGGGAAAGGTTCCATTGCTTCGCTACATTCTCTGCTGTTTCACCCATACTGAAAGGATGATAGAGTTCAGACAGTCTTGAGTTGATAAAACGCCAGCCTAGTGTGGTGTCCTGCAATACTGCATCTCGCCCATAAGCAGAAGATGTTTTACTCAACACAAACGGTGCCCTGCTCATGCTCTCCACGCCACCGGCTATATAAATATCACCATCACCACAGGCAATTGCTCTTGATGCATCCATGATTGCCTGCAAACCGCTTGCACATAACCTGTTCACTGTATTGCCTGCAACAGTTACCGGTAAGCCTGCAAGCAAAGCTGCCATGCGGGCCACATTGCGATTATCTTCACCGCTTTGATTTGCAGCACCTGCAATGACATCTTCAATTGCATTTACATCAATAGAACCATTGCGGTGAATCAATGCTTTAATGACATGGGCCAGCAAATCATCCGGACGTACAGAAGCTAAAACTCCACCATATTTTCCAATAGGCGTTCGCAGAGAATCAATGATATAGACAGGTTTCATATAAAAGTGTAAAGTTCAAAAGTAAAGAACTCGTTCCAATCGGCTGATGGTTTGTACCTTTGGCGACATGAAAGTAGCGAACGAGCGAAATATCCGTCACTTAAGTCTTGAAGAAATCAATACCTTCTTCGAAAGCATTGGCGAAAAGAAATTCAGAGCAAAACAGGTACATGAATGGCTCTGGCAGAAACATGCCCATAGTTTTGGGGACATGACCAACCTCAGCAAAGAACTCCGCCAAAAGCTGGGTGAAGTTTTCACACTTCCTGCATTAACAGTTGACGCCACACAATACTCTTCAGATGGAACGGTGAAATCAAGATTCCGTACACATGAAGGGCATTTAATTGAAGGGGTATTAATTCCAACAGATGAACGCAAGACAGCTTGCGTGTCTTCGCAAATTGGCTGTTCTTTAAGCTGTAAGTTTTGTGCTACCGGTTATATCGACCGTAAACGTAACCTCAACTTCGATGAAATTTATGATGAAGTAGTTCTCATCAACCAGCAAAGTGAAAAAGTATATGAAAAGAAGCTGACGAATATTGTGTTCATGGGAATGGGTGAGCCACTGTTGAATTATAAAAATGTAATGAAGGCAATAGAACGCATTACCTCTCCTGATGGTTTAGGTATGAGCCCAAGACGCATTACTGTTTCAACGGCTGGCGTTGCCAAGCAGATCAAACAGTTGGGTGACGATGAAGTAAAATTCAAACTGGCTTTATCCCTTCATGCAGCAAATGATTTAAAGCGCCATGAAATTATGCCGGTAAATGATACCAACAATATCAAATCACTGATTGACGCATTGAATCATTTCTATAAAAAAACAGGCAATGAAATTACGTTTGAATATATTCTGTTCAAAGATTTCAACGACAGTTTAAAAGATGCAGATGAGTTGATTAAGCTTTACCGACAGGTTCCTGCCGACTTAATCAACATCATTGAATACAACCCAATTGATTTGGCATCATTTCAAAAACCAGATGAAGAAGTAACCAACAGATTCATGGCTTACCTTGAAAAACACAAAGTGAACGCAAGGTTAAGAAGAAGCCGTGGAAAAGATATTGATGCGGCCTGCGGACAGTTGGCGAATAAAGAAGTTTTAAGTGATAAGTCGTAGGTACTAAGTTTTATAATTTTCAACTCATCTGTTTATAACAGTTTCATTAATCCCTGCAAAGGATAAAGTCCAGCACTTCAAACATACTATTGCCTTGGTCTGCCACCTGCGCTACCTCCATTTCGAACCGGTGTTCCTCGCCGCCCACCGTCTTGTGATTGTCCAAACTTACGGGGATAATATGCAATGGTCAACATATAAAACTGTTGCAGCCCATTGGTTACTGTTGTTGTGATTGTGTTACTACCTGAGCCGATGGTAATGTTTTTGTTTTGCCTTAAAATATCCATTGCTGAAAACTTCGCTTCCAGCTGTTTGCCTTTAAAAAAGCGATAGCTGAGAAAAGCATTCCAGAGTGCCGAGCTTTGTTTGGTGGTATTATTCTTTACATAATTCATCGTATTACTTAAAGTCAGGTCTTTTGGATAATGAAGGTTAATATTTGCAGCAGTTATATAGTTTGTGTTTTTAAACGAACGCAGATTTTTGCCGGTTTGTATGCTGTTACTCATATTAATACCCTGTGATATGGAGAAGTTTACAATTTCACCCAGAGCAAAATAAATACGCACCGTGTTATTAAGATTTTGAATACGGGAAACAGAAAAGATATCATCAATATAATTTGGAGAACGGCTGTTGTTAAGTGATCCGTTATAAGAAAATTGCAATACGTTCTTTTTAAGGCGGATGGAGGTATTGAAATTACCGCCAATGCTCCAGTTCTTTCTTCCATCAATATTAATGAGATAAATATTTCGCCGTCCAAGTGTATCGTAAAAACTGCTGTCGGCAACATCAGCTTTCACGGCAGCAAAATTTCCGTTCAGGTTAAAATTAATATCGGCTTTTTTATTCCTGTTGCCACTCCTGCCGTAAGCAAAGTTAAATCCAAAGTTATTCGAGCTGGAAGGCTTCAGGAACTCATTACCATAATTGAAAGAATAAAGGTTTGCACTGTCAATGATAGGAAACAACTGATCAAGTCCCGGAATAGAATAATTCTTTGAGTGAGAAACGCCTGCATTGATGTTAAACCCATTTACTTTCTGGTAATAATAGCTAAGGTTGGTGTTTGGTGTAAAGAATGAAAAATCTCTGCTTAAATTCCGCTTGCTGAAATTCGATTGATCTTTCTCCCGTAAAAACTGTGCACCCAGGTTAGTAGAAACGGTAAAGGCACGATAGTAACGGTTTGACAATCTTTTTGGAAATGTTTTAGATATATTAAGAGCAGGTTCCTCGCTTACCCTGTTGTGCTTGTGCAGGTTGGTAATTGTTGTATTGGGCATATAGATCTTGCCGATAGAATCGAAATCGCTTACGTTATAGGTAAGATCAGATTGACTGAAGGCAAGATTGTTTGTAAGCCTGATATTAATATTCCAGAGATTATTACTGCCAAACAGCAGGCGTTTTAACGCATTGTATGTAACATTCACCGAGTTGTTCCAATTGCTGGAGTTGGTGTTATAAAGGCGGTTAAAAGATGTGTTTCTTGTGGGGTCCTCAAAGGATTCAAAATTACTTAAGCTGTTACGTATGTTTTCGCTTTCGCTATAGTTTGTATTATACCTCAGTGAAAAACTTTTCAGGTTTCTTTCATCGCTATCCTTGTTTAAAAAATTAGCGCTCAAATTTATGTTGCGGTTCTTTGTTTCCGATTCTGACGATTCGTTGCTGTTGCTTACTATTCCTGAGCCTTCTCTTTCTGTAATTGTTGATCCAGATGAACTGCCTGTGCCCCGGTTGTCAGTTATTGATGCACGGAAATTCATATCCCTGTCTACATCCCTTTTATTATAACTGATTGCCAGAGTTTTTGCATCATTTTCCTGTGTTGAATTTCTCACGGATGATTTAAAAAACGAGCTGCCGCCTGTGCCGGTAATTGCATCTGACTGTGAATTAATATTGTTGATACTGCCCCTGCCGCTTAAATCTAAACTCAATTCATTGTTGCGTTGATTGTTTGTTGTTTCTATAAAACTGTGCTGTACATTTGCTCCAAGGAAATATATTTTGCTGATGCCCCGGCCGCCAAAATTGGCCACATACCTGTTGCGTGGATTCATAGTGCGGAATGTAGTTTCTCCCAGCAGTGATTGCAAACCTTCAACATTCTTATTGATGTTATTGAAGGCACCTCCAAGACCAAGTCTTGTTTTTTTATTAAAGGCCTGCAAACCAAAATCGACTTCAAATCTTTTATCAGTACCCATACCTGCTGCTGCTTTTCCAAAGTAACCGGTTTTCTTATCAGCTTTCAGCTTAATATTCATGGTCAGCAACGAATCGGATGGGGTTCGTTCAGCTGCAGTTTTCGTTCTGTCTTCTTCTGTATAAACCTGTATTTTGTCAATGGCATTCTTCGGAAGATTTTGTGTGGCAATAGCAGGATCATTCCCAAAAAAAGGTTTCCCATCTACATACACATTGGTTACTTTTTTACCATTGACCGTTACAGTGCCATCACCCCAAAGTGTAATTCCCGGCACTTTGCGTAACATATCTTCCACTACTGCATTTGAATCGAGTTTAAACGCTGCCGGATTTATTTCCAATGTATCGCCATTCATACGTATGGGTAACACGGCTTCTATCACAATTTCACCAAGGCTTTTAAAATTAGTGCCAAGTTGTATTGAACCAAAATTGTAAGATGGGTTTACACTGTCGAGCTTAATCGTTTTTGAAAATGATTTGTAACCAGACGAGGTAAGGCTTATCAGTAAGGGAACATTCAAAGGCATTTTATCAAAACTAAATTCACCCGATGGATTTGTCAGCCTGTAATTGAGCAGAGTGGAATCGCTTTTTTTATATACAAGTACAGTTACAGATTCAAGTGCGTACTCATTTGCAGAATCTTTTACTACTCCGGTAATAGTACCTGTGCCTTCGGTTTTTTCCTGTGAAAAAACAAAGAAAGGTAACAGCAGTAATAGAATGGTTGCTAATTTCATTTGGTTTTGGTCGATGGTTTCAGGATGATGATAACAGGGTTTGATGTGGACTTGCTCTTTTCAAAATATTCTTTCACTAAAACTGTATATACAGGATTTCGATGTTGTTCAGCATCCTTCGACCGAAACATAGCGTCTGAGGAAATACTGCTGTACAACGCTGTTTTATCATAGTACTGAATTCCCCAGCCCATTACCGGCAGGTATGCATTGCTGCTGTCGGGAGATATTCTGTTAATGTTGTAAAAGCGGTTGCTGTTTCTGTCGAAAATAAAACGACGGTCACGTTTTTGATAATCAAGAGAGAAAAATAAATAGTTGTTAACGGGTACCAGGCCATTGATTCGCCATACATATCCCGGGTTTATCCGCTTATATTCACGCAATTCGTTTCTGGAACTGAATTCTTTTGTGAAAAAAGTTTTGGGAACTGTATTTTCAAATGGGAGCACAAAGTTATAAAGGATTGTTGCGCTGTCGGGAGTTAACTGGTAAATGGAATAATTGTAAGGCCGGGAAAAGAGCAAAGTACCTGGCTGGCCTGTATTGTAAAACTCAATGTTTCCGGGATCAGATAAATAAGATGAGTTCCGTTTTGCATAAGGAAAATAGGCTCTTAGTGTTTTACTGCCATTCGATATTTTTAATTCAAAGTCCACTGAATCTTTTGCATTCTTATCTTCAAGCACAACACTGTAAGCCCATTGATCAGGAGCCAGGTAATGGGGGTTGGTCATTGAAATAGCAAATCCTTTGATTTCTGTAATTTGCTCACTCTGGATATCGGCAAGACCGTAAAGAACCGATCTTCCAAATTTCATACTGTTTTTTGAAAAAGGATTACGTACCAATTCATCCCTCTCCAGCTCAGTTGGGCGGAAGTTTTTATTTATCTGTAAAAGATAGAGTGCATTCTCCTTTTCCATCAACTGCATGGAAGCAACTGTATATTTATCGTCCTTATATTTTTTTATAAACTTACCTGATCTGTCGAAAAAATACAAACCCTGTGTATCGTAGTCAAAAATGATAAAATACTGATCTGTTACCACCAGCCTGCTTATCTGTCCAAACAGGCTTTGCCGGGTAGTTTCCAGGGGTATATAACTGATGCTTTCGAAAACTCTTGATGCAGGAGCACCGATTGTTGAATTTGGATCGAAATAAAGGGTTTGAGCGGATTGTCCGGCTGCCAGGCTGGCCATCAATAAAAATAAGGCAGCGAATATATTTCTCATAGATCAGTTTGACGATTTGTTTAAAGATTCCCTGCAAGATAATTTCTGAAATTTGAGGCAATGCTGTGTCAATGGATGAACGGTTGCCCGACGGTTTGACCAGTATTGAAAATTACGGCCTGTGAAAAGATGAACGAATGAATATTTACATCTTATAAAACAAGCAGGAACACAGATTTCCCCCATAAAAAGCATTTCAGTTACCTTTGCCCCTCATCCTGTTGCAAAACAGCAAATACAAACAATATGGCAAAAAGCAGCTTCGGCAATTTCGCTAGTCAGAAAACCAACGCACAAAAGAAAGAAGAGTTCCGCCAGGAAAAGAAAAAAGCAAGAGTAGAGAAGAACGAATACTTTGCAAAAAAGAAAGCAGAAGAGAAAAGTTTCCGTCCACAGGAAACAAGAACCAAAACCGTGTCTTCAAAATCAGGAGCACAAACCCCTGCACTACCGATCACCTTTAAACGTGAAAATACAACAGGTGAAATGCCGCTCAACAAATACCTGGCACATTGCGATGTATGCAGTCGAAGAGAAGCAGCTGAAGTGATCAAAAAAGGAACTGTACTTGTAAACGGTAAAGTAGTTACTGAACCCGGACATAAAGTAACTGATAAAGACGAAGTGAAAGTAAACGGTAAAAAAATTACGATCCAGAAAGAGTTGGTATATATCCTGCTCAATAAACCAAAAGATTATATTACTACGTCAGAAGATCCGCAGGGAAGAAGAACAATCATGGATCTGATGAAAGGAGTTTCTACTCAACGCATCTACCCTGTTGGACGATTGGACCGGAATACAACGGGTGTGTTATTATTAACCAATGATGGTGAACTCACACAAAAATTATCACATCCAAGTTACCAGGTTAAGAAAGTGTATGAAGTAACACTGGATAAACCATTAGAGAAAAAAGATTTTGAAAAACTGCTGAATGGTTTAACACTGGAAGATGGATTTATTGCACCGGATGCAGTTGGATACCCCGATCCGAAAAATAAAAAAGTAATCGGCATTGAAATTCACAGCGGACGTAACCGCATCGTTCGCCGTATGTTTGAAGCATTGGGATATGATGTGAAAGGGCTGGATCGTGTATTATTTGCCAATCTCACCAAGAAGAATGTTGACCGCAGCAAATGGCGTTACCTTAACGAAAAGGAAGTGCGTTTGCTGAAATTCTTAAATAAATCCTTCGTCAAAAAGAAAGAAGAAGAAAAAGGAAAGAACAGAGATGAAGAATAAAATTGACATCATTGCTGAAACCGATCATTGGATCGCTCTCAATAAAGCTTCGGGTTTATTATCCATTCCAGACAGGATGCAAAGTGAACCATCACTGAAAGATCTGCTGAATGAAAAATATGATAAAGTATGGATCGTTCACCGCCTTGATAAATTCACCAGCGGTTTGATCCTTTTTGCAAAAGACGAAGCAACACATAAACTTTTATCGCAGCAGTTTGAAGAAAGAAAGGTGGAGAAATTTTATCTCGGTCTTGTGCATGGAATTCTATCGAACAAAGAAGGAAGTGTTGATGGACCTATCATGGAGCATTCAGTAAAAAAATCAACCTACATCATTCATCAGAAAGGGAAACCTTCGATGACTGATTATAAAGTGCTGGAAGAACACGGACAGTTTTCATGGATGCAGTTCCAGATTCATACAGGACGTACACACCAGATCCGTGTACACATGAAACATATCGGTCATCCGATTGTATGTGATGATGTGTATGGAACCGCAGCTCCCATTCTTCTATCATCCATGAAAAGGAAAAAATTCAAGCTGTCAAAAGCTGATGAAGAAGAGCGTCCATTACTGAGCCGACTGGCTTTGCATGCATGGAAACTTACTTTCACAGATGCAGAAGGAAAAAAAGTTGAATTGGAAGCTCCGCTATCAAAAGACCTTCGTGCTTTACTTCAGCAATTCGAAAAATGGGTTAAATAAAAAAGAGCCCCGCAAATGCGGAGCTCTTATCATACAATATCATAATCGAAGGGAAAACTTACAAGTTTGGCTGCGGTGTGTAACGCAAATAAGGTTTTACAATCTTTACTCCTTTAGGGAATTTTTCAATGGCTGCCTCAGTCGTTACAGCAGGAACTACAATTACATCTTCACCTTCTTTCCAATCAGCCGGTGTGGCAACACTGTAGTTAGCAGTTAACTGCAATGAATCAATCACACGTAATACTTCATGAAAATTTCTTCCTGTTGAAGCAGGGTAAGTAATAAACAGTTTTACTTTCTTATCGGGCCCAATGATGAACAGTGAACGAACTGTAAATGTTTCAGACGCATTGGGATGAATCATATCATAAAGGTTAGCAACGGTCCTGTCTTCATCAGCTATTATAGGGAAATCAACCGTTGTAAGCTGTGTTTCGTTAATATCGCTGATCCAGCTATTGTGTTTGTCCAATCCGTCAACACTGAGTGCTAAAACTTTTACATTACGTTTTTCAAACTCAAGTTTTAATAAAGCTGTTTTACCAAGTTCAGTAGTACAAACGGGTGTAAAATCAGCAGGGTGAGAAAATAAAACTCCCCAAGCATTGCCTAGATATTCATGAAAATCAATTGTACCCGCTGTTGTTTTTGCCTGGAAATTCGGAGCAATGTCTCCTAAACGTAAACTCATAATGTTGAATTAATAAGATGAACAATTATTGGATGGCAAATATATATATTTCCTACTAAACAGATAGACTTTTAAGCACAGAGATTTTTCTCGCTGGCTGGTGGGACACCAGCCAGGGCAGCCCGCCGTGGTCGGTGTCCCACCGATCACAGCTTTGAAAGATTTTTTTGCTTTGTAAACAAACGTTAGGAAACTTCTGAAATGCCATCATCGCCCTTTTCTTTTCGTTTTGCATTACGCCCTTTTGTGAGTAGGGCTTTTCCAAAACGATCTTTTACTTCATCAATGGCTTTATACAAATCATTTTTCTTCTGTACATCCTGGAAGAGATTTGTTTGGGATGCTTCATCGGTTAACTCACTCAGCTTAACACCGAGCAAACG
>Ga0138256_10002107_pt1 | contig 21410 bp, 20 predicted proteins | sample KNB2016incub_MG_FD_105486 | JGI IMG/M metagenome (GOLD analysis project Ga0138256, IMG submission 105486) | Active sludge microbial communities from wastewater in Klosterneuburg, Austria - KNB2014incub_MG | ecosystem: Engineered > WWTP > Activated sludge > Unclassified | place: Austria... | reverse complement strand
CGCGCTACACGCTGGCCGGCGTCACGTCGGTGGTTGGCGTGCTTGGCACGGACGACACCACGCGCAGCACGCGCGAACTGGTCGCGGCCGTGCATGGCCTACGCAATGAAGGACTGTCGGCCTGGGCTTATACCGGTGGCTATCACCTGCCGCTGGCGACGCTGACCGGCAGCGTGCGCGATGATCTCGCCTTCGTCGATTGTCTGATCGGCGTTGGCGAACTGGCAATTTGCGACCACCGTTCCAGCCAGCCGACCTTGGACGAACTGCTACGGGTCGCCGCCGACGCCCATGTCGGTGGTCTGCTGACGGGCAAGGCCGGCGTGCTGCATTTGCACCTCGGTGACGGTACGCGTGGGCTGTCGCTGGTCCGCGACGCGCTGGCCGCCAGCGAATTGCCGGCGCGGGTGTTCCATCCGACCCATGTCAACCGGCGCAAGGCCTTGTTCGACGAAGCGCTGGCATTGGCGAAGCAGGGCTGCACGATCGACATCACCGCATTTCCGGTCGATGACGGCGACGACGCGTGGGCAGCGGATGAGGCACTGCTGCGCTATCTCGACAGTGACGCGCCGGCAGATCGGGTGACGGTCAGCTCCGATGGTGGCGGTTGCCTGCCGCAGTTCGACCACGACGGGCGCGTCATCCATATGGACATTGGTTCACCAGCGGCGCTGGCCGCGACCTTGCGCAAGCTGCTGCTGCACGGGCACGATCTGGCGCGGGTGCTGCCGGCGTTCACGCGCAACCCGGCGCAATTGCTGCGCCTACGCGGCAAGGGCGAGGTAGCGGTCGGTGGCGACGCCGATTTCGTGGTTTTGGACGAGGAACATCGAGTGAGTGACGTGATGATTGCTGGGCGCTGGCATGTGCGTGATGCGACAGCCGTGATCCGTGGCACTTTCGAGGAGACGAACTGATGCCGAGCCAAGTTCCCCAAGGCGGCAATCGCGGTTGGATCATTCCGATCGGCGGCGCCGAAGAGAAAGAGAACGACCGCGCCATCCTGTCGCGCTTTGTCGATCTGTGCGGCGGTCGTGATGCCGACATCGTGGTGATCCCGACTGCGAGCAAATTGGCGGATACCGGTGCACGCTACGAGGCGATCTTCCGTGACCTTGGCGTGGCGCGCGTCGTTGCGCTCGATTTCGATACCCGTCGCGACGCCGAGGAGCGCGGCCGTATTGTGCGCATTGAGCATGCCAGCGGCGTATTCATCACCGGCGGCAATCAGTTGCGCTTGGCGACCTTGCTCGGTGGCACGTCGGTGGCGCGCGCATTGCGTCAGAGCAATGCTCACGGCACTCACATTGCCGGCACCAGCGCCGGTGCGGCGTTTCTCAGCGAGCACATGATTGCGTTTGGTGAGGAGGGCGCGACGCCGATCGCTGGCAGTGTCCGGCTGGCGCCAGGTCTGGGTCTGACCAACCGCTTCATCATCGATCAGCATTTCCGCCAGCGCGACCGCCTCGGCCGATTGACGACGGCGCTGGCCTACAACCCGTTCGCGATTGGTATCGGCCTCGACGAGGACACCGCCGCCTTCATCGCGCCGGACAATACCGTCGAGGTTGAAGGCAGCGGCGGCGTCACCATCGTCGACGCCTCGGAGCTTGAGTTTTCGTCGATGGACCAAGTCGAGGAAGGCGAGCCGGTGTGCTTGCTCGGCCTGCGCTTGCATGTGTTGGTGCGTGGCGCCACCTTCAATTTGCATACGCGACGCGCGTCTGCCGGCCGGATCGCGTTCGTCAAAGCCTGATTGGGCGGGTACGCCCAGTACTTCGCAACGGTGCGCAATCGGCTATCGTTGGTGTTCCATCGGCCACAGGCAGAACGCCGCATGCGCATCCTCGATCGTCAGGTCTTTGTCGGGCCGTCGTTGTACGCCCATTTCCCGGTCATTCGCCTTGAGCTCGATCTCGGCGCACTAGAAGCTTGGCCGACCGTCCGCCTTGGATCGGCCTTCGTCGAGGCGCTGGTTGCGGCTTTGCCCGGACTTGCCGAACACGGCTGTTCTTACCGCGAACCCGGCGGCTTCATCCGACGCATGAACGAAGGCGAGGGCACGTGGCTCGGGCATGTGCTCGAACACGTCGCGATCGAACTGCAGAACATCGCCGGCGAAGACATGACCTTCGGCAAAACCCGCAGTATCGATGACCGCGCCGGTGTTTATTCGGTGGTTTACGAATACGCGCAGCGCGAGGAAGGCGTCGAGGCCGGCGAACTGGCGTTGCGCCTGTTGAGTTCGTTGCTGCCGGTCGCGCTGCGCCCTGCCGACAGCGTGCCGGACGACTGGCATTGGCCAGACGCGCGTGATGAGTTTATCCGCTACGCCCAGCGTCGCGCGCTGGGGCCATCGACCGCTTCACTGGTCAAGGCCGCCGAAGACCGTGGCATACCGTGGCTGCGTCTGAATGAGCAATCGCTGGTGCAACTCGGGCACGGCAAGTATCAGCAACGCATCCAAGCGACGGTGACCGGCAAGACGCCGCATATCGCGGTCGAGCTCGCCGGAGACAAGGAAGAAACCAACAAGATCCTGCGTTCGCTGGGCTTGCCGGTGCCGCGCCAAGAATTGGTTCAGAGCGAGACAAGTGCGGTGCGCGCGGCCAAGCGCATCGGTTTCCCGGTCGTGACCAAACCCTACAACGGTAATCACGGCCGTGGCATTTCGATTCGCCTGATGAACGACGACGAGGTCATCGCCGGATTCAACAAAGCCAAGGAAATTTCGCGCTCGGTCATCGTTGAAACGTATCTCGAAGGTGATGATCACCGTTTGTTGGTGGTGAATGGCGAACTGGTTGCAGCAACGCGACGCACGCCCGGACATGTCGTCGGCGATGGCCAACACACGATTCGCGAATTGGTCGAGCAGGTGAATCAGGACCCGCGCCGCGGCATCGGGCATGAAAAAGTACTCACGCGGATCGAACTCGATACTCAAGCCGCGATGATGATGATCCGCGCCGGCGTCGGTGCCGACTCGGTGCTGGCTGCGGGACAGATCATCTATCTGCGTTCGACGGCGAATCTGTCCACCGGCGGGACCGCAACCGACGTCACCGACGTGATCCATCCCGACAACCGCGACATGGCGGTGCGCGCGATCAAGGCGATCGGGCTCGATGTCGGCGGCGTCGATTTCCTCAGTACCAATATCGCCGAGAGCTACAAATCGATCGGTGGCGGTATCTGCGAAGTGAACGCCGCGCCCGGTTTCCGCATGCACGTGGCGCCGAGCGAAGGACGTTCGCGCGATGTCGCCGGACCAGTGATCGATATGCTGTTTCCGACCGGCGCGCCGTCGCGCGTGCCGATCGCCGCAATCACCGGTACCAACGGCAAGACCACGACTGCACGCATGCTTGCACATGTGGTGAAAATGGCCGGTTACACACCCGGCTTGACCACGACCGACGGCGTCTACATCGACGGTCAACGGACCGTCGAGGGCGACATGACCGGCCCGGTCTCGGCGCGCATGGTGTTGGCTGATCCGCAGATCGATTTCGCAGTACTGGAAACCGCGCGTGGCGGCCTGCTGCGCGCCGGCATGGGCGTGCCGAAGGTCGATGTTGGCGCCGTGCTGAACGTGCAGTCCGACCACCTTGGCATGAAGGGTATCGATACGCTTGAGCAACTCGCCGAGGTCAAGCGCATCGTCGTCGAAGTGGCTGATCAGTGCGCGGTGTTGAATGCCGACGACGCCAACGTGTTGAAAATGGGCGCGTATACCGATGCCAAAGTGATCTGCTACGTGACCATGAACCCGCAGCATGGTTTGGTGCGCGAGCACATTCGTGCCGGCGGCCGCGCTTGTGCACTTGAGGCCGGTGTCAACGGTCAGATGATCACGCTCTACGATAAGGGCGGGCATATCCCGTTGCTGTGGACACACCTGATTCCCGCCACGCTCGAAGGCCGCGCACTGCACAATGTCCAGAACGCGATGTTCGCGGCAGCGATGGCGTTCTCGCTGGGCATCAAGCTCGATGCGATCCGGCAAGGGCTGCGTACCTTCGACAGCACCTTCTTCCAGGCGCCGGGGCGGATGAACGTGTTCAACGAACACCCGTTCAAGGTGTTGTTCGATTACGGACACAATGCCCATGCAGTGTCGGTGATGGCCGATCTGGCACAGCGGCTCGATGTGCCCGGACGGCGCATCGTCGTCGTCGCCGGGCCGGGCGATCGTCGCAACGAAGATCTGGTTGATATCGCGAATGCGGTGGCCGGACGCTTCGATCACTATTTCTGTCGCCGCGACGATGATTTGCGTGGTCGCGACGGCGATGAGGTGCCGAAACTGATCGCGGCGACGCTGCGTAGCCACGGTGTGCGCGACGATCAGATCACCTTGATCCCGGATGAGCAGGAAGCGATCGACGCTGCGTTGCGCATGGGCGAGTCCGGCGATCTGTTGCTGGTGTTTGCCGATGCGTTGGTGCGCTCGTGGAAGCAGGTGATCAAGTTTCGTCCCGAAGGTGTGCCATCGCGGGTGAGCATGGTCGAACCCGCGTCGATCGTTCAGGTGACCCAGCCGGTCGCTGAGGAACCGATTGCCACCGGCAGTTGGGAAGGCTTGGTCCGTGACGAGCGTGGTGTGCGCTTGGCGCGCGAGGACGCCGACTGAATCAGGTCGCGCCCGAACTGTTCGAGGACTCGCGTCGCCTCACCGGTCCGAATCTGTTCTTCGCGGCGTGCGGGGCGGTGCTCGATGTAGCCACCACAACCCCGGCGCTGGCGCAGCGCTGGGTCGAGCAGGTGCGCGTGCTGCGCGCCGAACTCGGCTGGTCGGTCACTGCCGAGGTGGTCACACGCTTGCATTGCGCTGGCGCGTCGCTGGCCGCTGCGGCGGCCGACGATCAGTTGTTCACCGCGACCGAGGTGAACGAACTCGCCTGGTTGCGGCTGGTCGCCACAGCAGATGCCCCGGCCTGGCCACTGGCTCCGGGTTACCCAGCGGTGTTCGATGCTGTGGCGGCATGCCAAACCTTGCGTCGTGCCGCCGCTGCCGAGCGTGCCCCACGGCTGCTGGCCTTGATGCAGGAAGCGCAACGCCGCGGTATCGGCATGCTCTGTGACGATGACTCGTGCAGCCTCGGCGGCGGCAGCGGCAGTCACACTTGGCCGCTGCAGGCGTTACCCGATACGGTGGATTGGACACCGTTGTGCGACGTTCCGATCGCGCTGGTTACCGGATCGAATGGCAAAACCACGACGGTGCGCCTGGTCGCGGCGATGTCTGCGGCGGCCGGACGTGCACCCGGCTTCAACTGCACCGATGGCGTGTTCGTTGCGGGCGAATGCGTCGTCCGCGGCGACTATTCCGGCCCCGCCGGCGCGCGCGCAGTCCTACGCCATCCGCGCGTGCACACGGCAGTGCTCGAAACGGCGCGCGGCGGCATTCTGCGTCGTGGTCTGGCCGTGCGCCATGCGGATGCCGCCATCGTTACCAATATCAGTCCCGATCACTTCGGCGAATACGGCGTCCACGACTTGTCCGATCTTGCCGATGCCAAACTTGTCGTCGCGCGGGTACTGACTGCGGACGGCACCTTGGTGTTGAATGCTGATGATCCGCTACTGGTGGCAAAGTCGGCAGCGCTGACGGTGCCACTGGCTTGGTTCGCGCACGCCGACGCCCACCCGCTGTTGCACGCCTGTCGCGCCAGCGGCGGTAACACTTGTGGCGTCGCCGACGGACGCTTGCGTCTGCATCTGCGAGGCGTCGCACATGATCTTGGCGCAATCGCCACAATGCCACTGACGGTCGCTGGCAGTGCCACGTACAACATCGCCAATCTCGCCGGTGCTGCCCTGCTTGCTGCGGCAATGGGCATCGGCGTCGAACACATCATTACCGTTTGCCAGCACTTCGGCGCGCGTCGCGACGACAATCCCGGCCGTCTTGATCGCTGGCAGATTGGTGGCGTCGAACTATTGGTCGACTATGCGCACAACCCGGAAGGACTGGATGGGTTGCTGCGCGTTGCCGAACGATTGCGCGCAACAAGCGATGGTCGGATCGGCCTACTGCTTGGTCAGGCCGGCAATCGTGACGATGCGGCGATCCGCGCGCTGGCCGACGTGGCCGCAGCGCATCAACCGAACCGGGTCGTGTTGAAGGATATTCCCGGCATGCTGCGTGGACGCACGCCCGGCGAGGTGCCCGAATTGCTGCGGCGTGCGCTGCTCAATGCTGGCTTGGCCGCTGCCGACTTATACGTCGAACTCGATGAGTTGGAAGCTGCGCGGCAGTTGTTGGCATGGGCGCGGCGGGGCGACGTGTTGGTCCTGCCGGTGCATGCAGCCGGCACGCGTCTGGCGCTCGCGTCGTGGTTAGACACGCTGACGCGCTAGCGGCTGGCTCAGCGTTACACTGTCGGAATGGACATCTTTAAGGCGTTTACCCTCGAGGCAGCACACCGGTTGCCGAACGTGCCGCCCGGACACAAATGCGCGCGCCTGCATGGGCATTCGTTTTGCATCGAGCTGCATGTTTCCGGCCCGGTCGATCCGTTGTTCGGCTGGGTCCAGGATTTCGCCGAGATCAAAGCTGCGTTCAAGCCTTACTACGACCAGCTCGACCACCACTATCTCAATGACATCGCCGGACTGGACAATCCGACCAGCGAAAATCTGGCGCGCTGGATCTGGTCGCAGCTGAAGCCAACGCTGCCACTGTTGTCGGAAGTGGTCGTGCATGAGACCTGCACCTCCGGTTGTCGCTACCGAGGCGCTTGACGCTGTTCAATTTGCTGCACTGCGGCTCAATATTATCGGCTATAAGTCACTGAAAAATAGTGATAAAGCAGAAATATCAAAGAAATATGTTGCAACGCAACAAAAGTCAGACTAGACTGCGCCGCAGTAACGTCACCCATGGTGGGTGCATACGAGGACAAAGCCATGTTTGAGCAGATCAGCAATCCGTTTATCGCCGCGACGAAGCAGTTTGCCGAAGCCGGTTTTAAGGCACAGGGCATTGCACTCGAAGGATTCGAGAAAGTTGTCGGTGCGCAGATCAACACCTTCGAAAATCGCATGAACGCGACCCTCGACTTCTGGTCGCAGGCCGCAGAAGTGCGCAACCTCGATGGCGTCAAGGCGATCATGCCGAAGTCGATGGCATTGGCGAAGGAAACTGCCGAAACCGTGTTCGCGACGACTCAGGAAGTGGTCACCATCACCGTCAAGACTGGTGAAGCGCTGAACGCTGTCGCCAAGACCCAGATCGACGCGTCGAACGACGTGTTCGTGAAGCCGGTCGTTGCAGCGCGCAAGGCTAAGTAAGTTCGGGCGGGCTTACCGCCCGCTCGCAAGTTGCGTGGAAGGCGTTGCACGAGTCTCCCTCCCCTTGAAGCCAAGTGCAGCGTCCTTTGAAGGCCGACGGTCCCCCGTCGGCCTTCTTTTTTTCAGGCGCCGGCGGCAGTAAGAAACAGTGCCACAGTGCAGCCGAATGCCGCCGCCCAGGCGAGGCTACGCTGCCAATGCAGATCGGCAAGATAGAGACCACCGTAGATCAGTCGCAGCACGATGAAGGCGATTGCGAGTTGGTCGACGCGATCGGCGGGTGCGCCCAGTTGATGCGCGATGATCACAGCGGCCGCGAACGGTGGGAACGCCTCGAAGCTGTTCGTGTGCGCCCAGTGCGCGCGTTGCCGAAAGCCGCTGAGGCGAGCCTGAAACTCCGGCACCTTGCGGTTGTTGTAGCCGTCGCCAGAAAATTTTGCGATCCCGGTAAACAGCAAGGGCATGAGTGCGGCAGCAAGGACGCACCAATAGGCGATGGGCATGGCGTTCTCCGAACAGGTTGGTGGGCGGGTGCGCAGTCTCGCACTTGTGAGACACTTCGGTGCGACATCGCATCAGGTACAACATGCTCGAATTGTTTGTCGAAGCCGGTCCGCAATCCGGCCAGCGGTTTGCGCTCGTCGCGAGTACCGTGCTCGGTCGTGGCCAATTCGCCGATTTGGTGATCGCCGATCTGGCGGTGTCGCGGCGGCATGCCCAGATCGAGCCCGAAGGTGTGGTCTGGCTGCTGCGTGACCTCGAAAGCGCCAATGGCACGCGTCATAACGGCAAGGTCCTGTTGGCACCGGTCCGTCTCGACGATGGCGATGCCGTCGAACTCGGGCAGACGCGGTTGCGCGTGCGCATGGCAGATCGTGGCGAGACCACGGCCGCGCCGCCACCGCTGCCGTTGCCGTTGGCTGCGCACGAGCCGCCGGAAGTGACGATGATGGAGTCCGATGTCAGTCTGCCGGTACCGCGGGGCGTCTACGAAACATCGCCACCCGGGGATCTCAAGGCGTTCGCACCCGGCAGCGAGCGACGCCAACAGGTTGTGCAGCGGCTTCAGTTCTTTCAACGCATGGCCGAGTTGATGGCCATTGCCGGTGTAATGCAGCATCAAATGCGCGATGCGTTTGCGGTGTTGGCCGACGTGTTTCCGCTCTGCAGTCGCTTTGCGCTGGTGGTTCGTGATACGCCGCATCGACCGTGGCGGGTGCTGGCGCAGCGGGTGTCGGCGGGCGACGAACTGGATCTCGGTATCGTGCAGGCGCTTGCGAATGCCGCGCAAGGTTCAAATCGTGTGGTGATTGCCGGTGCTGACTCCGCGCCTGCACCAATCGCCGATGCGCTCATGCCGCGTATGCCGGCGGCAGCAGCGGCAGTCATACTGGCGAATGCCGGTAGCCAACTCGGGGTGCTGTATCTCGATGCGCCCGAGGATGTCGATGCCTTGAGCGCGCGCGATGCCGACTTTCTGCTCAGCTGCGCGGGTCAGTTCGGCGCCTTGTTCGCGACCCATCGCCAAGCCGAGAGCGGACGCCTCGTGCATGCTGATGAATTCGAGCTGACGCGGCGCGTCCAGCGCCGCTTCCTGCCGCTGGCGACACCACGCTTTGACGGTTACGAAATCGCCGATAGCTATAGCGCGGCACGCATCGTCGGCGGCGATTTATTCGACTTCCTGACGCTGGTCGATGGGCGTTCGCTGATCTTTATCGGCGATGTCTCTGGCAAGGGTTTCCCGGCGGCGCTGTTAATGGCACGCATCGGTGCACACTTGCGGGCGGTGGCGACGCGCGCGCGCAACGCCGCCGAAGTGCTGCGTTTGCTCGACGCGCAGATTCGTCCGGAGCTCGACAGCGGCATGTTCATGACTGCGATCGCGGCGGTGCTCGATGTCGCTCGCGGCAGTGTCGATATCGCGAGTGCCGGGCATCCGATGCCGTTGTTGCGTCGTACCGACGCCAGCATCGAGGTATTGCCACTGGTTGCGGCGCCGGCCTTGGGCGTAGGCAGTGGTAGTTTTTACGAATCGCGTGTCGACCTTGCGCGCGGCGATGGTTTGCTGTTTTACACCGATGGCCTGGATGAAGCGCGTAACGCCGCCGACGAACCCTTCGGACTGGCGCGCGTCAAATCGTTGCTAGTGGCGACGCGTTCTGCGGGGCAGGCGATCGAGACCTTGACCAGCGCTGTCGAAGCACACTACGGCGACATCGAACCGTTCGATGATCTAGCGCTGATCGCGCTCTGGCGGCGCTGATCAGTTGTCGCCGGGCCGGCGTTTCGCACTGCTGTCCGTCGCCGTCGTGGCCGGTGCAACGCTGACGGCTGGGCCGACCACGGTCGAACGCTGCTGCAAGTCGTCGTGATTGACCGCGACGCCGAGCAAGTGAGCGGCGGCTTCGGTTCGGACCGTGTCGCGGGGGACATCGGCATCGCCGGAAGCCTGCTCGCGTTCAACCCCAAGCAGTTGTGCGGCGGTGTTCATCAGTGCCGCTGAAGTGTCGAGCTTGTGCGGATGCTGCTCGAGTGCGCCATGACGATTCGGGAACAGCGCGAACATCGCGGTAAAGCCGGCGATGTCGAATACCTGACGCACGCTCGCTGATAAGCCGCATAGGCGGACGCTGCCAACACCGCCATCAAGGCGCTTGGCCAACGCCAACAGCACGCGCAGGCCAGCCGAGCTGACATAAGTGACAGCGGCGAGATCAATCACGAAATGGCGGCGTCCGATGGTGCCGGCGTCATGCAGGACCAACTCCAACTCACCCGATGTCTCGGAATCCAGTCGGCCAGTCGGCGCGACGAGCAGCACTTGGCCATGGGTCTCCTGCAGAATGTTCACTCCGAGGCTGACTCCGACGCCAGTTGCACCGTCAGATCGACGCTGCCGAAGCGCAATACGTCGTCGATGGCGAAGGTCACGGCATCGCCCGGTTTCAGGCGCTGGCCATTGTGGAATGTGCCGTTCAAGGTGCCGACTTCCTCGCGCACCCGCCAGATGCCGCGTTCATTCAGGATTTTGGCGTGTCGGCGTGACAACGAACGCTGTACATCGAGTGGCCCGAGATTGACGTCCGGTGTGGTGCCGGTCACCGGATCGGGCCGGCCGACCAGATATTCGCTCTTGTCCTTCAAAATGAATCGCGTCTGATTACCCAGATGGACCAAGCAGAGCGGGCGATCCGCTGTTGCCGCATCCGCCGGCGACACCGCCGCTTCGGACCGTGGCGACAAGGCTCTCGGCATCGGCGTGAACTCGGCCGCCGACACGCCGGCGCGACGGGCTTCGACCGGCTGCGGAACGGTGGTTTCGCCAGTTCGCGTCTCCGCGCGGCGCACTCGCCCGGCCAGCTTACGCATGATGCGCACCGCGATCTCGACATTGCCGGCGATGACGCCTGGGAAGGCGGCGCGGTCAATACGCAGCAACTTCGTTGGCGCGCGCGCAATCGCGCTGGCGAAGCGCGGTTGGTCTTCGAGGATCGCCATTTCTCCGAAAAAATCACCTGGACCAAGCGTTGCCAACGGCTCGCTGCCGCGCGCTGCACGCACGATGTCGATCGCGCCAGACTCGATGATGTACATCTCGGTGCCGTCGTCACCCTCACGGAAGACGATCTGCCCTGAGGGCACCATCATGAACATTTCTTGCGCCATGGATCGTGGCTCTGGTTGATTGGAGAGTGGATTATGCGGAGTCGTGACAACGCGTGACAATGGCCAGATCGCGCTAGGCTAGCGCGAAGCCGCCCGCGAGGCGTGTCGCCGGACTCAACATGTCGCGTCTATTCAGTCTGCTCGGGTGCTGGTTGTGTATGGCGGCGGCGCAAGCGCAGGTCGTGCGGCTGCCCGACACCGCCTGTGCCGAGCTTGGTGCGCAAGGGGACGGGTTCGAGGAGTCGGCGCCGAGTTGGCCGTCTGATGGCGTCGGCGGTGTCGTCGGTAGCGGCGGTGGCGTCGTGGCCGTGCCCGGATTCGAGTCCAACCCGGCGTACGCACACCGCGAGTACTTCTGGTTCGTTCCGGCATTGTCGACGCCCACGGCGATGCCGGTGGTCGTATTGCTGCATGGCACCGCCGGCTCACCGGCGAATGCCCGCAATGAAGCACGAACCATACGCGACCTTTGGATCGGCGCGGCGCAGCGGCATGGATTCGCGGTCGTCTCGCCGGTCGCCGGCGGCAGTCACGGCAGTTGGATCGCGCCCTCCACGCCGGGTGCGGCGCCGACCGATTACGATGTGATCGCGGCGGTGCTGAGTGACCTTGAATCACATTTCAATATCGAGCGCGCACGCCGCTACCTCTGGGGGTTTTCCGCTGGCGGACACGTCGCGCTTGATCTCGTGCTCAATCCGCTGCATCCGGGCTTCAGTCGCCGGCAATTCGCGGCGGTGGCAGTGAATGCGGGGGTGCTCGCCGGTCTGGCCTGCAACGGCGTCAGCGAATACGGCTGCAACACTGCGTTGCAGGACGCATTTCCGCGCCTGCCGGTGCAGGTTCTGGTCGGCGATGTGGACCCGTTGCGGACCTACGCCGAGGGCGATTCGGTGCGATTCTCGACGCGCGGCTGGGTTGCAAGCCAAAGTTTTCGCTATTTGGAGTTTACCGGTGGGCATTGGGTCGAACTCACCCATCCGGACCTGCAATGGGACTGGTTCTGCCAGTTTGCGCGCCGGCTCGACCCGATCGAGCGTTTTCGCCTGCGCCCGGCGCTCCCCTGAACGGATGTCGCCGATGGGTTCATCCAGTCGCTCGCGTGACGCCTATTCTGCCTTGCACGCGCTAGCGTTTGCCGGCTAAAATCGTCGCGCTTTGTCGGCGCCTTGTTGCGTCGCCTTTTCCCGCAGATCCGCTACGAGTGCACGGCCATGAGCACGCAACTTGCACAGGGCCGCGCCCTTGTCCCGCGGATCGCGATAGCGGAAGTGCTGTCGGTGTCGTTCGCGGCCCTGGGGTTTGCATTCGTCTCGGCACAATATGCAGGGGCAGTGCTTGTGGGCGGCGCGCTGGTGGTAATCGGTACCTTGCTGTTCGGCTGGCGCATGTTCGCTGCGGGCGTCGGGTCTCCGGGAACCGCGCTTACCTCGATGCTGGTCGGCAAAGCCCTGCAATGGATCGCGCTGGCGCTGGGACTGTTCTTGGTCATCGGCGTCTGGCACTGGCCCGTCGTTCCCGTGGTGTCTGGCGTTATCGCCGCCCAAGTGGGCTTCTGGATCGGAACTGGATTAGTTCATTGAGCCCCAAATCATGTCGGAACACGCCGAAAAACTGACGCCCACCGAATACATCCAGCACCATCTGGGGCATTTCGCACGAGACCTGACGCCGCAAGTCTCGAAAGACGGCTTCATGACGATCCACGCCGACACCATGGTGATGTCGTTCGTGCTCGGTTTGGTGATGTGTCTCGGTTTCTGGTTGGCAACGCGCAAGGCGACGTCGGGTGTGCCCGGCCGCTGGCAGGCGTTCGTCGAAATCGTGCTCGAGTTCATCGACGGTCAGGCTAAAGATGCCTATCACGGCACCAGCAAGTTGGTGACGCCGATCGCGATCACATTGTTCTGCTGGATCTTGTTGATGAACGCGATGGATTTCATTCCGATCGATTTCATCGCCAAGATCGCCGGCTTTGTCGGTGCCACGTTCTTCGGAATGGACCCGCATCAAGTGCATTGGCGTCCGGTGCCGACGGCAGACGTCAACGCCACGCTGGCGATGTCGATCACGGTATTTTTCCTGATGATTTTCTTTGCGCTGCGCGCCAAGGGCATTGGCGGCTTCGTGCATGAAATGTTCACGGCGCCGTTCGGCAAGTGGATGTTTCCGGCCAATATTTTGCTCAACATCGTCGAGTTGCTGTCGAAGCCGGTGTCGCTGGCAATGCGACTGTTCGGCAACATGTACGGCGGTGAGATCGTGTTCCTGTTGATCTGGGTGCTGGGCAGCGTCAGCGTCTTCGGCGCGCTCGCGGCATCGGTCCTTGGCTTGGCTTGGGGACTATTCCACATCCTGATCGTCGTCCTTCAGGCGTTCATTTTCATGATGCTCTCGATCGTGTACCTGAGCCTGATGGAAGAGCATCACTGAGTTCTGCTTCACCCTTTCCTTTTTTCATCAATTCCGTAGACGGAGATACACCATGGACGTTCAAGCCCTCATCGCCACCATCAACGCGTCGACCGCCATCGCGATCGGCATCATGGCTGGCCTCGCCGCGCTCGGCGCCGGTATCGGTATGGGCCTGATGGCCGGTAAGTTCCTGGAATCGGCGGCACGTCAGCCGGAACTGATCCCGGTGCTGCAGGTGCGTATGTTCATCACCGCCGGACTGATCGACGCGGCGTTCATCATCACGCTCGCCGTTGCGCTGATGTTCGCGTTTGCGAATCCGCTCGTTTCCGCCATTAGCGGCGGCTGATCGGGACCGATGCGCGGCTTCGGTCGCGCATCACCCGGGTTCGATCGTGCGGCGGGTTTCTCCGTCGCCGAAGTCCACAAGCGGAGCATTACGCCATGAACATCAACCTGACGCTGTTCGCGCAGGCGCTCATGTTCGCCGGTTTCATCTGGGTCATTGCGACCAAGATCTGGCCGCCGTTGAGTAGCGCCATCGAGGAACGCCAGAAGAAAATCGCCGACGGCCTTGCCGCCGCCGACCGTGCCAGGCAGGAACTCGCCGATGCCGACGCCCGCGTCGCCGACGAGATCCGCAAGGCGCGTGTCGACGCCAGCCAGATCACCGACAAGGCGCATCAACAGGCCGTGCAGATCGTCGACAAGGCGAAGCAGGATGCGATCGCCGAAGCGGCACGCCAGAGAGCCGCCGCGGAAGCCGAGATTGCAAACCTATCGTCGAAGGCGAAAGAAGTGCTGCGTTCGCAAGTCGCGAACCTCGCAGTGAAGGGCGCTGAGAAGATCCTCGGCCGCGAAATCGACGGTGCACGTCATCGCGAACTGCTCGACCAGGTTGCGGGCGAGATCTGACGATGAGCACGCGCGAAACGCTGTCTCGTCCCTATGCCCGCGCCGCCTTCGAGCTCGCGTTGGCTGCCGGTGCCGTCGCCGACTGGTCGCAGAAGCTGGCCTTTGCGAGTGCTGTCGCTGCCGATCCGCAGGCATCGGCGCTGACCAGCAGCCCGCGCATTGCCCCCGAGCAACTGGCGACTTTGTTCGTGCCGCAAGGCGAGGCGGCGCACAGCACGTTTGCGCTGTTCATCGCCCAGTTGACCAGCAATCGCCGCGTTAGCTTGCTGCCGGAAATCGCCGCCCAGTTCGAGCAGTTGAAGCGTGAGTCGGAACATGTGCTGCGTGTGCGCGTGACGACCGCAGTGGCGCTCGAGTCGGCGCAGGCGAGCGCGATTGGTGCGGCACTGAAAAAGCGCTTTGACCGTGATATCGAGATCGACGCAAAAGTTGATCCGAGCGTGCTCGGCGGCGCCGTGATCAATGCCGCGGGACTGGTCATCGATGCCTCGGTGCGCGGTCGTCTGGAACGTCTCGCGCAAGATCTGTCGCACTAACGAATTCGAACCTGCGCACGCCCAGCGCGCGCAGACCAAGCAAGCATTCACCCTTTCGGGAATCGTCATGGCCACACAACTCAATCCCAGCGAAATCAGCGAACTGATCAAGAACCGCATCGAGCAGTTCAAGACCGGTGCGACCGCGCGCAACGAAGGCACCATTACCTCGGTTGCCGACGGCATCGTGCGTATCCACGGTCTCGCCGACGTGATGCAGGGCGAAATGATCGAGATGCCGAACAACACCTTCGCGCTCGCATTGAATCTGGAGCGCGACTCGGTCGGTGCCGTCGTGCTGGGTAGCTACGAGCACTTGCGCGAAGGCGATGCGGTCAAGACCACCGCGCGCATCCTCGAAGTGCCGACCGGCCCGGGACTGCTCGGACGCGTCGTCGATGCACTCGGCAACCCGATTGATGGCAAGGGCGCAATCGTTTCCGAACTCAGCGCGCCGATCGAAAAAGTCGCCCCCGGCGTGATCTGGCGCAAGTCGGTGTCGGAGCCGGTGCAGACCGGTTACAAATCGGTCGATGCGATGATTCCAATCGGACGCGGCCAGCGCGAACTGATCATCGGTGATCGCCAAACTGGCAAGACGGCGCTCGCGATCGACGCCATCATCAATCAGAAGTCGTCGGGCGTGAAGTGCATCTACGTCGCCATCGGCCAGAAGAACTCGACGATTGCCAACATCGTGCGCAAGCTCGAAGAACATGGCGCGCTTGCGTACACGACCGTGGTCGCGGCCTCGGCTTCGGAATCGGCGGCGATGCAGTACATCGCGCCATATTCCGGTTGCACCATGGGCGAATACTTCCGCGATCGTGGCCAGGACGCGTTGATCATTTACGACGATCTGTCCAAGCAGGCCGTGGCCTACCGCCAGATCTCGCTGCTGCTGCGCCGTCCGCCGGGTCGTGAAGCCTATCCGGGTGACGTGTTCTATCTGCATTCCCGTCTGCTCGAACGTGCGTCGCGCGTCAGCGAGGAATACGTCGAGAAGTTCACCAATGGCGCGGTCAAGGGCAAAACCGGTTCGCTGACCGCACTGCCGATCATCGAGACCCAGGCCGGTGACGTCTCGGCCTTCGTGCCGACCAATGTGATCTCGATTACCGACGGTCAGATCTTCCTTGAAACTGATCTGTTCAACGCCGGTATCCGTCCGGCCGTGAACGCCGGTATCTCGGTGTCGCGTGTCGGCGGCGCTGCGCAGACCAAGATCATCAAGAAGCTGTCCGGTGGCGTGAAGCTCGCGCTCGCGCAGTACCGCGAACTGGCGGCATTCGCGCAGTTCGCATCCGACCTCGACGCGGCGACGCGTGCGCAGCTCGAACGCGGCCAACGCGTCACCGAACTGATGAAGCAGAAGCAGTACGCGCCGATGTCGATCGCCGAACTCGCGATCTCGGTCTACGCGGCTGAAAAGGGCTATCTCGACGACGTGCCGGTCGCCAAAATCCTGTCCTACGAGACTGGCCTGCACGCCTTCATGCACAGCAATCACAGTGCGTTGATGCAGGACATCGTCAACACCGGCAACTGGGACGACAAGATCGAAGCCGTGTTCAAGGGCGCGCTCGACGAGTTCAAGAAGACCGGTAGCTGGTAAACGGGATCAATCATGGCCGGTACCAAAGAAATTCGAACCAAGATCAAGTCGGTGCAGAACACCCGCAAGGTGACGCGCGCACTCGAAATGGTCTCGGCGAGCAAGATTCGGCGTGCGCAGGACAAGATGCGTGCGTCGCGTCCGTATGCCCGCTTGATGCGCCAGATGATCGGCCATATCGCCAAGGCGAATGGCGACTACAAGCATCCGTTCATGAAGGATCGGGTGAACGTCAAGCGCGTCGGTTACGTCGTGATTTCGACCGATCGCGGACTGTGTGGCGGCTTGAACTCGAACCTGTTCCGCAAGTTGCTGGCGGAAATCCGCGAGCACCAGAAGAACGGTGTCGAAGTCGATATCGTCGCGATCGGACAGAAGGCAGCGACGTTCTTCCGCCGCCTCAAGGTGAATCTGGTCGGGTCGGTTACGCACCTCGGTGAAAATCCGCAGGTCGCGAGCCTGATCGGCATCATCAAGGTGATGCTGGACGGGTTCACCGAAGGCCGGGTCGACCGCGTGTTCCTCTGCTACAACGATTTCGTCAACACGATGACGCAGAAGGCGACGACCGATCGGTTGTTGCCACTGCCGCCGTCGGAGACGCTCGAAACGACGCATGATTGGGACTATTTGTACGAACCCGATCCGGCCACCGTGCTTGATAGCGTGCTGACGCGATACGTCGAATCGCTGGTCTATCAGGGCGCACTCGAGAACTTGGCGTCCGAACATGCCGCGCGCATGGTCGCCATGAAGTCGGCGTCGGACAACGCGACCAAGGCGATCGACACGCTGCAGCTGATCTACAACAAAGCGCGCCAGGCTGCGATCACGCAGGAAATTTCCGAAATCGTCGGTGGCGCCGCTGCGGTCTGACCGCGAGCAGCATCCTGCAACACACAGAATTTTTTTGAGGATACGTTCATGAACCAGGGCAAAGTCGTACAGATCATCGGCGCAGTCGTCGACGTCGAATTTCCGCGTTCCGAAGTGCCGAAGATTTATGACGCGCTGAAGATCGCGAACACAGAAATCACGCTCGAAGTTCAGCAGCAGCTCGGCGATGGCATCGTGCGTACGATCGCGCTCGGTTCGACCGACGGTTTGCGCCGCGGCCTGGTTGCCGATAACACCGGCGAAGCAATTAAGGTGCCGGTCGGCATGAAGACTCTCGGCCGCATCATGGACGTGCTCGGCAACCCGATCGACGAAGCTGGCCCGATCGGCGAGAACGATCGCTGGGTCATTCATCGCGAAGCACCGAGTTACGAAGATCAGGCCGCTTCCAACGACCTGCTCGAAACCGGCATCAAGGTCATTGACCTGGTGGCACCGTTCGCGAAGGGCGGCAAGGTCGGCCTGTTCGGCGGTGCTGGCGTCGGCAAGACCGTGAACATGATGGAGTTGATCAACAACATCGCCAAGGCGCACGCCGGCCTGTCGGTGTTCGCCGGCGTCGGTGAACGCACCCGCGAAGGCAACGACTTCTATCACGAGATGAAAGACTCGAACGTGCTCGACAAGGTCGCGATGGTCTACGGCCAGATGAACGAGCCGCCGGGCAATCGCCTGCGTGTCGCGCTGACCGGACTGACCATGGCCGAATACTTCCGCGATGAGAAAGACGCATCCGGCAAGGGCAAGGACGTGCTGCTGTTCATCGACAACATCTACCGCTACACGCTGGCCGGAACCGAAGTGTCGGCGCTGCTCGGCCGCATGCCGTCCGCGGTGGGTTACCAGCCGACCTTGGCCGCGGAAATGGGCGCGTTGCAAGAACGCATCACGTCGACCAAGACCGGCTCGATCACATCCATCCAGGCGGTGTACGTGCCAGCCGACGATCTCACCGATCCGTCGCCGGCAACGACCTTCGCGCATCTCGATGCAACCGTCGTGCTGTCGCGAAACATCGCTTCACTCGGTATCTATCCGGCGGTCGATCCGCTTGACTCGACGTCGCGTCAGCTCGATCCGCTGGTCGTCGGCGTCGAACATTACGAAACCGCGCGCAAGGTGCAGTCGACCCTGCAGCGTTACAAGGAACTCAAGGACATCATCGCCATTCTCGGCATGGACGAGTTGTCTGAAGAAGACAAGCAGACCGTGTCGCGCGCGCGCAAGGTCGAGCGCTTCTTCTCGCAGCCGTTCCATGTCGCAGAAGTGTTCACCGGTTCGCCCGGCAAGTACGTGTCGCTGAAAGAAACCATTCGTGGCTTCAAGATGATCGTCGACGGTGGCGCTGACGCGCTCCCGGAGCAGGCCTTTTACATGGTCGGCGGCATCGACGAAGCCTTCGAGAAGGCACGCAAGATGGGTGTCGCGGTCTAATCCCCGCGCATCAGGAGGATTCACATGTCCACGATTCGTTGCGACATCGTCAGTGCCGAGGAAGAGATCTTCCACGGCACCGTGACAATGGTCGTTGCCACTGGCGAGATGGGCGAACTCGGCATCGCGCCGCGTCATGCGCCTTTGATCACCCGCCTCAAGCCTGGCCAGGTGCGCGTCATTCTGGAGAACGGCGATGAGCAGTTCTTCTACGTTTCCGGTGGCATCCTGGAAGTGCAGCCGCAGGTGGTGACCGTGCTTGCTGATACCGCGATCCGCGCCAAGGACCTCGACGAAGCAGCGGCCAGCAAAGCCAAGGCCGAAGCCGAAAAGCTGCTCGCGAACCGCACTGACTCGATGGAAATCGCAGAGGCGCAGGCACAACTGGCACAGGCCGTCGCGCAACTGCAAGCGCTCGAACGCCTGCGCAAGAACCTCAAGCACTAAGTTCAACACAGTCCCCACAGGACGCGCCGACGCCGACCCGCAAGGTCGGCGTTGTCGTATCTGCGCTTGATGAAATTGTGCGCGCTAGAATGACCGCCTTGATTCGAGCAGGGAGCAGGACATGACGGACGCCGAGAAGATCTACGCCTTCTGCGACGAAATGTGGGAGCGCCAGATCATTCCGCAGCTCACCGAGTACATCAAGATTCCGGCCAAGTCACCGTCCTTCGATGCCGAGTGGGAACGCCACGGTTACATGAAGGAAGCGATGGACCTGATCGAGCATTGGGTGCGCGCGCAGCCGGTGGCCGGCATGAGCGTCGAACGCATCCAGTTGCCGGGCCGCACACCGCTGCTGTTCATCGAGATTCCCGGAAAAGGCGATGATGTCGTGCTGATGTACGGGCACATGGACAAACAGCCGGAAATGGCCGGCTGGAATGTCGATCTCGGTGCCTGGAAACCGCTGCGCGCTGGCGACAAGCTCTATGGCCGTGGTGGTGCCGATGATGGCTATGCGACCTTCGCGTCGCTGACTGCGGTGATGGCGCTGAATGAACGCGGCATCGATCACTCGCGGATCGTTATCGTCATCGAGGGTTGCGAGGAATCGGGCTCCTACGACCTGCCGTTTTACATCAATCATCTGGCGGATCGCATCGGCAAGCCCTCGCTCGTCGTCTGCCTCGACTCCGGCGCCGGCAACTACGATCAGTTATGGCTGACTACCAGTTTGCGCGGCCTCGCTGGCGGCACGCTCAATGTGCGCGTGCTCGACGAAGGCGTGCATTCCGGTGATGCCAGCGGCATCGTGCCGAGTTCGTTCCGGATCTTGCGCAACCTGCTCGACCGCATCGAGGATTCGACGACCGGGCGGATTACTGCCGACGTGCTCAACGTCGACATTCCTGGTGATCGCATTCGTGCCGCAAAGGAATCAGCGGCAGTGCTCGGCACCCAGGTCTACGACAAGTTTCCGTGGCCGCAAGGGGTGATGCCGATGAACGCTGATCTTGCCGAGTTGGTGCTCAACCGCACCTGGCGCCCGACGTTATCGGTGACCGGCGTTGACGGCCTGCCGACGCTTGGCGATGCTGGCAATGTGCTGCGTCCTTACACGGCAGTGAAGTTGTCAGTGCGCATTCCGCCAACGCTGGACCCGGTGGTCGCATCGAACAAATTGAAAGAGATTCTGGAGAAGGACCCGCCCTACGGCGCCAAGATCGAATTCGACATCGAGAAGTCGTCGCAAGGCTGGGCGGCACCATCGTTGGTGCCGTGGCTCGCGGACAGCGTCGACACCGCGTCGAAAGCGTGGTTCGGCACGAAATCGGCGCAGATGGGCGAGGGCGGCACGATCCCGTTCATGGGCATGTTGCAAGATCGGTTCCCGGAAGCCCAGTTCGTGGTCACCGGTTTGCTCGGCCCGAAGTCGAACGCACATGGCCCGAACGAATTCCTGCATATCCCGACCGGCAAGAAACTGACCGCAGCGATGTCCAAAGTCATCGCCGACCATTACGTCAATCGCGGCTCGCCGACGGTAGCCTGAGAATCAACGTGCGCGAACGGGGATTACCAGACCACTTCCGCCATCGAGCAGTTCAGCCCTGAGCCGATGCCCATCAGGCCGATGCGCTTGCCTTTCTGCAGGCGGCCCATTTCCTTGAGGCGGCTGAGTGCAATCGGCACCGAGGCCGGGCCGACATTGCCGTACTCCGGGAACACGGTGAGTACCTTTTTCGGATCGATGCCGAGCAGTTCGCAGATGGCGCTGGTGTGCACCTTGCTGATCTGGTGAATGACGAACTCGTCGAGTTCCTCGCTCGCCCAGCCGAGCGCGGCGCGCGCCGCCTGAAAGGTTTTGGCAGCCAGTTTCAGGCCTTCGACCAATAGCGTGCGCGTGTCGGTGACCATGCGGTCGACATTGCCACGGCACAGATGCGAGAAATTGGTCGCGGCGCGCGTCACGCAGCCCAGATAGCGATGCCCGTCGGGTGCCAGTTCGGCGCGAGCCAGCAGCATTGCGGCGCCACCGGAGCCAAGCGTCAGCGACGCGAATTCATTGCGGAACTGTTCGGCGGTGACGTCCGGACCGAGCAGGCGTTGAATCGTATGCTCGGTGATCGCGTTCGAGTTCTCGCCGTCGACCACCAAGGCGTATTCGATATCACCACGCT
>Ga0138256_10002106_pt1 | contig 21416 bp, 17 predicted proteins | sample KNB2016incub_MG_FD_105486 | JGI IMG/M metagenome (GOLD analysis project Ga0138256, IMG submission 105486) | Active sludge microbial communities from wastewater in Klosterneuburg, Austria - KNB2014incub_MG | ecosystem: Engineered > WWTP > Activated sludge > Unclassified | place: Austria... | reverse complement strand
GTTGTAACCCACCAGCCCTGAGCCCTTGGCCTGCGAGACCATGGATCGCGCGTCGGGGTCGGTGGTGGAGCGCTGCCCGTCAGGCTCGCTCTTCAACTGCTCCTGAGTCTCGTCAAGCTGGCGCATCTGCTCGCGCAGGGCTCGGATCTTGTCCTGCAGCCGCGCGGTCTTGGCTTCCACCTCAGCGGGCTGTGTGCGATCGGCCGTCTCCAGCGCATCGAGGTAGCGCTGGATGCTTTGCTCAATCTGGCGTTGGCGGGCCTCGATCTTGGCGGGCGTGACGTTGCAGTCGCGGCTGTTGACCGCCTTGAACTTGCTGCCATCGATGGCCACGATGGCCTGGGAGAAGAGCTTGAGCTCGCGGCAAAGGCCGATGAACCTAAAAACCTCAGTTGATAGCGTGCAACGGGGCTGAATCGCTGGCAGGCTATGGATTTGGCGTTGATTGAAGGAGTCACCCGATGGGTGAGTCGAAATTGAAGCGTGTGCGCAGTGAAGAAATGCTTTTGTCGTGCGCCGGCGTACAGACGGCGGGTGGTCGCGTGCAGGTTCGTTGGGAAGCAGACAGTGCGGCCACGCCGATGGGGCAACTGGCGTACTTCATCGAGTTTCTGACGCTGACCGGCCTGTGGTCGGGTTGGCAGGATCGTTGTCCGCTGTCGTATTTGAGCCCGAACGCGCCGAGCAAGGCGGATGTGCTGGGCACATGGTTGCTGTCGATCTTGTCGGGGCATCGGCGCTATTCGCACGTCACGACGATCCGCTGTGACGGGGTCAATCCTGGGCTGCTGGGGATGAACAAAGTCATCAGCGAGGATGGGCTGCGCCGGGCACTGTCGGCGATGCCCGAGGACGAAGGTATCAGTTGGCTCGACGGCCATCTGCGCGAGAGCACCGCTCCCTTGCTCGATGTACCGTGGATTCTGGACATCGACACGACGATCAAGCCGCTGTACGGCAAGCAAGAAGGCGCGGTGGTGTCCTACAACCCGAAGAAGCCGGGCCGCCCCTCCCACAGTTACCACACCTATCTGATGGCCGGGCTGCGCCTGGTGATGGGGGTCGAGGTCAAGGCGGGCAACGAGCACTCGGGCAGTCACACGCTGCCCGGCTTGCTCAAGATCCTCGATGAGTTGCCCGTGCGCCACAAACCGAAGATGGTGCGTGGCGATTGCGGCTTCGGTTCGGACGGCATCATGCGCGAACTCGAAGCGCGCGCGCAGCCTTATCTGTTCAAGCTGCGCCTGTCGAAGAACGTCAAGCGCCACATCGAGCGCCTGTTCCGGGTGTCGGGCTGGACTGATGCGGGTCAGGGCTGGGAGGGAATCAACAGCACGCTGGCACTCACCGGCTGGGAGGACAAACGCCGTGTAGTCGTGCTGCGCCGCCCCTTGCACGGTGAGATGGTGCTGGCTCAGGAAGACGACAGCGGTCAGCAACTGCTGGGCTTCATCGAGGCTGACCGCAAGGGCGGCAAGCGCATCACCGGCTACGAGTACGCCGTGCTGGTCACCAACCTCGATCACGAGATCCTCTCGCTCGGCCAGCTCTACCGCGACCGAGCTGACGCGGAGAATGCCTTCGATGAGCTCAAGAATCAGTGGGGATGGGGCGGCTTCACCACCCATGACCTGCATCGCTGCCAACTGTCGGCGCGCGCGGTGGGGTTGATCTACAACTGGTGGAGTCTGTTCGTGCGTCTGGCCAACCCCGAGGCCCGGCTCGAGGCCATCACCAGCCGACCCTGGTTGATGTCCTCGGTCGGCCGGCGCACCGAGCATGCAGGACAGACCACGATCACGCTCACCGGCCAGCATGCCTACTTCGACAAGGCCCGACAGGTGCTCCTGCGCATCTCCGGCCAACTCCAAGCCTGGGCAACAGAGGCTGCGGAGCAGTTGAACTCCTGCTCGGTCTGGGTGCGATGCTGCGATCATCTCAAGCGCACCCTCGCGACCATCGGGCCACCGCACCCCCTCTGGCTGCTACCAGATCATGCAAACGGGGTGGGGTAATTGAGGTTTTTAGGCTTATTCCATGGTGTTGGCCGTGCAGGCTGCATGCCGTGCTGCCGCTGTGCGCAGACAGCACTGGACCGCGACTTGACAATCATATCCAACAAATGTTGGAATACAAGTGCAGTGCAGCATAAATTTGCTGCGCAGCCGCTCAGCACATCAGGCACGTCGGCCGCCGCAGCCTTCCGGCAGCCCCGCCCACGGGCAGTACGCCGTGGCAACCGAATCGGGAATTGTCATGAAGACCAGGAACACAAGCAAGACAGTATGGATTCTCGCCGCCGTCCTTGCCGTTGGCGCTGGAGCCGCTTGGCAATGGCTGCAGCCCGCAGCAGAAGACGGCAGCTTCGTCAGGGGCAATGGCCGCATCGAAGCCACCGAGGTCGACGTCGCAGCCAAGGCGCCGGGACGCGTGCAGGACATCATGGTCAACGAGGGCGACTTCGTTAACGCGGGCGACATCGTCGCGCAGATCGACATGAAGGCGACCGAAGCCCAGCTTGCCCAGGCCCGCGCCCAGGTGGCCAACGCCATCAGTGGACGCGAAACATCCCGCGCCCGGCTGGCACAGCGCAAAGCCGATGTCGTCATGGCCGAAGCCGTACTGGTGCAGCGCCGCTCAGAGCTAGACCTCGCCCGCAAGACCAGCGCACGTTCGCAGGCGCTGCGTGCCGACCGCGCGATTTCCGAGCAGGTTGCCGACGACAATGCCGCCCGCGCGCGCAACGCCGAGGCCAACATCAACGTTGCCAGCGCCCAGATCACCGCCGCTGAAGCGGCCGTGCGCGCGGCCGATGCCGAAATCGAACAGGCCAGCGCAGCCATCGAAGCGGCAAACGCAGTCGTGGCCCGCTTGCAGACCGAGCTTGAGGACGGCCTGCTGCGCGCGCCGCGCAATGGACGGGTGCAATATCGCGTCGTGCAGCCGGGCGAAGTGGTGGCCGGTGGCGGCAAGATTCTCAGCCTGGTGGACGTCGGCGACGTGTACATGACCTTCTTCCTGCCCGAGATGGCTGCCGGACGGGTGGCGCTCGGCACCGAGGCGCGCATCGTGCTCGATGCCATTCAGCAATACGTGATTCCGGCGCAGGTGTCCTACGTCGCCAGCGTCGCCCAGTTCACGCCAAAGACGGTAGAGACGCAGAGCGAACGCCAGAAGATGGTGTTTCGCGTCAAGGCGCGCGTCGATCCGGAGCTGCTCGCCAAATACCCTGAACAGGTCAAGACCGGCCTGCCCGGCATCGCCCATGTGCGTCTCGATCAGAACACACCCTGGCCCGAGGCCTTGCAGGTGAAGCTGCCGTGACGCCCGACAGGGGCACGGCACCCGTCGCCCGGCTGGTTGACGTCGAGCACCGTTACGGCGATACGCTCGCCGCCGACCATGTCAGCCTCGACATTCCCGCAGGGCGCATGGTGGGTTTCATCGGGCCTGACGGCGTCGGCAAGTCCACCTGGCTGGGCCTGATCGCCGGCGCACGAAAACTCCAGAGCGGCACCCTCGAAGTGCTCGGCGGCAGCATGGCCAGCACCCGCCACCGCGCTGCGGTGTGCCCGCGCATCGCCTACATGCCGCAGGGGCTGGGCAAGAACCTCTACCCCACGCTGTCGGTGTTCGAGAATATCGACTTCTTCGGCCGTCTTTTTGGTCAGTCGCGCGCCGAGCGCGAACACCGTATTGCCGATCTGCTCGCCTCCACCGACCTCACCGACTTTGCCGACCGCCCGGCCAACAAGTTGTCCGGCGGCATGAAGCAAAAACTCGGCCTGTGCTGCGCGCTGATCCACGACCCGGACCTGCTGATCCTCGACGAACCCACCACCGGCGTCGATCCCCTGTCACGCCGCCAGTTCTGGGAACTCATTGCCCGCATCCGCACGCGGCGCCAAGGCATGAGCGTGCTCGTGGCCACCGCCTATATGGAAGAGGCCGAGCAGTACGACTGGCTGGTCGCGGTGGACGCGGGCCAGGTACTGGCCACCGGCACGCCTGCGCAATTGCACGAGCGCACCGGCACCAAAACGCTGGAAGAAGCCTTTCTCGCCCTGCTGCCGCCCGAGCGCCGGGGCGAACACGCGCCGCTGCACATCCCGCCACTCAACGCGGGCGAAGTCGTGATCGAGGCGCAAAACCTGCAGATGCGCTTTGGCGACTTCATTGCGGTTGACGATGTCAACCTGGAGGTACGGCGCGGCGAGATTTTCGGCTTCCTCGGCTCGAACGGCTGCGGCAAGTCGACCACCATGAAGATGCTCACCGGCCTGCTGCCGCCAAGCCGTGGCGAGGCACGCCTGCTGGGCGAAGTGCTCGACGCCCGCAACATCGATACCCGACGCCGCGTGGGCTACATGTCGCAGGCGTTCTCGCTGTATGGCGAACTGTCCGTGCGGCGCAACCTGCAGCTTCACGCACGGCTGTTCAACCTGTCGCAGGATGAGGGCGATGCCCGCATTGCCGAGCTCGCCAAGCGCTTCGACCTGGCGCCGGTTATGGACGCCCTGCCCGACGCGCTGCCGCTTGGCATCCGCCAGCGCCTGCAGTTGGCGGTCGCGGTGCTGCATCGGCCCGACGTGCTGATCCTCGACGAACCAACCTCCGGCGTCGACCCGGTCGCCCGCGACCACTTCTGGGAACTGATCATCGACCTGTCGCGCAAGGACGGGGTAACGATCTTCATCACCACCCACTTCATGAACGAAGCTCAGCGCTGCGACCGCATCTCGCTGATGCACGCAGGCAAGATCTTGGCTAGCGACACCCCCGAAGCCATGGTGGCGCAACGCGGCAGCGGCACGCTGGAAGACGTCTTCGTCGATTACCTGGCCGAAGCGAGCGGGATGAAGCTGCAGACTGCCGAAGACCTGGCCCATGCGTCGCTCGGTGCCAGCTCTGGCGCTGACATGATGACTGGCGCAGCACCGGCCACCCCTGATGCGGCAAAGCCGTCTTCGCGCGCCAGTGTCGCGCGCTTCAGCCTCGCCCGCATGCTCAGCTTCAGCATGCGCGAGGCGACCGAGCTGCGCCGCGACCCCTTCCGCCTGACGCTCGCGCTGCTGGGCACCGTCATCCTGATGCTGGTGATGGGCTATGGCATCAGCACTGACGTCGAAGACCTGAACTACGCGGTGCTCGATCTGGACCGCAGCACCGTCAGTGAAAGCTACACCCTCAATATCGCCGGCTCGCGCTACTTCCGCGAGAAGCCGCCACTCGAAAGCCATGCCGACATCGACCGCCGCATGCGCGCAGGTGAACTGGCGATGGCGCTCGAGATCCCGCCGGGCTTTGGGCGTGATCTGGCGCGCGGCGCGAAACCCGAAATTGGCGTGTGGCTGGATGGCGCGATGCCGATGCGGGCCGAGGTCGCCCGCGGCTACGTGATGGGCCTGCATGCGCAGACCTTGAGCGAAGGGGTCACCGCGTCCACCGGCATCCGCCCCACGCCGCTCGCCGACATCGCCGTGCGCTACCGCTACAACCCGGACATGCGCAGCCTCATCGCCATGGTTCCGGCAGTGATCCCGATGCTGCTGGTGTTCATCCCGTCGATGCTCACCGCGCTGGGTGTGGTGCGCGAAAAGGAGTTGGGCTCCATCCTCAACGTCTACACCACGCCGGTCACCAAGCTGGAGTTCCTGCTTGGCAAGCAGTTGCCCTACATCGGGCTGTCGATGTTCAATTTTTTCCTCATGTTCACGATCGCCATCACTTTGTTCGGCGTGCCTTTCAAGGGCAGCCTGCTGGCCTTCGTCCTCGGTGCGCTGATCTACGTCACCGCGACCACCGGCCTGGGCTTGCTGATGTCGACGCTGACCGACAGTCAGGTCGCCGCCATGGCCGGCACCTCGATCGGCACCCTGCTGCCGGCCATCCAGTTCTCCGGCATGCTGGACCCCGTGTCCTCGCTCGAAGGTGCGGGTGCGGTCATCGGCACGCTCTACCCGACAACGCACTTCCTCACCATCAGCCGTGGCGCCTTTTCGAAAGCGCTGGACTTGGGCGACCTGAGCGCCTCATTCATTCCGCTGTTGATCGCGATTCCGGTGCTGACGCTGGCCTCGGCGCTGCTGCTCAAGAAGCAGGCTCGCTGAGGGGAGACCGACCATGAACACCAACAAAGGCATGCTGCACAACACCTGGCACCTGGGCACGAAGGAATTCCACAGCCTGCTCGGTGACTGGACGATGTTGTTCCTGATCATTTTCATGTTCACGATCTCGGTCTATGCCGACGCCCGGGCCAAACCGGAGAGCCTGCACCGGGCCTCGATCGCGGTTGCCGACGAGGACCGATCACAGCTCTCGACCCGCATCATCGACGCCTTGCGGCCGCCACAATTCATCACGCCCGAGCATGTCGAGCTGGCCGACATCGACAGGAGCATGGACGCGGGCCTGCACACCTTCGTGCTCGACATCCCGCCCAACTTCCAGCGCGACGTGCTGGCCGGGCGCTCGCCAGCGCTGCAGCTCAACGTCGACGCCACGCGCCAGAGCCAGGCGCAGACCGGCACCGGCTACATCCAGAACATCGTCAACGACGAGATCCGCAGCTTCGTGCAGCGTTATCGCGCCACGCCGGCGCAACCGGTAGAGCTCGTCCCGCGCGCGATGTTCAACCCCAACCTCAACCAGGGCTGGTTTGCCGCGGTCACCGCCATCATCAACAACATCACCCTGCTCGGCATCATGCTCACCGGCGCCGCATTGATCCGGGAACGCGAGCACGGCACCATCGAACACCTGCTGGTGATGCCGGTGACGCCACTGGAAATCATGCTGTCCAAAGTGTGGTCAATGAGCGTGGTGGTGCTGCTGGCGTCTGTGTTCTCGCTTCAGTTCGTGGTCAAGGGTGCACTCAGCGTGGCCGTGCCCGGCTCGGTGCTGCTATTCGCCATGGCCACCCTGCTGTATTTGTTCGCCGCGGCCTCGATCGGCATCTACATGGGCACCCTGGCGCGCAACATGCCGCAGTTCGGGCTGATGACCATTCTGGTGCTGTTGCCACTGCAGATCCTGTCAGGCGCCCTGACCCCGCGCGAAAGCATGCCGGACATGGTGCGATGGCTGATGTCGCTGGCGCCGACGACACACTTCGTCAGCCTCGGTCAGGGCGTGCTGTTCCGCGGTGCGGGCATCGATGTCGTGTGGCCGGAGTTCCTCATGGTCTCCCTCATCGGCGCCGCCTTCTTTGCGCTCGCCCATCACCGCCTGCGCAGCACCATCGGCAACATGTAAGGCCGGGCCGACCCTTCAGCCTTCAAACGCCCGAGGCTGCGTGCGTGGCTTCAGTGGCCTACGCGGCTTTGGCCTCGGCAGCCTCGCGCCGCCGGCGCAGCCCCAGCCACGCCAGCGCAACGCCGGCAATCGCCACTGGCAGCAGCGAACCCACATTGAGCAGCGTCCAGCCCTGCGTCGTCACCAGCGCACCAGAAGCAAAGGACGTCACCGCCATGGTCGCAAACACGACAAAGTTGATCGCGGCCTGCGCCTTGTCCTTCTCCTCCGGCCGATACGCCTCCATGGCCAGCGTGGTGCTGCCAGTGAAGAGGAAGTTCCAGCCCATGCCCAGCAGGAAGAGCCCGATCAGGAATTGATGCAGATCCTGCCCGGACAGTGCAACGCCGATGCAGGCCAGGTTCAACGCCACGCCCACGCCCATGATCTGCAGCACGCCAAAGCGCTTGATCAGGTGACCGGTGAAGAAGCCCGGCGCGAACATGCCAATGACGTGCCATTCGAGCACCAGTGCGGCATCCGAGAACGGCATGCCGCACACGTCCATCGCCAGCGGCGTGGCGGCCATCAGCAGGTTCATCACGCCGTAGCCCATCGCCGCGCCCACTGTCGACACAATGAACACCGGCTGACGCATGATCTCGCCCAGTGGTCGGCCGCTGCTGGCGCCAACCGCCTTCACCGGCTCGGGCGGAAAACCAATGCCCGCCATCACCGCCATCGATATCAACGCCAGCACCGACAGCGCCAGATAGGACCCGAGAAAGGGCGTGCCCATGCTCTCGCGCGTGTAGTTCGCCAGGTTGGGGCCGATCACCGCACCGATCAGACCGCCCGCCAGCACCAGCGACACGGCTTTCTCACGGAAGGACGGCGGCGCTAGTTCAGCCGCGGCGAAGCGGTAGAGCTGGCCATTGGCGCTGTAGTAACCCGCAATCACCGTGCCCGCCACCAGCAGCCAGAAACTGCGCGTGCTGAGTGCAAACGCACACAGCAGCGCGGTCAGCAGAGCAACCACCAAACCAAGCTGGAACGAGGTTTTTCGCCCCCAGCGCTGCTGGGTGCGTGCCACCAGCCCGGTCGACAGCGCCCCACCCACCACGTAACCCATCACCGGCAGGGTGGCCATCCACGCCGCGGGCGCCAGCGTCAGCCCCACCAGGCCGTTGATGGCGATGAAGACCACGTTGTTCGACAGGAACAGGCCCTGGGCAATCGCCAGCAGCCACAGATTCTTCTTCATGAGCAGGTTCTTGTTTTCTGATGCGAGGGCGAACTTTAGCGCGTAATGCCGACCTCGTCCCACTCACCGGGTGAAGGTCAAAAGCAGAAGTCGACACTGAATCAGGCACTCATCTGGACGCCGTAGCAGACGACCGGTCGAATCGTTTCACCGAGAAACCTGAACCTGAGCCCCGAACCTCAGTCTCATGCCCCGCACAACAATGGCAACACAGGAAACCACATGCTCAATTTCGACTACTACAACCCCACCCGCATCGTCTTCGGCAAGGACAGCATCGCCCGCCTCGACGAGCTCGTTCCGGCCGATGCCCGCGTGCTGATTCTGTGCGGTGGCGGCAGCGCCGAGCGCAATGGGACGCTGGCCGAAGTCGAGGCTGCGCTTGGCTCCCGTACGGTGCAGCGCTTCGGTGGTATCGAACCCAATCCCGCCTATGAGACGCTGATGGGCGCAGTCGAACAGATCCGCGGCGAAAAGCTCGATTTCCTCCTCGCCGTGGGCGGCGGTTCGGTGATCGATGGCACCAAGTTTGTCGCCGCGGCCGTCCACTATGCAGACGAACCCTGGACCATCCTCGAGACCGGCGGCAAGCATCTCACCCAGGCATTGCCCATGGGCTGTGTGCTGACGCTGCCCGCCACCGGCTCGGAGATGAACTGTCTCGCAGTCGTGACCCGCAAGTCGCTGCAGGCCAAACTCAGCTTCGCCAGCCCGCTGGTGTTCCCGCGCTTCTCGGTGCTCGACCCGGTCAGGACCTTCACCCTGCCCCCGCGCCAGATCGCCAACGGCGCCGTCGATGCCTTCGTGCACGTCGTGGAGCAGTACCTGACCTACCCGGTCAACGCGCCGGTGCAGGACCGCTACGCCGAAAGCCTGATGCAGACCCTAATCGAAGTTGGCCCGCAAGCACTGGCCACGCCCGAAGACTACGATGTGCGTGCCAACCTGATGTGGACCGCGACCCAGGCACTCAACGGCCTGATCGGCGCCGGCGTGCCGCAGGACTGGGCAACGCATCTGATCGGCCACGAGCTCACCGTGCTGTACGGGCTCGACCACGCGCAGACGCTGGCCATCGTGCTGCCCAGGCTGCTCCACCTGCGCCGTGACGCCAAGCGCGCCAAGCTGCTGCAGTTTGCAGCGCGCGTGTGGAACCTGCACACCGGCACCGAGGACGAGCGCATCGATGCGGCCATCGCACGGACGCGCGCCTTCTTCGAATCACTCGGCGTAAAGACCGCGCTCTCCGACTATGGCATCGGCACCGAGGCGGTCGAGCGCATCGTCACCCAGCTGGAAGCCCACGGCATGACCCAACTCGGTGAGCATCGCGACATCGACCTCGCCACCAGCCGCCGCATCCTCGAAGCCTGCCTGTAAGCACGCGCTCCCCGCAACACGATCACCAACAAGGGATCCATACATGTCCACGCTTTTCCAGCCCTTCAAACTCAAGGACGTCAGCCTTCGCAACCGCATCGCCATTCCGCCGATGTGCCAGTACATGGCCACCGACGGCGTGGTCAATGACTGGCACCGGGTGCACTACCCCGCCCTGGCGCGTGGCGGCGCCGGCCTGGTCATCGTCGAGGCCACCGCGGTCTCGCCCGAAGGCCGCATCACCCCGGGCTGCACCGGGCTGTGGAACGACACCCAGGCCGAAGCCCTCGCCCCCATCGCCGCGTCGATCAAGGCCGCGGGCGCGGTGCCCGGCATCCAGCTCGCTCACGCCGGGCGCAAGGCCAGCGCCAACCGCCCGTGGGAAGGCGACGACCACATCGCCGAGAGCGATTCACGCGGCTGGCCAACGATCGCGCCTTCGGCTGTCGCTTTTGGCGCCAACCTGCCGAAAGTCCCCAAGGCGATGACGCTCGAGGACATCGCCCGCGTTCGCGCCGACTTTGTCGCCGCCGCCAGGCGCGCACGTGATGCGGGCTTTGAATGGCTGGAACTGCACTTCGCCCACGGCTACCTGGGCCAGAGTTTTTTCTCCGTCCACTCCAACCAGCGCGACGACGCCTACGGCGGCAACTTCGACAATCGCAGCCGCTTCCTGCTCGAAACGCTCGCCGCAGTGCGCGAAGTGTGGCCGGAAAACCTGCCGCTCACCGCGCGCTTCGGCGTCATCGAATACGACGGCCGCGACAAGGAAACGCTCGCCGAATCGATCGAACTCGCACGCAACTTCAAGCGCAATGGGCTGGACCTGCTGAGCGTCAGCGTCGGCTTCTCCACACCGCAGGCCGAGGTACCCTGGGCACCGGCCTTCCTCGCCCCGGTCGCCGCCCAGGTGCGCCAGCAGGCGACGCTTCCGGTCGCCTCGGCGTGGGGGATCGACACGCCACAACTAGCCGAAAGCACGGTCGCCAACGGTCAGCTCGATCTCGTCATGATCGGCCGCGCCCACCTCGCCAACCCGCACTGGCCAATGCAGGCCGCGCGCGCGCTGAACGTTGATCGTCCGACCTGGGTGCTGCCGGCACCCTATGCGCACTGGCTGGAGCGCTACCACACAAGCTAAGCGAGTTTGTCGCAAGCGGAATTAGCCCCCCAGCGTGAGCTTCAAACGCCTCACCGCCTCGGTCACGATCTCTTCGTCGAGGTTGCCGTAGCCCAGCACCAGCCCATTGCAGGTGACCGGCGGTGTTGCGTAAGCGGACAGGGCCCGCAGCCCCAGGCCCATCAACGCCGCGCGCCTGGCCACGTCGACGTCGGGCAGCTCGGACGGCAGCCACAGCACCAGATGCAGCCCGGCCTCACCGCCCGACAGTTCGAAGCGTGTCCCGAACGCCACATCGAGCGCGGCGCGCAGAGCCGCCTGCCGCGCCGCATAGCGCGCCCGCATGCGTCGTAGATGGGTGGTGTAGTGGCCGCGCTGGATGAAGTCGGCAAGCGTACGCTGCTCGATGCCCTGCCCTGCCCGCGTGGCCTGGGCGGTTGCGCGCGCGAAGTCGGCGGCAATGGCGCGTGGCAGCACCAGGTAACCAAGGCGCAGACCGGGATAGAGCGTCTTGCTGAAGGTGCCTACATAGACAACCGGTGCGTCGGGCTGCAGGCCAAACAGCGAAGGCGGCGCCGGGCCTGCGCGGCGGAACTCGCTGTCGTAGTCGTCCTCGATGATCCAGGCGCGGCTGGCGCGCGCGCGCTCGATGAGGGCGAGGCGCCGCCCCAGGGGCATGACGCGACCCGTCGGGTACTGGTGCGAGGGCGTGAGCATCAGCAGCCGCGGTGGATGGCTGCGCCAGTCGTCCGTGCCCGGGGCCATCCCTTCGGCGTCGACCGCGACATCATGCACCTGCAGCCCGGCGAGGCTGAAAGCGACGCGGGCGGCGAGATAGCCCGGGTTCTCCACCCAGGCGGCATCACCGTGATCGGCCAGCAGTCGGGCACAGAGGTCAAGCGCGGCCTGCGAGCCACTGGTGATGACGATCTGTGCAGCTTCGACCGGCAGGCCCCTTACGCTGCCGAGGTGGCTGGCGAGCGCAGCGCGCAGCGCGGGGTCGCCGCCATGCGCTGCATAGCCGAGCTGACGCCAACTGACGTCGCGCCAGGCGCGCTCGAGACAGCCACGCCAGGCGCGAAACGGAAAGGCGCCAAAGTCCGGCACACCGGGCGAGAACGGCAAGGATTCGGCCTCGCGCACGTGTTCACTTTGTTGCGCAGCCACCCCGCGCGCAGACAGGTGCAGGGCCACAGCGGGCAATGTCGCCATCGCCACCGGTTGCACGCGCCCAGCCGACAGGTGCGCAACGCGTGTGCCCTGACGGTCGGCCAGCAGGCAGCCTTCTGCCATCAGCTGTTCGTAGGCAAACAGCACGGTGTTGCGTGCAATCCCGAGCGAAGCCGCCAGGCTGCGGCTGGCCGGCAGGCGGGCACCGGGAGCGAGACGACCGGACAGGATCGCCTCGCGCAGGCGGAGGTAGAGCAGGCGCTGGCGCGGCACGGCGTCGGGCAGCGGTGGGGCGAGCAACCAGTCGAGTTCCATCGTGGCTCTATGTTCTTTGTATTTTGTGGCACTACGAAAGGTGCCACAAGATCCTTAGCATAGCCTCATCAACCACCCGCCGAGCCCCCTCGCCCTGCCACCATGAGCAAAGCTGCCGCCCCGTCTGCCCGCACCCGTGTCCGCCGTCTGCCCGAGCGCGCGCATTACGCCACCGACACCGTGGCTGCCATCGTCGATGCAGCGATGTTGTGCACGGTGGCCTTCCAGATCGACGGCATGGTGCATGCCATTCCCACCATTCACTGGCGCGAAGGCGATCATCTGTACATCCATGGCGCCAAGGCCTCGCGCCTGCTGAAGGCGCTGACCCAGGGCGAAGCCTGCGTGACCATCGCCCTGGCCGACGGCCTGGTGCTGGCGCGCTCGGCCCTGCATCACTCGATGAACTACCGCTCGGTCATCATCTATGGGCAGTTCGAACCGGTGACCGAGCGCGAGAGCAAGCTGCGCAGCCTGCAAGCCTTGATCGACGGTCTCTACCCGGCGCGCTGGGACACGTTGCGCCCGATCAGCGACAAGGAGCTCAACGCCACCAGCGTGCTGCGGATCGCGCTGACCGAGGCCTCGGCCAAGGTCCGCAACTGGGGCGTAAAGGATGACGAGGAAGATCTGGACTGGCCGGTGTGGGCGGGCGTGATCCCGTTCCACACCCTGAGCGGCGAGCCGGTGACCGAGGACGACAGCGCGGTGCGCGAAGTGCCGTCTACGCGTTTCAGCTAGTCAGAGAATCGCGTTCGTTCAGCAAGGTCCGCAAACGCTCAGGGCTGAGCCGGGCCAGAGCCAGAGCTAAAGCCAGAGCCAGATCCAGATCCGGGATCGGACCCGGCATCAAGCAAACGTTCGCATTCGGCCATCAGCGACTGAGCCAGTTCCGATTCATGCTTCGGATCCAGCGCTTCCATCATCTCGTGCGTCGTGAACAGCCCGGCCTCACGCGACAGCGAACCGGCGATCTGGCGTGCGAGCTGGTCGCTGAGACCGGACAGGTGGCGACGCTCGGCCAACGGCAGGCTGCGCTTGGTGCGCGACAGCCAATCCGCTGCCAGGCTCGCGCCCTGGGCTTCGGTCGGCCACTGGCCATGTTCGTACCAGATCGACAGGCGCTCGGCGGCGAGCGCGAACACCAGCGCCGCGCGGGGGCCACGGCTATCAGCGGGTAGTGTGGACGCAGGCAGGGGAATCATCAGCGCGAGCGCTCGTGGCCCAGTCAAACAATCACGAATAGCGCCGGGGGTTACCGAAGGGACGACGCGCCTGAGGACCACGCGGACGATTGTCCTCTTCACGCTTGGGCTTGGGCATCAACAGATTCTTGCCGCCCTGCTGGGCCAGCGCGCCATGGGCCTTCAGCGCCACTTCGAGCTGCTCGGTCGTGATCACGACCGCAGCCGATTTGACCGCGGGTTTATGCACCGACAGTTTCTCGCGCACCAGGAAAATCCGTTCATCTGTCTCGGCCTTTTTCGGCAAACCGGTTGCCATCGCCTGGGCGGCCGGCGTCAACGCAAAGCCTTCACCCTCGACCACCAGCAGGCCATGGGTGGACAAGCGCTCAAAAGCAGTCTCCCACGCCTTGGGGGCGGTGACAGGGCAGCCCATGAATTCGGCCGCCGCCACGATCTCCACCAGCGGGGCGGGCCGCCTCTTGGCGGCGATCAGGGTGGCCAGCAGCAACTGGGCGTCGGTATCGTGGATGGGGTACATGCGGGGCCTTTATTGCCGGTTAACCTGTCAGGGGCGCAATGATGCCTGACGTAGGGCCGTTCAGTGAAACCGGCCGATCAGCCATGCCGCAGATTTGGTACTGAATGTTAGAGTCCGGCGGCTATGGCAGTTCCACAAAGGCGAAAAAATGGAGACAACAGTGAGGGGACGCGTTGCCGGAAAGGTGGCGCTGGTCACCGGCGCAGCCAAAGGCCTGGGTGAGGCCACCGCCTTGCTGTTGGCCAGGGAAGGCGCCCGGGTTGCGGTCACCGACATCGATGAAGAAGGTGGACGGCGCGTAGCTCAGACCATTGTGGACAGCGGCGCCGACGCCATCTTCATCCCGCTGGACGTGGGCTGCGAAGACCACTGGGAGGCTGCCATGCAGACCGTGGTCAGCCGTTTTGGCACCTTGCACATCCTGGTCAATAACGCCGGGGTTGCGCCCGTCGGTGACATCACCATGAGCTTCGATCTGTGGCGCGACGTGATGCGCGTCAATCTCGACGGCACCTTTCTGGGACTACGCGCGGCGATCGGGGTGATGCGCAACAATGGGCAGCGCTGCTCGATCGTGAACATCTCATCGATCATGGCCATGGCCGCGGAGCCCACGACCGCTGCCTACAGTGCGAGCAAAGGCGGCGTGCGCAGCCTGACCAAGGCCGCTGCGCTGTATTGTGGGTCGGAAAAGCTGCCGATTCGGGTCAACTCCATACACCCGGGGATGTGCGTGACGCCCCTGGTGGAACAGTACTTCGAAGCCTATCCCGACAAGCGCGCGGTTCATGTTGGCAAGTATCCGATTGGCGATCTGGGCGAAGCGGCAGATATTGCCCAGGGTGTTCTGTACCTGGCCTCCGACGAGTCGAAGTTTGTGCACGGCGCGGAACTGGTGATAGACGGCGGCTACCTTTCGCAATAAGTCGCACCAATAAATCGCATCTATCGGGCGGAGATACGCATCGACTCCGCATTGAGTAAAAAGTTGAAGTTCACAGGCGAACAAATACCGAGCCATCCATGAACAAATCCACCCCGAACAACCCCGAACTGCAGCTGCAAGAAATGATGGAGCACGCACTCGACAGCGGCGTCGGCGTCATCCTCGAATCGAACGACTTCTCTGCCCTGCTCGCCCACCTGAAGCGCGCCTTGCGCCCGCTGGCCACCGCAATTGCAGCCGACGCTGGTGTCAGCAGTCCGGACGATCTTGAGGTCGTGACAAACGGGATGGCCGTCCACACCGCCTACGACCTATGGAACGCAACTCCGATTCCGGAGAATGGCTTCCGTCCGCACAAGTTGGCCCACCCCGAACGCAGCAGCCCCTGCCCCTGTGGATCGCCGCGCAAGTACAAGCAGTGCTGCGGCGGTATCGAGCACTCCGGTCTGGTGCTGTCGCCCGAGGAGATGCTTGTGCGTGTACTTGATCATCTTTCGCAGGCGGGCATCAGCGAAATCGTTGCGCTCGGCGCACCACCGCAGGTCCTCGGCCGGCTTGCTGATCGCTGGTTCGAGAAAGCGCGCTTCGAAGACATCGTCGCCTTGCTCGCCCCCCTTTTCGTCGACCTGAGCAAGCTCGACGAGCGCGCCGAATATGCAGCCAGTACGCTGATGAGCAGCTACCTCGAGTTGCAGCAATATGAAGCACGCAACGACTTGGTTATGCGCCTCAAGAAGTCACCAGATCGAGTCTTGCGCAGCACCGCCCTGCAGCGCGAGGCGACGGTCTGCTCCGACCGCGACGACACCCGTGGTGCATGGCGAGCCTTCAACGAGGCCCAACGCCTCACCCCGGATGACCCTTCGCTATCGCACCTCGAAGTACTCCTCCTGCTGGCCGAAGGGCGAGAGGCGGAGGCTTGCGCCCGCGTCGAATTCTGGTCGGCCCGCCTGGCTGGCGATCCCGAGCACGACAACCAGGACCTGATCGATACCCTGCATGCACTCGTGGAAACCCGCTTCGACGATCCGCTCGACGACCTTCCCCAGGATTATCCGCAACGCCGCCTGCTGCTGCACATTGCGCTTGAGGGACTCGAACCGCCGATCTGGCGCCGCCTTGAAGTCGAGAACACGCTGTGTTTTGCAGAACTACACCATCTTATTCAGACCGCGATGGGCTGGGAAAATGCGCATCTGCACGAATTCGAAGTCGGGGAATACCGTATCGGTATCAGCGACGACGACGACCCTTTTGACGACGAAGTGCTGCCCGGCGAGGATGTCGAGTTGGGTCAGGCCATCGGCCGGCGAAAGCGCTTCGCCTATCTCTACGACTTCGGTGACGGCTGGCGTCATCGCATAACGATCGAAAAACGGCTGCCGAGCGACCCACTGCGCAAGCCGGCCACCCTGATCGACGGCGAACGCGCTTGCCCACCCGAAGACTGTGGCGGCGTATTCGGCTACCAACGCATTCTGCATGCCAAGCAAACGCCGCGTAGCGCCGAAAGCCGCGAACTGCTCGATTGGCTCGGCCCCTACCAGCCCGAGGCTTTCAAGCTTGCAAAGCATCAGAAACAGATCGACGCGATGTTCAGGCGCATCCGATGAGAATACTTTTTTGACATGACGGCCTGTATTCCTTCCGACACGAGAAACTGATGCCCGATACAGCAGCGCCCGCCTCCCGGCAAACCACGCCCCGCATGCCGAGCTTCTATGTTCCGCACGGTGCGGGGCCTTGCTTCTTCATGGATTGGGACCCACCAGGGCTGTGGGATTCGATGCGCGGCTTCCTGCGCGCGATCCCGAGCATGCTGCCGCAACGCCCGCGCGCCATCGTCGTGGTGACGTCGCACTGGCTGGCACCCGACTTCACCGTCGGTAGCGGCCGCCAGCCCACCATGCTTTATGACTACCGTGGCTTTCCGCCGCACACCTATGAATTGCATTACGAGGCGCCGGGCGATCCGGCGCTGGCGCAGCGCATCGCCGGTCTGCTGCAGGACGCCGGCCTGCCCAGCGCGACCGACGCGGCGCGCGGCTTCGACCACGGCACCTTCATCCCGCTGATGCTGATGTTCCCTACCGCAGACATACCGCTGGTGCAATTGTCACTACGCCACGACCTGAACCCCCAAGCCCACCTGGCAGTCGGCGCTGCACTGGCGCCGCTGCGCGACGAAGACGTGCTGATCGTGGGCAGCGGCATGAGCTTTCACAACATGCGCGCCCAGGGCGATGCGCGCTTCGTCCCCATCTCGGACGCGTTTGACGACTGGTTGACGAAGGCGGTTGAAAGCGCGCCGCCAGCCTGTCGCGCCGCCCTGGCTCACTGGGAAGACGCACCAGGCGCGCGCCTGTGCCACCCAACACACGCCGAAGAACACCTGCTGCCGCTGATGGTGGTCGCCGGCACCGCCGCAGACGATGCTGGCCAGCGCGTATACGCCGATCGCTGCATGGGCATTTCGCTGTCGGGCTACCGCTTCGGCTGAGGCAAAAGAGCACCTTCACTGTCGCAGCCTTTCCAGCACGATTTCTTACATGACCCGCAGACGACTATTCCTGCATCCTGTCTGAAAAATCCCATGAATTTATAATGGATGGAGTGATTTTCAAAACATACTCTTCATTCACTCTACTCATTAGCCAGGATGCCAGCCGGGAGTTCCGACTATCTAGATATTTCGCGATTAATTCAGCCAGAACACTATTCGCATTCAGTTTGGACAGCTCAACATTAGCCTTGCCCCTCACACCCTTGTATGGGTAATCATTTGTTGAGACTTCAAATGAAACTTTACTGTTATTTTTAAGCTGACTTATAACATAAGCATTTTCATGAGAAGCAGACCATAACGAATCATCGTTAAACGTGAACCACAGAGAGCAAATCATTGGCTCATTGTTCTTGTTCACAAACGATAAACGCATGGGAATATTTGAGCTCTTCAAAAAATCTCTAATTTCACTCTCATTCCACTGACTTTTAGAATTTATTTTCACTTTTCAATCGTCCAAGAATATTTAACGAAAACATCACGTTCACCGCACCATGGAAACGCTATATTGTTCTCCCTCACCGCGTCGCGCTCGGGGTTCCTCTGAGACCATCCCCAAGTCATCTGTGACCCCACCCGCCCGATGCAATCAAGGTTCTCTGAACTGGAATACGGAGCCAGGACGCAGATCACGCGGCGTGACCGCTTCCTCGCCGATCTCGAAGTGCTCACGCCGCTGTCGAGATTACTCGAAGAGTTCGAGCCGTTCTACCCAAAGGGCAAGCGGGTGCGCCTTGGGCCGTGCGTGCGGGCGCATCAAAGCCATGGCTGAAGAGCTCGGCGGGCATGTCGACCTGGATGGTCTTCGACAGGCGCGCCAGCCCTGATCGGCGCTTGATGTAGCCGCGATAGCGACTACCCTGCCTCTGAACTGCCAGCCCCCGTGCTGGGCTTCGTCGCCACTTCGCTGGCGCCCCAGTTTCGAGATTGCCCCCGCCCTAGCTATACTTCCCACCACGTTCACCGAGGGGAAACCTGCCACATGAAGCTCGAAACCATTGCCGTACACGGCGGCTATTCACCGGAACCCACTACCAAGGCGGTAGCGGTGCCGATCTACCAGACCACCTCCTATGCCTTCGACGACACCCAGCACGGCGCGGACCTGTTTGACCTGAAGGTGGCGGGCAACATCTACACCCGCATCACCAACCCGACCAACGCGGTGCTGGAGCAGCGTGTGGCCGAGCTCGAAGGCGGCATCGGCGCGCTGGCCGTGGCCTCGGGCATGTCGGCGATCACCTACGCCATCCAGACCATCGCCGAAGCCGGCGACAACATCATCTCGGCTTCGACGCTTTACGGCGGCACCTACAACCTGTTCGCCCACACCTTCCCGCAATTCGGTATCGAGGTGCGCTTCGCCGACTACCGCGATCCGGATAGCTTCGCCGCGCTGATCGACGAGCGCACCAAGGCGATCTACTGCGAGTCGGTCGGCAACCCGCTGGGCAACGTCACCGACATCGGCCGTCTGGCCGAGATCGCACACAAGGCCGGTCTGCCGCTGATCGTGGACAACACCGTGCCCTCGCCCTATCTATGCCGCCCCTTCGAACACGGCGCCGACATCGTGGTGCACGCGCTGACCAAGTACCTGGGCGGCCATGGCAATTCGCTTGGCGGCGCAATCGTGGATTCGGGCAGGTTTCCGTGGGCCGAGCATAAGGCGCGCTTTCGCCGCCTGAACGAGCCGGATGTGTCCTACCACGGCGTGGTCTATACCGAAGCGCTGGGTGCCGCAGCCTTCATCGCCCGTGCGCGCGTGGTGCCGTTACGCAACACCGGCGCGGCAATCTCGCCGTTCAACAGCTTCCTGATCCTGCAGGGTATCGAGACGCTGGCGCTGCGCATGGACCGCATCTGCACCAACACCCTCAAGGTCGCCGAATACCTGAAGAAACATGCCAAGGTGGCGTGGGTGAACTATGCCGGCCTGCCCGACCACGCTGACCACGGCCTGGTGCAAAAGTACATGGGCGGTCGTGCCTCGGGCATCCTGTCCTTCGGAGTCAAGGGCAAGGGCAGCGAGGGCGGCCTGGAAGCTGGCGCGCGCTTCCAGGATGCGCTGAAGCTGATCACCCGCCTGGTCAACATCGGCGACGCCAAGTCGCTGGCCTGCCATCCGGCTTCAACCACGCACCGCCAGCTGTCGGCGGCCGAAATGGCCAAGGCCGGCGTGTCGCCTGACATGGTGCGCCTGTCGATCGGTATCGAACACATCGACGACATCATCGCGGACATCGAACAGGCGCTGGCCGCAGTCTGAGCCCCGCCCGCCGTCGCCACCGCGACGGCTGAAATTCATCTCGACGCCACCTGCCGGTGGCGTCGTCTTTATCAGCAAACGCTGACTCCGGCATCGCTCGGTCACGTAGCCGAGCGACTCACCCGCTTTCGGGCTGCGCTGGAGAAGGCGATTTTCAGGGAGCCATAAACCGGGCTTGTTCAACAATCGGTTTAAATCGCGGCTCACTTCGCGATCAAGATTCAAGCTAAATCGCCAGGCCGCATTCTTTACTTTTGAGCCTTGCGTTGGCGGTCGTACTTGCGCCAGTACTGAAACGCGTCTTCATGGATCTCGATGTCTATTTCGGAGACCCGTGCCAGTAGCCGCTCCTGAACGTCGGCAACTGCTCTGTTGTAGATGAGAGGCCCGATCTCCTCTACGAAGAAGCTCAGCAAGCCGCTGGCCGCTATGTTGCCGATGGGTTCTTCCATGTTCTCGCGGAAGTACCGCTCAACGGAAGAAATGGCTTCCTTGCGTACGTCTTTCGGCAGTTCAATTGCCATGCGCCTCGGCTCCAGATGAACTCGCGATAGCGAGCGATTTTGTCAGCGACCGGCAGAGTATCCCCGATCGCGCTGCCCTGAGCGGCTTCCGACTCCCGGTTTCCGCATACAGTGCTCGCATCTGTTCTCCTCAACCCGACCAGCACATGCATAACGACACCCAACGTTTCCCCCTCTTCGCTGGCGCCCTGCTTGCGGCTCTTGGCGTTGCGCTCGGAGCCTTTGCGGCTCACGGCCTAACAGTTTGTTGAAAATCAATGGCCTGGCATCAGGCCGTGCGGACTATTTCGAACTCCTGCGGGTTCCTGCGGAAAGAATCGAACACTTTCTCCCGAGTTCGACAGTTACGATCGCAAGTGCTTGTTTTTGCTCGAGCGCACTTTCAAAAATGCCACTACAACAGCGCCAACTGCTCCGGCGCCGCTGGCTTTTCGATTCCTAATGCATGAAGCACCTCACTCTGCTCCGTGCTGAGCGTCGACACCCCGACCACCGGCTCGCCGCCGTTCAGGCGCACCCGGTGATGCTGGATGCGCTGTAGTTGCTCGAGTGCCCGCTCGGGCGTGTATCCCGCGTCGGCGGCCTTGAGTCGGCTGCGCATCACCCGATGCAGGATCAGCGCCATGAAGCAGATCGACGCGTGCGCACGAATCCGCTCGGGCAGGCGGTGATACACCGGGCCGATCTCGATCTCGGACTTGAGCACCTTGAAGCCGCGCTCGATGTCGGCGAGCGACTTGTAGCGCTGAATCACGTTCTGCGCGGCGAGACCCTCGGCGTTGGTCACCAGCAGCAGCTTGCCGTCCATCATTTCGGCGAGACGCTTCGCCTTCTCGTCGATGTGGTAGCTGAAGAGCTCCTCGCCCAAATCCACCTTGATGATGCGCGACAGGTGCGCTTC
>Ga0138256_10002102_pt1 | contig 21448 bp, 19 predicted proteins | sample KNB2016incub_MG_FD_105486 | JGI IMG/M metagenome (GOLD analysis project Ga0138256, IMG submission 105486) | Active sludge microbial communities from wastewater in Klosterneuburg, Austria - KNB2014incub_MG | ecosystem: Engineered > WWTP > Activated sludge > Unclassified | place: Austria... | reverse complement strand
GTGCCGACGCTGCTGGTCACGCACGACCCGCAAGACCGCCCGCCCGGCGCCGCCTGCATCGAGCTGCCGGCGCTGGCCGCACCCGATGTTTGACCGCCTGGCCAACCAGTGGCTGCAGCGGCCGCTGCAGGCCGCGGGCCAACGTCTGGTGACACTGGGCGTTGGCGCTGATGCCGTCACGCTGACGGGCTTTGCCATCGGCATGGCCGCGGCGCTGGCGATCGCGCTGCAACAGCCGCTGGCGGGGCTGGCGCTGCTGCTGATCAGCCGGGTGTGCGACGGTCTGGACGGCGCGGTGGCGCGGCTGACGCAGCCCACCGATCGGGGCGCCTACCTCGACATCACGCTCGACTTTCTGTTCTACGCCGGCGTGCCGCTGGCGTTCGCGATCGCCGATCCGCCTGCCAACGCACTGGCGGCGGCGGTTCTGCTGGCCGCGTTCATCGGTACCGGGTCGAGCTTTCTGGCCTTTGCGGCGCTGGCCGCCAAGCGCGGCCTGACGAATATTGAGCATCCGCACAAGGGCCTGTACTACCTGGGCGGTCTGACCGAGGCCGGTGAAACCCTGGCCTGCTTTGCGCTGATGTGCCTGTGGCCGGCGCAGTTCAGCCTGTGGGCCTATGGGTTTGCCTTGTTGTGTGTCTTGACCACGATCACGCGTATCGTCGGCGGCGCCCGCACGCTGGGCCGTCAGGTCGGGCCAGATGCAGCGACCGAGGATCGACAACACCACCAGGGCCCCCGATGAAGAAGTCCAAGATCGTCCTCTTGCTGCTCGTGGTGCTGGCGCTGGGTTTGTTCTTCGCGTTCGATCTCGGGCGCTATTTCAGCCTCGATCACGTGAAGTCGGTGCAGAGCGACTTTGCACGCCTGTATGCCGACCGGCCGGCCTTCGTGATCGGCGGCTTCTTCGCGGTCTACGTGGCCGTGGCCGCGCTGTCGCTGCCGGGTGCTGCCGTGCTGACGCTGCTGGGCGGCGCGGTGTTCGGCTTGTGGGTGGGCCTGCTGGTGGTGTCGTTTGCCAGCAGCGTGGGCGCCACGCTGGCGATGCTGGTCTCGCGCTACCTGCTGCGCGACAGCGTGAAGTCGCGCTTTGCCAAGGCACTGGCCGACATCGACCGCGGGGTCGAGCGCGAAGGCGCCTTCTACCTGTTCACGCTGCGCCTGGTGCCGCTGTTCCCGTTTTTCGTCATCAACCTGCTGATGGGGTTGACGACGATGAAGGCGCGCACCTTCTACTGGGTCAGCCAGATCGGCATGCTGGCCGGCACCTTCGTCTACGTCAACGCCGGTACGCAGCTGGCGCAGATCCGATCCTTGCAGGGCATCCTCAGTCCGGGGCTGCTCGGGTCCTTCGTGCTGCTGGGGCTGTTTCCGCTGGTGGCCAAGAAGATCATCGACATCGTCAAGGCGCGCCGCGTCTACGCGCGCTGGGTCGACAAGAAGCCCGCAAGCTTCGACCGCAACATGGTGGTCATCGGCGCCGGCGCCGCCGGCCTGGTGACCAGCTACATCGCCGCCGCCGTGAAAGCCAAGGTGACGCTGGTGGAGGCGCACAAGATGGGCGGCGACTGCCTGAACTACGGCTGCGTGCCCAGCAAGGCGCTGATCAAGACCGCGACGCTGGTGCGCCAGATGCGCCACAGCGCCGACTACGGCGTGGCCAGCGCGCAGTGGACGCTGGACTTCGCGCAGGTGATGGACCGGGTGGCCGGCATCGTCAAGGCGATCGAGCCGCATGATTCGGTCGAACGTTATCAGTCTCTGGGTGTGGACGTGCAGATCGGCCGCGCGAAGATCATCGACCCCTGGCACGTGCAGATCACCGCCGACGACGGCCAGGTGCAGGTGCTGTCGACCAAGACCATCGTCGTGGCCACCGGCGCGCAGCCCTTCGTGCCGCCCTTGCCCGGGCTGGACGAGGTGGGCTACCTGACCAGCGACACGCTGTGGGCGCTGCGCGAGCAGCCCAGGCGCTTGCTGGTGCTGGGCGGCGGCCCGATCGGTTGTGAACTGGCGCAGAGCTTTGCGCGCCTGGGATCGGCGGTGACGCAGGTCGAGATGGCGCCGCGGCTGATGCTGCGTGAGGACGAGGAGGTCTCGGCCTTCGTGCAGCAGGCGCTGTCGGCCGATGGCGTGACGGTGCTGACCGGCCACAAGGCGCTGCGCTGCGAGAAGCCGGGCGACGAACGTGTGCTGGTGGTCGAGGCCGGCGGCCAGGAGCAGCGCATCGGCTTCGACGTTCTGCTGTGTGCCGTGGGCCGCAGCGCGCGGCTGAAGGGCTTCGGGCTGGAGGAACTGGGCATCCCGGTGCAGCGCACGGTGCAGGTCGACGAGTACCTGCAGACCCTCTACCCCAACATCCTGGCCGCGGGCGACGTCGCCGGGCCCTACCAGTTCACGCACACGGCGGCGCATCAGGCCTGGTACGCCGCGGTCAACGGCCTGTTCGGCGTGTTGAAGAAGTTCAAGGCCGACTACCGCGTCGTGCCCTGGTGCACCTTCGTCGACCCCGAGGTGGCGCGTGTCGGCCTCAACGAACAAGAAGCGCGCGAGCAGGGTATCGCCTACGAGGTCACGCGTTACGGCATCGACGAGCTCGACCGCGCCATCGCCGACAGTGCCGCACACGGCTGGGTCAAGGTGCTGACCGAACCCGGCAAGGACCGCATCCTGGGTGTCACCCTCGTCGGTCTGCATGCGGGTGACCTGATCGCCGAATACGTGCTGGCGATGAAGCACGGCCTGGGGCTGAACAAGATCCTGGGCACCATCCACACCTACCCGACGCTGGCCGAGGCCAACAAGTACGCCGCCGGCGAATGGAAGCGCGCGCACCAGCCGCTGGGGCTGCTGCGCTGGGTCGAACGTTTTCACAGCTGGCGTCGGGCCTGATGGGCTGCGTTCGCATGCTGGGCGCTGTCGCTTTCGGTGTTGCTGTCGCTGTGGCTGCCGTTGTTGCGCTGGCCGCGCCGCTGCGGGCACAGGCGCAGGGTCTGCCGCCGCCGGTCGACGCATCAGGTCAACTCGACCCCGCCTGGCGCGTGGCCGGTCTGCCCGACCAGAAGCCGCCCTTGACGCAGTTCAACGCCGACCGTGTCGACGGCCGGCTGGCACTGCGCATCGAAGCCGCGGGCTCGTACGGCAACTTCGTGCTCGACCGCGCGCGGGTTGCGGCACCGCACCGGCTGTCCTGGGCCTGGCGGGTCGATACGGCGAACCCGGCATCCGACCTGCGCACCAAGCCGGGTGACGACACGCCGGCGCGCGTCTGCCTGAGCTTCGACCTGCCGCTCGAACGTGTGCCTTTCATCGAACGGCAACTGCTGCGCATGGCACGGTCGCGCAGCGGCCAGCCGCTGCCGGCGGCCACGCTGTGCTGGGCCTGGGGCAACGCCGAACCCTTGAACCAGGTGATCGAGAACCCCTACAGCCGCCGCCTGCGCACGCTGGTGCTGCGCGGTGCGGCCGACGCCAGCGGCCGCTGGGCGATGGAGTCGCGCGACGTGGCGGCCGACTTCCAGCGCGCCTTCGGCGACGAAAGCCCGACCCTGCCGCCGCTGGTGGCGGTGTCGCTGGCCGGCGACGCCGACAACACCGGTGGACACACGCTGGCCTACATCGCCGGGCTAAGCTTCGCGCAATGAAGAGACTGGTCTTGCTCGGCGGCGGCCATGCCCATGTGCATGTGCTGCAGGCGCTGGCGCGTGAGCCGCTGGCCGGCGCCGAGGTGACGCTGGTGACGCCGTTCATGCGCCAGATGTACTCGGGCATGGTGCCGGGCCTGGTGGCCGGCCACTACACGGCCGATCAATGTGCGATCCCGCTGCAGCCGCTGGCGCAGGCGGCGCGCGTGCGTGTTGTCGAAGGCGCGGCGGTGGGGCTGGCTGCCGATGCGCGCACGCTGCAGCTTTCCAGTGGCGAAACGCTGGGCTACGACGTTCTGTCGCTCGACACCGGGTCGGTGATGGACCGTGACCGCATTGCCGGCGCGCGCGAGCAGGGCCTGTTCGTGCGGCCGATCGAACACTTCGTTCGCCTGCTCGACCCACTGCTGGCGCTGGCGCAGGACCGTGTGCTCGACGTGGTGGTGATCGGTGGCGGCGCCGCCGGCATGGAGCTGGCGATGGCGCTGCAGTTCCGGCTGGCGGGGCAGGGCGACGAGCGTGCCCGCGTCGCTTTGGTCACCGGCGGGCCGCCGCCCTTGTTCGGCTATCCGCAGACGGTGATCGAGCGCGGACTGAAGGCGCTGGCGCAGCGCCGCATCACGGTCTTTCACGACAGCTGTGCCTCGATCGAGCCTGGGGCGCTGCACCTGGGTTCGGGCGCCAGACTGGCCTGCGATGCGCCGGTGATCGCCACCGGCGGCGACGCGCCGCCCTACCTGGCGGGCAGCGGCCTGCAGCTTGACGATCGCGGCTTCGTGCTCACCGGGCCGACGCTGCAGACGCTGTCGCATCCTGAGGTGCTGGCGGTTGGTGACGTGGCCACACGCAGTGATGCGCCCCATCCGCGCAGCGGCGTGTTCGCGGTGCGGGCCGGCCCGCCGCTGGCGCTGAACCTGCGGCGCCTGGTGGGCGGGGGCGAACTGCAGCCGCACCAGCCGCAGCAGCGCACGCTCAACCTGCTGTCCTGCGGCGACCGCCGTGCCATCGCGTCCTACGGCCGCTGGTCGACGCAGGGGCGTTGGGTGTGGTGGTGGAAGGACCGCATCGACCGCGCCTTCATCGCCCGTTACACGGCCGGCAACGCGGCTTGACCGGCGCAGCGGCAACGCGTGCCTACACTGCGCGCTTCGAATCCGCCACGGAGCCTGCCTTGAAAATCTCGTCCTGTGTGCGGATACTGCTGCTGGCCCTGCTGCTGTCACCCCTGGCCCAGGCCCAGACCCTGCGCTGGGCCAGCCAGGGTGATGCGCTGACGATGGACCCGCAGTCGCAGAACGAGGGCCTGAACAACGCCATCAACGGCCAGGTCTACGAGAACCTGACGCGGCGCGACCGCGACCTGGCGCTGGTGCCCTCGCTGGCCACCGGGTGGGTCCAGACCGGGCCGCTGACCTGGCGTTTCAAGCTGCGCCAGGGCGTGAAGTTCCATGACGGCAGCACCTTCAGCGCCGACGACGTCGTGTTCTCGGTCAACCGCGCCAAGAGCCCGGTGTCGACCTTCAGTGTCTACGCCCATGCGCTGGGCACGCCGGTGGCGATCGATGCACAGACGGTGGAATTCCGCCTCGATCGCGTCAGCCCGGCGTTTCTCGAGCATCTGGATTCGATCGCGATCATGAGCGGCGCCTGGTGCGAGCAGCACAAGGTGACACGACCGCTGGATTTCAAGAGCAAGGAAGAGAGCTTCGCCTCGTTCAACGCCAATGGCACCGGCCCTTACCAATTGCTGCAGCGCCAGCCCGGCATCAAGACCAGTTTCAAGCGCTACCCGGGGTGGTGGGGCAAGGGCATCGTCGAGCCGGCCGGCAACGTGCAGGACATCCTGTTCACGCCGATCGCCAACGACGCCACGCGGCTGGCGGCGCTGATCTCGGGTGAGATCGACTTCGTGCTCGACCCCGCGCCGCGCGACATCCCGCGCCTGCGCCAGGTGCCGGGCGTGAAGGTCGTCGAAGGGCCCGAGAACCGGTTGGTCTTCATCGGCATGGACCAGCAGCGCGATGAACTGCTGTACGGCAACCTGAAGGACCGCAACCCGTTCAAGGACCAGCGGGTGCGGCGTGCGCTGTACCAGGCGGTGGACATCGAGACGATGCGTCGCAAGCTGATGAACGGCCTGTCGGTGCCCACGGGCGGCTATACGCCGTCGCCGCTGGGCGCCTACAACGATGCCGAACTCGAACAGCGCCTGCCCTTTGATCTGGCCGCCGCACGAAAGCTGATGGCCGAGGCCGGCTACGGCGACGGTTTCGAGGTCATTCTGGATTGCCCGAACAACCGCTACGTCAACGATGAAGAGATCTGCATCGCGCTGGCGGCGATGTGGGCGCAGATCAAGGTCAAGGTGCGCGTCAACGGCATGCCGCGTTCGACCTACTTCCCGAAGCTGGAGAAGTGGGACAGCTCGATGTACATGCTGGGCTGGGGTGGCGCCGTGACCGATGCCGAGACCACGCTGACGCCGGTGATGCGCAACCTTGGGCCCAAGGGTGAGGGCCTGTACAACTACGGCCGCTCGCGCAATGACACCTTCGACCGGCTGGCTGCGCAGTCCAGCGTCGAGGCCGATGCGACCAAGCGCCAGGCCCTCGTCAAGGCGGCGCTGCGCGAGTGGAAGCAGCAGGTGCAATCGATTCCGCTGCACCGGCAGGTCATCCCCTGGGCCGCGCGCAGCAACATCAACGTGGTGCACCGGGCCGACAACCGGCTCGAAGTGCCCTGGGTGACCATCAACCCCAAATGACGACCAGCGTCGAAAGACCGCCATGACCCCACGCACGCTGATCACGCACTGCCGCCCTTTTGACGGCGACCGCGGCACGCTGGGCCCGCTGTCGACCCTGGTGATCGAGGGCGATCGCATCGTCGAGTGCGTGGCCGAGCCGCGCAGCGCCGAAGCAGCAACCGTCATCGATGCCGGCGGCCGTGCCGCGCTGCCGGGGCTGATCGACGCCCATGTGCACGTGATGGCGGTCACGCACGACATCTGGCGCATGGCGGCGCAGCCGCCGTCGCTGATCACCGCGCAGACCAAACCCATCCTCGAAGGCATGCTGCAGCGTGGTTTCACCACCGTGCGCGACGCCGCCGGCGCCGACTTCGGGCTGCAGGAGGCGGTCAGGCTCGGCCTGTTCGCCGGCCCGCGGCTGCACATCGCCGCGCGGCCGCTGACGCAGACCGGCGGCCACGCCGACATTCGGCCGCAGGGCGTGCAGGAACTGGTCTGTACCTGCGCCGGTCTGGGCCTGTTCGGCGCGATCGCCGATGGCGACGCCGAAGTGCGGCGCGCGGTGCGCGAGCAGGTGCGCAACGGCGCCAACCAGATCAAGATCATGGCCGGTGGCGGCGTTGCCAGCCCCACCGACCCGATCGACGGCACACAGTATTCGCCGGCCGAACTGGCCGCCATCTGCGAAGAGGCCGAAGCCGCCAACACCTACGTGATGGCACATGCCTATTCGCCCCGATCGATCGTGCGCGCGGTGCGCGCCGGCGTGCGCTCGATCGAGCATGGCAACCTGCTCGACGAGGACAGCGCCCGCGTGATGAAGGAAGAAGGCGCCTTCCTGGTGCCGACGCTGGCGACCTATGCCGCGCTGGGCGACGACGGCGCGCGCCTGGGCTGGTCAGCGGCGATGCTGGCCAAGCTCGAGCGCGTGCGCCACCGTGGCGTGCAGGCGATCGCGATCGCACGCGCGGCCGGCGTCCCGGTCGCCTTCGGCACCGACCTGCTGGGCCACATGCACGAGCGCCAGATGGACGAGTTCGCGTTGCGTGCCGAGGTGCAGACGCCGGCCGAGATCCTGCGCGGTGCCACCACGGTGGCGGCGCGGCTGCTGCGCGCCGAAGGCCAGATCGGCACGCTGGCCGCGGGCGCGCTGGCCGATGTGCTGCTGGTCGACGGCGACCCGACGGCGTCGGTCGAAGGCTGGGCCAACCCAGGTCGCCACATCCGGCTGCTGATGCAGGGCGGGCGGGTGCTGCGCCAGTCGTTGCAGGCGGGCAGCGCTCAGTTCGTCCAGAGCAGCACCAGCACCTGAGTTGCCGACAACCGGATCGCCTGGCCGTTGAGCAACGGCGAGCTGGCGTAGGCCGCAATGCCGTAAGTCGGTGTCACCAGCTGCAGGCGGCCACTGTCGCTGACCTGAGACTGCGGCAGTTTGCGCAACGCATCGAACGGTGCATCGAACGTCAACCCGGCCGGGGTCTCGAACAGTTCCTCGGTGGCGGGGCCCGACAAGAAGGCCGCCATGCTGTCGGCCCCCACGTCGAGCACCGCGGCCAGCCACCAGTCACCCCCGTGGGTGGCGCGCTTGCCGGTCTGCCAGGCACAGGACCGGATCTCGGCCGGCAGCTTGATCATTCGTTTCAGGGCGACCAGATCGGTGTTCACGCTGTTGCTCCGGTTGGCAGGGGGCTTGTCGTCGCTGCAAGCCGAGAGGCCCATGGCCAGTGCCAGGGCAGTGGCCAGGATCGACGTTCGGCGCAAGACCATCACCAGCGCGGGATCGACGTCGAAGTCGTTCCTTGTGTGGCCAGGGTTCCATGTTGCCATTCGATCGTGCGCTTGAGTTCCGAGGTCTGGGTGAATTGCTTGCCCAGGCCGGTGATCTCGAAAATGCCGTTGTCGCTGTCTGGAACGCCGGTGGCAATGTCGTGCTGACCGGGATTGAAGTTGTAGCGATCCTCGGCGTGCAGCACCATGTCCAGCTTGAGCCAGTCCTGCCCACCTTTGTGGGTCACGGTGACGCTGCCGCTGAGCCAGATGATGTGCCCGCCGATGGCCTTCTGCCAGTTCTCGGTGGTCGGGTAAGGGAACAGGTCGTTGCCGCCGCAGCTGATCGGCCCGCCCGTGATGCTGAAGCTCGTGAGCGACCTGTCGGCCTCCCAGACGATTTCGGCGCCGTCCTGGATGTCCAGCATCGCGTTGGCCAGCGTGGTCTGGCCCGACTGGTCGTTGAAGACGTAGTTCTCGTACGAGAAGACGTAGGGCATGCCGCCGCCTTCCAGAAAGTGCCGGTAGCCTTCGCAGCCTTCTTTCAGGTCGGGCCGCAGCGACTCGGCCGCCGCCAGCTTGGTCTGCCACAGGGCCAGTTTGGCGTAGTCGCCCAGCGTGGGTTCGCGCGGTGGGAATTTGTCGAGAAAGCCGTTGTCGAAGACGATCGAAATCGGCCGGATCGGCGCGCCCAGCCGGTAGCGGGCGCCGAAGAACTTGGGCGACGGCACCGACTTGCCCTGGGTCGGCACGATGTTCGATTCGCCCGACGCCTGGCGCGTGTCGCGCCGGGCGTTCGGGTTGCCCTGGTCCCGCATGCGCGGGTTCCAGTTCGGGTTTTCTGATCGCTCGCCCATGGTGTGTGCCGTTCGCCTTGACCGGGGCCCATGCTAGTCCAGCACCGTGGGCGGCGCCGGCTTGCAGCGGGCTGCCGCCCGCTGCAAGCTAGGGGGCGAGACCTACTTGCTGATCGTCGTGAAGCGCGCTTCGGGCCGGTCGTCTGATCGGTGCGCGGTGGTCACGCCCTTCTTCATGGCCCAGGGGCGCACCTGGTGGTGCAGCGGAATGGCCAGCACCTCGTCGCGCGTGCGGATCAGTGCCTCGCGGATCATCGCGTTGCGCTTGGGCACGTCGGTCTCGGTCTTCATCGCATCGACCAGGCGGTCGACCGTGGGGTCGCTGATGTGGCTGAAGTTGAAGTTGCCGTCGGCGCCGGTGGCGCGGGTGCGGATCAGCGACTGCAGCGTGTACTGCGCGTCGTAGGTGGCCACGCCCCAGCCCAGCAGATACATCGAGGTGTCGAAGTTCTGCACTTTCTGGATGAAGGTGGCCATGTTCTCGGCCGCCAGCGACGTCTTGACGCCGACCTTGGCCCACATCGCGACCACTGCCTGGCAGATTTCCTCGTCATTGACGTAGCGGTTGTTCGGGCAGTTCAGCCGCAGCTCGAAGCCGCTTGGGTAGCCGGCGTCGGCCAGCAGTTTCTTCGCGCCCTCGACGTCGACCTTGGCCGGTGTGTCCAGCGCCGGATCGTTGCCGTTGACACCCGGGGCCACCATCAGTGCGGCGGGGATCGACAGCCCGCGCATGATGCCGCGCTGGATGCCGGCACGGTCGATGGCCAGCGACAGCGCCTGCCGCACGCGCTTGTCGGCCAGCGGGTTCTTGCCCTTGATGTTGCTGTACTTGAGGTCGGCGCTGCCCACGTCTGGCGCCAGGTAGATGGTGCGCACCTCGGGGCCGTCGACCACCTTCAGCTTGGGGTCGTTGCGCAGGCGGGCCACGTCCTGCGTGGGCAGGTCGGTCAGCAGGTCGACATCACCCGAGAGCAGGGCCGCCACGCGCGTGGGGTCGGACTTGATCGGCGTGTAGACCACCTCCTTGACGTTGTTGGTGTGCTTGTCCCACCAATCGTTGTTGACGGTCATCGTGATCTTCTGCTCCGGCGTCCAGCCGGTGATCTTGTAGGACCCGGTGCCCATCGCGTTGCGCGACGCGAAGTTCTCTTCCTTGTTCTTGTAGTCCTGCACGTTGGCGCTGCGGTTCTTTTCCGCCCACGATTTGCTCATGATGCGGAAGTCGATGATGTTGCGCAGCAGCAGCGGGTTCGGCGCCGACATCATGAAGTCGACCGTGTGGTCATCGATCTTCTTGATCTCGGAAACGCCGGTGACGTAGATGCCCATCGTGCCCTGCGGCTGGCGGATGCGGCCGAGCGAAAAGATCACGTCGTCGGCAGTGAAGGGGCTGCCGTCGTGAAACTTGACGCCCTTGCGCAGTTCGAAGCGCACCTGCGTCGGGCTGATCATCGTCCACTTGGTGGCCAGTGCCGGCTCGACCTGGTACTGCACGTTGTAGCGCGTCAGGCCCTCGTAGGCGTGGCCCATGATGGCGTTGGTGGTGGCGTGGTTCTGCGAATGCGGATCCAGCGTCAGGATGTCGTTCTGCGCCGCCCAGTGCAGGGTCTGGGCGAGCGCGGGGGCCGCAGGGGCCATCAAGGCAGTCGACAGCGCGGCGGCCGTCATCAGGGCCTTCAGTTTCATCGGGGGTCTCCTCAAAGCACTTGAAAGGCGCTGATGCTAGGGCTTGCCGGTGCGTCGCCGGGGCGGGAATCCCCCGACAACGGCGGTGCCGGATGCAGCCGAGTCGTCGCCACAATCGGACCCCTGTCCTTCAGGCGCCGTCGGCGCTGCCTTGTACATCTCATGCTTGCTTTCATCCTCAGGCGCCTGGTCCAGGCCCTGGCCGTGATGCTGGTGGTGGCCTTCATCGCCTTCATGCTGTTCCAGTACGTCGGCGACCCGGTGACCAACCTGCTCGGTCAGGACGCCACGGTCGAGCAGCGTGACATGCTGCGCCGCGACCTGGGCCTGGACCAGCCCTTCTTCGTGCAGTTCGCGGCATTTGTCGGCAATGCGCTGCAGGGCGAGTTCGGCATGAGCCTGCGCCAGGGCCAGAAGGTGTCGACGCTGATCCTCGAACGGTTGCCGGCCACGCTGGAGCTGTCGCTGGTGGCCGCGGTGATCGCGCTGGTGGTGGGCATCCCGCTGGGTGTCTACGCCGCCTTGCGGCGCGGCAAGCTGCTGGCGCAGACGCTGATGGGCCTGTCGCTGCTGGGCGTGTCGCTGCCCACCTTCCTGATCGGCATCCTGCTGATCCTGGTCTTTGCAGTACTGCTGAAATGGTTGCCCAGCTTCGGTCGCGGCGACACGGTGACGCTGTTCGGTGCCACCAGCCGCTGGACCACCGGGTTGCTCACCGCCGACGGCTGGAAGCACATGGTGCTGCCGGCGATCACCTTGTCGATCTACCAGCTGGCGCTGATCATGCGCCTGGTGCGTGCCGAGATGCTGGAGGTGCTGCGCACCGACTTCATCAAGTTCGCCCGCGCGCGCGGGCTGAGCAACCGCGCCGTCTACTTCGGCCATGCGCTGAAGAACACCCTGGTGCCGGTGATGACCATCACCGGGCTGCAGCTGGGCGGTTTGATCGCCTTTGCAATCATCACCGAGACGGTGTTCCAGTGGCCCGGCATGGGTTTCCTGTTCATCCAGGCGGTGCAGTTCGCCGACATCCCGGTGATGGCCGCCTACCTGTGCCTGATCTCGCTGATCTTCGTGATCATCAACCTGGGCGTCGACCTGCTGTATTTCGCGGTCGACCCGAGGCTGCGCATCGAGCGCCCGGGCCCGGCGCATTGATTCCGGGATGCGAAACCAAGCCCCATGAACCGTCCTGCATCCCTCGAAGCCCCGCCCGGCGCGCTGGCGCGCTTCTTTGCGGGCGATGTCTGGCACAGCTTCACGCATTCGCCGGTGGCCATCGTGTCGGCGCTGCTGGTGCTGCTGTGCGCGGTCAGTGCGCTGTTTGCGCCCTGGCTGTCGCCGCACGACCCCTTCGACCTGGCCACGCTGGACCTGGCCAATTCGCGCCTGCCGCCGGCCTGGATGCCTGAGGGCAAGGCCAGCTTCATGCTCGGCACCGACGACCAGGGGCGTGACATCCTGTCGGCGCTGATGTACGGCGCGCGCATCTCGCTGCTGGTGGCGCTGGCGGCGGTGCTGGCCAGTGTGGTGCTGGGCGTTGGCCTGGGACTGCTGTCGGGCTTTGTCGGCGGCCGGCTGGATGCCTTCATCATGCGCGTGTGCGACGTGATGCTGTCGTTCCCGGCCATCCTGGTGGCACTGCTGATCGATGGTGTGGGCCGTGCGATGTTTCCCAACGCGCACGAATCGCTGGCCTTTGCGGTGCTGATCCTGGCCATCGCGCTGACCGGCTGGGTGAAATACGCGCGCACCGTGCGCGGCACCACCATGGTCGAGCGGCAGAAGGAATACGTTCAGGCCGCGCGCGTGATCGGCGTGCCGTCGGCGCGCATCATGCGCCGCCACGTCTTGCCCAATGTGCTGGGCCCGGTGCTGGTGTTGGCCACCATCGACGTGGCGCAGGCCGTGATCATTGAGGCCACGCTGTCGTTCCTGGGTGTGGGCGTGCCGCCCACCAGCCCCAGCCTGGGCACGCTGATCCGCGTCGGCAACGACTTCCTGTTCAGCGGCGAGTGGTGGATCACGGTGTTCCCCGGGGCCATGCTGATGCTGATCGCGCTCAGCGTGAACCTGCTGGGCGACTGGCTGCGCGACGCCTTGAACCCGCGGCTGCAATGACCATGAGCCAGCCCTTGCTGCAGGTGCGCAACCTGCGCGTCGAGTTCCCCAACCGCCACGGCACGCTGCTGGCGCTGGACGACATCTCGTTCGACATCGCGCCCGGCGAGATCCTGGGCGTGGTGGGTGAATCGGGCGCCGGCAAGTCGCTGACGGGCGCGGCCATCATCGGCCTGCTCGAGCCGCCGGGGCGTGTGGCGGGTGGCCAGATCCTGCTGGACGGCCGGCGCATCGACAAGCTCGACGCCGACCAGATGCGCCAGGTCCGCGGGCGCCAGATCGGGGCCGTGTTCCAAGACCCGCTGACCTCGCTGAACCCGCTGTACACGGTGGGCCGCCAGCTGATCGAGACCATCCAGACCCATCTGCCGCTGGACGCCAGACAGGCGCGCGAACGCGCCATCGACCTGCTGCGCCAGACCGGCATCCCGGCGCCCGAGGCGCGCATCGCGCAGTATCCGCACCAGTTCTCGGGCGGCATGCGCCAGCGCGTGGTGATCGCGCTGGCACTGGCCGCCGAGCCGCGGCTGGTGGTGGCCGACGAGCCGACGACGGCGCTGGACGTGTCGATCCAGGCGCAGATCATCGCGCTGCTGCGCCGGCTGGCGCGCGACAAGGGCGCGGCGGTGATGCTGATCACGCACGACATGGGCGTGATCGCCGAAACCTGCGACCGCGTGGCGGTGATGTACGCCGGCCGCATCGTCGAGATGGGGCCCGTGCGCGATGTGATCCATCAGCCGGCACACCCCTACACGCAGGGGCTGATGGGGTCGATCCCGGCAATGGACGAAGACCGCGCGCGGCTGCTGCAGATCGACGGCGCGATGCCGCGCCTGACCGCCATTCCGAGCGGCTGTGCCTTCAATCCGCGTTGCCCACGGGTCTTCGACCGCTGCCGCGCCGAACGTCCCGAACTGCTGCCGGCCACAGCCACGCTGGCGGCCTGCTGGTTGCACGCCGCCATGGCAGAGGGCGCGCCATGACGGCCCTGGTTCAGGTGCAGGATCTGGCCAAGGTGTTCGACGTCTCGGCACCCTGGCTCAACCGCGTGCTCGAACGCCAGCCGCGCTTGTTCGTGCATGCGGTGGACGGGGTCAGCTTCAGCATCGAGCGCGGCCGCACGCTGGCCCTGGTGGGTGAATCGGGCTGCGGCAAGAGCACGGTGGCTCGGCTGCTGGTCGGTCTGCACGGGCCCAGCGCAGGCAGCGTACGTTTCGACGGGCAGGACACCGCCGAGGTGTTGAAGGGCTCGCAGGTCCAGGCGCTGGCGTTGCGGCGTCGCATGCAAATGATCTTCCAGGACCCCTATGCCAGCCTGAACCCGCGTTGGCGCGTGCGCGACATCGTGGCCGAGCCGCTGCGCGAGCATGGGCTGCTGCAGGACGTGCAGGCGATCGACGAGCGCGTGGCCGATTTGCTGCGCTCGGTGGGCATGGCGGCGGCCGATGCGCAGAAGTTTCCGCACCAGTTCTCGGGTGGTCAGCGCCAGCGCATCTCGATCGCGCGCGCGCTGGCCACGCAACCCGAGTTCCTGGTCTGCGACGAGCCGACCTCGGCGCTGGATGTGTCGGTGCAGGCGCAGGTGCTGAACATCATGAAGGACCTGCAGCGCGAGCGCGGGCTGACCTACCTGTTCATCAGCCACAACCTGGCGGTGGTGCGCCACGTGGCCGACGACGTGGGCGTGATGTACCTGGGCCGCCTGGTCGAACTGGCGCCCAAGCAGCGCATCTTCGCCCAGCCGCGCCACCCCTATACGCGCATGCTGCTCGATGCGATCCCCGACATCCAGATGAGCGGCCGCGCGCGCACGCCGGTGCAGGGTGAGGTGCCCAACCCGCTGAGCCCGCCGACCGGCTGCAGCTTTCACCCGCGCTGCCCGGTCGCCAATGCACGCTGCAGCGCCGAGCGGCCCGTGCTCATCGTTCGCGATGGTGCCCAGGTGGCCTGCCACGCGGTCGAGGAAGGGCGGATCTGACGCGCCCTATTCCTGCGGCCTGAAGTCCATGATGATGGTCGACGGCACGCGGCCGTCGATGTCGCGCGGCAAGGTGGCCGTGCGGTCGATGGCGCGCAGCACGGCCTCGTCCCAGTCCTTGTTGCCGCTGCTGCGCAGCAGCCGCCGCGCGATGATGCTGCCGCTGGGGCCGGCGCGCACCTCGACCTCGGCCGCCGGGTTGCCGACGACGGTATCGGTGAACACGATGTTGGGCTTGATCGCTGCCACCAGGCGACCGGTGTAGCTGGCCGATGGGCCGCTGGACTGCGCCGCCGCGCCGGTAGTGGTGCTGCTGCTCCCGGCCTGGCCCATCATTCGTGCGAGGTTCTTCTGCCGCTGTTCGGCCAGTCGCTTTTCCTCGGCCTTGGCCTTCTCGCGCTGTTCAAGGGCCAGCTGTTCGCGCTTCCTGGCATCGGCTTCGGCCTTGACCTTGGCTTCGGCCAGCGCCTGCGCCTGGCGTGCCTTGCGCTCGCGTTCCTTCTCGGCGCGCTCGAGTTCGGCGCGCTCGCGCTCCTTCTTCTGGCGTTCGGCCTTGGCCTGCGCGATGGCGATCTGTGGGTCGGGCTGCACGGGCTCGACCCTGGGCGGCACGCGGGGTGCCGGTACCGGCACTGGTCGTGGTGCCGGCGCAGGCGATGGGGGGGGCGGTGGGGGGGATAGTGATGGCGCGGCCACCTGCGGCACGGCCGACCACAGTTCGGCGCTCACGGCATCGGGCGTGCTGGCGCGCCATTGCACCACCGTGGTCAGCGCCAGCAGCAAGGCGGCATGGGCCAGCAGCGCCAGTGTGGCGCCCGGCAGCAGGCCGGCGGGCCGGCGCGGCAGCAGCAGGTCGCGTGACGCGGCGGCGCTCAAGACTCAAGGCCCCTGCTTGACCGTCAGCCCCACGCGCTGGATGTGCTCCTTCTGCAGTGCGGCCATCACGTTCATCACCGCCTCGTACTTGATGTTGCGGTCGGCGCTGATGATCACCGGCACGTCGGCGTTGCCCTTCTGCAGCTGGCGCACGCGCGCCACCAGGCGCGGCAGCGTCACCGGTTCAGGGTCACCCTGGTCCAGGCGCAGGCGCAGTTTCTCGTCGGCACCGACCAGCACCTCGACCACGCTGGGCGGCCGCTGTCGGCTCTTGCCGACGGTGGGCACGTCGACCACGCCGGTGGTGATCAGCGGCGCCGTGACCATGAAGATGATCAGCAGCACCAGCATGACGTCGATGAACGGGACCATGTTGATCTCGTTCATCGCTTGGCGGCGGCGGCCGCCGCTGCCACCACTGCGCGATGCGACGGCCGGCATCAGCGCCCCGGCGCCGCGGTGGCGGCGGTGCTGGCGGTGCTGGTTGCACCGCCGGCCAGCGGCGCACTGCCCGCGTTGCGCTGCAGGATGTTGGAGAACTCTTCGATGAAGGTCTCGAGCTGGATCGCGATGCGGTCGATGTCGCGCGCAAAGCGGTTGTAGGCCACCACCGCGGGGATGGCGGCAAACAGGCCGATGGCGGTGGCCACCAGGGCCTCGGCGATGCCCGGCGCCACCGTGGCCAGCGTCACCTGCTGCATGTTCGACAGGCCGACGAAGGCATGCATGATCCCCCACACCGTGCCGAACAGCCCGACATAGGGGCTGACCGAGCCCACCGAGGCCAGAAAGCTGAGGTTGCTCTCGATGACGTCGATCTCGCGCTGGTAGCTGGCGCGCATTGCGCGGCGCGCGCCGTCGAGCTGGGCGCCGGCGTCGAGACGGCGTTCGCGCAGCTTCAGGAACTCGCGGATGCCGCTGGCAAAGATGCGCTCGATCGGCGCGGTGTCGGCCTTGCCCGCCACCGCCTGGTTCATCTCGCTCAGGCTCTTGCCCGACCAGAACTCTTTCTCGAAGGTCTCGTTGCGGCTGCGCACCTTGCGCAGGCCGAACAGCTTGTTGAAGATCACCGTCCAGCTGGCCAGCGAGCCCAGCATCAGCCCGGCCATCACGAGTTGCACGACGAGGCTGGCATGCAGCACCAGCGAAGTGATGGAAATGTCCTGGGTCATGTCATGGCGGCGAGCACGGGTTCGGGGATGCGCCGAGGGCGCAGCGTGGTGGCATCGACGCAGCCGATGCGGATGCGGCCTTCGGTCAGCAGTTGGCCCTGGCACAAGGCCTGTTGCTGGATGACGAACGAGGCGCGCCCCGATTCGACCAGTTGCACCGTCACGTCGAGCAGGTCGTCCAGCCGCGCCGGACGGCGGTAGCTGACTTGGGTGTCGGTGACGACGAACATGGCGCCGGTGCTGTCCTTCAGGTGCTGCTGCGACACGCCGCGTTGGCGCAGCCATTCGGTGCGTGCGCGCTCGAAGAACTTCAGGTAGTTGGCGTAGAACACCACACCGCCGGCATCGGTGTCTTCCCAGTACACCCGCACCGGGTGGTGATAGGGCAGGGCGGGATCGGTCGTGGCGGGGGTAGCGAGAGCGGGCGCAGACATCAGCGCGTGAATTATGGCCGACGCTGTTGACCGGGCCCCATGGCCAGGGCTACTGCAGAACGCGCCGATAGACCGGCCCCCACAGCGGATGACCCGCCTCGGCCCGGTTGAGCACAAAGCCGGCGTCGGCCTGGCGTGCCGCCACGAAGTCGGCCTCGCAGCCGGCCACACGGTCGCTGGTGCACTGGATGAAGGCCAGCAGCTTGTGCGCGCTGGCGCGGTCGCGCCCGCTGGGCAGGCCGGCGGCCAGCGCCTGGCGCAGCAGCTGCTCGGCCTGCGCGTACTGCGCATCGTCGTAGGCGCGCAGGCCGTCGAACAGCGCGCGCTCTGCGGGCCGGTCGAGCAGATCGATCAGGCCCGGCGGCGCTGCAGGCGTGGCGCAGGCGCCTAGCATCAGAACCAGCACGCACACCAGCGCCACCCGCGCCACCAGCCGGCAGCCCGCGGGTGCCGGCCCGCCGATGGCGGGCGTCATGAGCCGAAGCGGTGCCGCAGCACCACCGGCTTGTCGGCGCTGACCTGCACCTGCACCTGGTGCGGCGGAAAATCGGCGTTGCGCAGCGTGACCGTGTGCGGGCCCTCGCTCAGGTTCAGGCGCGTCAGCGGTGGCGTGGTGCCTTGCGCCACACCATCGACATCGACCTCGCCCCAGGGCGTGACAGCCAGCTGCAGGTCGCCGTTGGACGTGGCAGCGGCCACCGTGGGAGCGACTGCGCTGCTGTCTTCGCGTTTCGATGCGCGCAGGTCGTTGGCTGTCGCCACCGGCGCGCGGGCGCGCAGCGCCGCGCTGTCGCTGCGTGTCGTCCCGGGTCGCGTCGGCGCCGGTGGCGCAGTTGCCACTGCGGCCACTGCGGCCACTGTTGCCGGGGCTGGATCGAGTGGTGTCGGCACGGCCGGCGTGGCAGCAGTCTCAGGCGCGGTGGCTGCCGGCGTCACCGCCAATGCGGGCATCGTGGGCTGGGCCACTGTGGATGGCGCTGCAGTCGCAGGGTGCGGCACCGCCGCCGGTCCACCCAGCGCCAGGCCCAGCGCCGCGGCCGCCAGCAGCGCGCCGGCGCCCAGCATCCAGGCCGTTGGCGTCGACCGGCGGGTGCGGGTCGAGGCTGCCGCCGGCCCGGCTGCGACGACGGCGACCGCCGGCGCCTGCCGGCTGTGCAACCAGCGGCGCAGGTCGCTGCCCAGTTCACTGGCGCAGGTGTAGCGGTCGGCCGGCGCACGGGCCACCAACCTTGCCACCATCGCCGACAGGTCTAGCGGGATGCTGGGGTCGATCTGATGCACCGACGGCAAGTCATCGTCCTGCACCGCGCGGTTGATGTCGGCCAGCGTGCCGCCGCCGAAGGCGCGGCGGCCGGTCAGCAGCTCATGCATCACGACGCCCAGCGAGAACAGGTCGGTGCGGGCGTCGATGCCGGCGCCGGTCAGCTGCTCGGGCGCGCGGTAGCGCGGCGACCCCAGCACCGCGCCGTCCAGCGCCGGCAAGGCGCCGCCATGCACGATGCGGGCAATGCCGAAATCCAGCACCTTGGGCCGGTCGCGCCGTTGCAGGAAGATGTTGGCCGGCTTGATGTCGCAATGCACCACGCCGTGCGAATGGGCGTAGGCCAGGGCTTCGGCAATGCGCCGCACCAGCTGCACGGCCTGGTCGATGCTGGGCCGCCAGCCGTCGGCCAGCGCACATTGCAGGTCGCGGCCGTACAGCCGCTCCATCGCGATGTAGACGCCATGCGCCGACAGGCCGGCGTCGTGGATGGTGACGATGTAGCGGTGGCTCAGGCTGGCGGCGGCGCGGGCCTCGTTCAGGAACAGGCCGTCGAGCGACACGCGCGCTGCCAGGTCCATGTCGAACTGCAGGGTCTTGACCGCCACCGCGCGTGACAGCAGCGGGTCCCAGGCCTCGAACACGGCACCCAGGCCGCCCGCACCCAGCTGGCGCTTGAGCGCATAACGCCCGATGTGAGACAGCGTGGGCGCGTCGGCCGGGTCAGGCAACTCACCCGGCAGACCGCCGAACCCGGTGACGACATCGGGCACCGCGGCATTCGCGCCCGAAGCGTCGGTGACCACGCTGTCGGGCGCAAAGGTGTCGGGGTTGGGCGCGTCGGCCCCCAGCAGGGCGTCGTCCGCCAGACCGGGCATGGCCACGATGGTGGCTGCAAACTGCGTGCTGGGCGAACCGTCGGCGCGGCCGCGCGAGAACATCTTGGCTGTCACGAAGGCCAGCTTAAGCGGGTGGCGGCGCTGATGTGCCACCAAAAGCGTGTGCTGGCCCGGCTGGTTAACGGCTTGTCACCGTTTGTGCCGGGCTGACGTGTGTTTCGCACACCCCGATCCTTGGGGGCACCTCAGCCCACGGTGGGTTCATCGGCGCAGGCCCGGAACGCGCCCAGCATCGACAATGCCGGCTTTCGATCGTGCGGCTGCCGGCCGCCCCTGTGCCGATGTCCATCTCCCATTCAGATTCCGCCCCCTTGCGCCTGGCTGCGCGAACCGCTCGCATCGAGCCCTTTCGCGTGATGGAGCTGGTCAAGCGCGCGCGTGAACTCGAGCGTGCCGGCCGCTCGATCATTCACCTGAGCATCGGTGAGCCCGACTTCACCGCCGCCGCACCGGTGGTGCAGGCGCTGGCGACAGCGGTCGACGCCGGCAGCACCGGCTACACCGCGGCGCTGGGCCTGCAGCCCTTGCGCGAGGCCATCGCCCGCCACTGCCATGACAGTTACGACGTCGACCTCGACCCGGCGCGGGTGGTGGTCACGGCCGGGGCATCGGGTGCCCTGCTGCTGGCCTGCTGTGCCTTGGTCGACCCGGGTGCGCAGGTGCTGATGGCCGACCCCTGCTATCCCTGCAACCGGCACTTCGTCAGCGCCTTCGACGGCGTGCCGGTGACGATCCCGGTCGGGCCGGCGTCACGCTTTCAGCTTGTCGCGGCAACTGTTGCTTCACACTGGAGTGACGCCGTGCGCGGTGTCTTGCTGGCCACGCCCAGCAACCCCACGGGCACGTCGATCGCGTTCGATGAATTGGGCCGCCTGGTTGATGTGGCGCGCGAGCGCGGCGGCTTCACGCTGGTCGACGAGATCTACCTCGACCTGTCGTACGGCCGGCGGCCGCGCAGCGCGGTGGCGTTGGGGGACGACGTGCTGGTGGCCGGCAGCTTCTCGAAGTTCTTCCACATGACCGGCTGGCGGCTGGGCTGGCTGGTGGTGCCGCCGGCGCTGGTGGCCACGTTCGAGAAACTGGCGCAGAACCTGTTCATCTGCCCGTCGGCGCTGGCCCAGCATGCGGCACTGGCCTGCTTCGAGCCCGAGGCCATGGCCATCTACCGCCAGCGGCGCGATGAGTTCCAGGCGCGGCGCGACTACATCGTGCCGGCCATGCGCGAGCTGGGTTTTGGCGTCCCGGTCGAGCCCGACGGCGCGTTCTACGTCTACCTGGACGCCAGCGCGATCGGCCCCGACAGCACGCTGCTGGCGACACAGATGCTGGAGCAGGCGGGCGTGGCGCTGGTGCCCGGCGCCGATTTCGGCAGCCATGAACCGCAGCGCTACCTGCGCCTGTCGTACGCCGCCAGCATGGACCAGTTACACGAGGCGGTGCACCGCCTGCGCCATTGGCTGCAGGACCGGCGGGCCTGAGCAGGCCAGAGCGGGCCAGCGCCGGCCTCAGCCTGGCGGCGGTTTTCCCCGCGCTGTGCGCGGTGCCGCCACCTCGGCCGGGCGCAGGTCGGCGGCGGCCTTGTCGAGCACGCCGTTGACGTACTTGTGGCCGTCGGTGCCACCGAAGCTCTTGGCCACTTCCACCGCCTCGTTGATGACCACGCGGTAGGGCACGTCCAGGCAATGTGTCAGCTCATAAGCGCCGATCATCAATACGCTGTGTTCCACCGGCGACAGCAGCTTGGTGCGGCGGTCGACGTGGCGCGCCAGCACAGCGTCCAGCCCGGCGGCCTCGGCGATGCAGCCGTGCAGCAGCGCGTCGAAATGGGCGCGGTCGCACTTGGCGAAATCATCTTGCTCGCGAATGTGGGCGTCGATCACGGCCGCCTCTTCACCCGACACCAGCCATTGGTACAGGCCCTGCAGCGCAAATTCGCGCGAGCGGCGCCGCGCCGAACGCGCTGCCGGCTTGCGTGGAACTTTGGCCGCCGCCGCTGCT
>Ga0138256_10002100_pt1 | contig 21454 bp, 19 predicted proteins | sample KNB2016incub_MG_FD_105486 | JGI IMG/M metagenome (GOLD analysis project Ga0138256, IMG submission 105486) | Active sludge microbial communities from wastewater in Klosterneuburg, Austria - KNB2014incub_MG | ecosystem: Engineered > WWTP > Activated sludge > Unclassified | place: Austria... | reverse complement strand
GCCCATGCGGCCATGTGGTCTTCCACAGGGACGGCCGGGTGTGCGGCGAAAGTAGCGGCGGCCTTAACTTCGTTGCATGATCACTGTCAGGCTCGTGTCAGGGCTGCTGGCCGCTGCGGCCTGTGCCCCGCTTTTCGCACAGGAGAGCACCGAGAAGTTGAAGGAGAACGCGGACAAGGCGCAGGCGGTTTTTGATGCCCGGTCGGGTTCGCCGAAGGACACGGCGCTTGTTGAAGTGATGCCTGCTTTTCCGGGCGGGGAAAAGGCCATGTTCGCCTATCTGGGCAGGGAGACGAAGTACCCGCAGGAAGCGCTCGACCAGGGCATCATGGGCAAGGTCTTCGTGCAGTTCACGGTGGAGCAGGACGGCCGCGTGGATTCGGTGTTCGTGAAGCGGGGCGCCCATCCTGCGCTCGATGCGGAGGCCGTGCGGGTGGTCTCCTCCATGCCGAACTGGTCGCCGGGCAGGCAACGGGGCAAAGCCGTGCGCACGCGGTATACGCTGCCCATCAGTTTCACAATGAACGAGAAGGACCTGGAACGTGTCCGGAGGAAAGCGAAGCGAAAGGAATGATCGGAGCGCTCACAACCGCACCCTGATCTCCACCTTCACGTCGCTCTTGCGGTCGCCGCTGGTCTCCTGCAGCCCGCTGCTGATGTGGTATTGATCCTCACGCGAGAGGGACCGTATCAATGCACTACGGCTATGTTCGTCGTAGCGATCCCGTGTTCGCTGCGGAGTCTCGCCGTGTAAAGACCGGCCGGCCAATCCCGTGTGTCAAAAAGCGCTTCGCCTCGAACGCTACCGATTACACTCATCCTGCGCCCGGAGGCGTCGAGGATCTCCACGTGAAAGTCCTTGTGCCGCGACCAGGTGATCCTGCAGGTCCCGTTGCTGGGATTGGGGATCGCTTGGACCAGGTCCGAGGACCGGATCGTCTGTCCCGTCATCCCGATCGGCACTTCCGAATGATCGCAATGCCGCCAGATGTGCAGCTGCCCGGTATTGGGTTCCAGGGCGAGCAGCTCGACACCGGCATCACCGGTGATGTCCCTGGCGAACAGTGCCGCCGATTGTGTGCTCCCCAGTCCGGCAAAGGCGAAGTCACCTGCGCACTCATCCCACGTATGCAGACCTACCGTGCTTTGGGAGGCGTCAGGGAGAAAGTACCGCGTTGAGTCGTCTCCTGGGAACGGATGGGGGACACCTTCGGCCACGGATCCCGGTACCACCCATACATCGTCATCAAAACCCGCTCCCTGCTGGTTCCGGTTGACGCTGACGGCACCGGTACCCATGCTGAGCACATCCAGCCAGCCGTCATCATCGATATCCACCATGATGATCGTTGCCCCCGCAGAATAGTATGCGATGTCCACCCCGGATCCATACGTTCCATTGCCCGTGGAGAAGCGCACCGTTCCGTACGCGCCACCGTCGCCCAGCAGGGCCACGTCATCCGGCCCATCGTGATCCAGATCCCCGATGGCCATGGAACTCGCGAAGCTCGGCACCAAGAGAACATAGGGGGAGGACCCGAAGACACCTGTACCATTATTCGGGTAGATGTGGATATGGTCGGGAACGTTCGCCGTGTACCGGATGAAGAGATCCACGCCGTTGGTCCCATCGGCATCGCCCACTTCGAACTGGAGGATCTCGGCTCCGGCCTGCAGTGCGCCCGCATAGCTGAAGTTGTTCCCGTTGTTCGTGACGGACATCACATGGTCCCCTTGTTGCTCGGCGACCATGATATCCGGATCCCCGTCATTGTCAAGGTCCGCCGTTCGGATTGTACCTGTCGAATAGGGCAGCGGAATGGGCTGACCAGGTGCGAACGTGCCGCCCTCATTGTAGTGGATCATCAAGTCCTGCTGGTTGTACCGTGTGGTGAGCATGTCGGCCAGGCCATCCCCGTTCAGGTCAGCCACCCAGGCGTTCGAGTTCAAGGACAGCGTATCGGTATAGGTGGAGTCCAGGCAATAGGTCCCTGAGGGCACGCAGGGAAGCGCGATGTCCAGGGTCGCCGCGAATTGCATGCTGTTGATATGGTGCGATCCGGTCGAATAGATGTGACCGGGTGGCCCCGCCGCCATGGGGAACGCACTCTCCTCGTCACAGTAGTACGTGCAAACCCCGGGGTGGGCCAATTCCCAGACGACGGCCCCGAGGGTATCGAGCGCGGTGAAATACCCATCGGAATAGGTGTCCGGGACCACCCGGGAGATCAGGATCAATTCACCTTCGATGGGGATCGCACTGTGGATCAATGGCGCATTGATCGTCACGTCCAGCAGCGGTGTCCCATCGGGCGCGAACCGCAGCAGTCTGTTCAAGTAGTCATCCTCGCGTTCAAGAACGTAATAGGCCATGCTCCCTGGTGTGAGGACGATCTTGAACGGATGACGGAAGTCAGGCGCGTCGTAGCCCCACTCAAGCGAGCCATCGGAAGCGAATTTGACGACGCTCCCACCATCGACGTAGTCATCCGGCCGGCTGATGCACATCAGCACGGCGCCGTCCTCAACGATCGCCATATCGAGCGTGCGTTCATCGTTGTCATCGGTCGGGTATTCCACATCCCAAACATGCTCGCCAGTCGGGTCAAGCTTCAGCAGGAACCCGTTCTCCGGATCATTTCCGGTGGTCGGTTCACGCCAGCCGCCCACGAGGATGTTCCCTTCCTGGTCCACCAGGATCTTGTTCGGCCAGTTATCATCGGGCCATGCGGTGTTGTATTCATAGTCCCATTCGTGCGTGCCATTGGGCGAGTACTTGCTGACGAACGTGTGATGCAGCTGGGCACCCGCATTCCATGTGGACCAGGCGATGTAGCTGTTCTGGGCCTGGTCGCTGGTGATCCCGCCCAAGCCCCAGGTGTCGCCCAGGTCGACTTGATCGGACCAGACCAATTGGCCCGACGTGTTGAAGCGGGCAAGTCCATGGCCGATGCCGTTGGTTCCGCCGATCAGTATCCCATCGTTTCCGATCGCCGCGATACCGAAATTCGTCGCCACTGAGTCCACGGCGATCGTCCAGAGCCGCTCGCCCGTGGGGCCATTGAAGCGTTCGAGCCGCCTTTCGCCCGAATACGCGCTGGATGAAAGGACGTACATATCGGTGTCACCCAGGACGCATAAATGGGTACCTGCGGATTCGGTGAGCTCCGTGGATATGTGTTCCCAAGCGATGCCGGGAGACTGGGCGGTGGCCGTTGAATGGATCACCAACAGGGCGAGCGGTCCGATACAGTGCTTCATGATCAAGCTGAATGGTTCAAAGTAAGGGCATACGGCGGTAGTGGTGCAGGCCGCCCGCTCACAACCGCACCCTCACCTCCACCTTCACGTCGCTCTTGCGGTCGCCGCTGGTCTCCTGCAGCCCGCTGCTGATACGGTCCGTGTCGTTGTAGATCCACGCACCGTAGCGCACCCACAGGTCCACGCCGCGCGTCACGGTCCAGCGCGCCATGGCGTACCAGCGCATCCCCTTGTCGTAGTATGGCGGTATGGAGAAGGTGCCGATGATGTCGTTCTCGTACACGTACAGTCGCGCGTTGTAGCTGTCGGTGCTGAAGACGGCGATGCGCCCCGTGAACTCCACGGGGAAGCGCATGGGGCGGTGGATGATGTCCTGGGCCACGAGGAAGCCGCGCTCCTTGGCCGCGCCGCCGCGCCGGTAGGTCACCTGCTCCACGCGCGTGCGCAACGTCACGCTGCCGTTCACCCTGCGGCTGGCGTTGAAGCGGAAGTTCATCTGCTTCATGTCCGTGAGCGGGTCGATGCCCTCGGCCGTGCCCGTCGCATTGATCTCCCGTTCCTGGTATCGGGCTCGGGCGTAGAGATCGGTCATCTTGTCCGGTTTCCAGTTCACCTGGGCCAGCCAGCCGTACCCGCTGCTGGGCGCATCGGTCTGGTAGCGCAGCCAGGGGAAGCGGAACTGGTCGAGGTACGCGTTGATGCTCCATGCGCGTGTGGGCCTGAGCTCGATGCCCGTGTACAGGCCGCGCTCGTTCCAGGGGTTGCTGCTCTCGGCGAAGGCCACGCTGTACAGGCTCTGGTAGTCGCGCGCATAGTCGCGGTAGAGCAGCGAGAGGGACATGCGCCGGTCCAGCGCCACGAGCAGCCCCGTGAGGCCTGCCATTCCTCCGTTCGCGCTGCGCGCCCCCTCGCCGAACCAGGTGAGGTTGCGGTACAGCACGTTCCAGTCCAGCCCCATCGTGGTGTTCTCCCGCCCCTCGAACTCGAACCGGTTATAGATACCGAGGTTGCGGTCGAGATCGTGGCTGAAGCGCGCATGGGCCGCCGTGGCGCCGATGCTCCACGTGGGCCGCTTGAAGCGGAGGTGCGCACCGTAGAGGGTCTCCTTCACCGCGTCCTTGCCCTGTACCTCGCGGTAGGTGCGGTGGTAGCCGTCCTCCAGCAACGAGCTGAAGGCGGCCTGCTGGTCCACGTTCTCCGCCGTGAGCTCGTCGGGGTCGGGCACATTGGCGTCAACGCCCTTGTGACTGAAGAAGGCGGTGGCATCGAGCCCCTTGGCCACGCGCACTGTGGTGGCGGCGCCGCGCAGGAAGAGATTCTCGTTCACGCTGCTGTAGGGCAGCAGCCCGGCCGCGTTGCGCTTGATGTTCATGGTGTACGCGCTCTTTCCACCGTAGGCCAGGCCGCTCCAGAACACCAATCCCTGCCCGAACTGCGCGGTATAATCGCCCAGGGCCAGCGCCTTCACCGGGCCCATGTCGCGCAGGAACAGGTGCGCGCTGTAGAAGTCGAAGCCGTTGGGCTGCGTGCCCTTGAAGAACTGCTCGCCCTCGTCCTTCTCCATGGTGACGCCGAAGCTCACGTTCTGCCGGTAGCGGAAGCGGTAGCGCGCGTAGATCTTGAAGGGGTCGCCGAGGTAGAGTTTGTTGGCCGCGCGCAGCGAGTCGGCGATGTGCGCGTTCTCCGTATCGGGCAGCGGATCACCATCGGGGTCGGTATAATTGACGCCGAAGGGGTTCTTCTGCCCCCGGAAGCCGGCGCGCTGCTCCACGTTCACGATGGTGCGGGCCAGGATCTCGTGCGAGCCGTTCTTGAGGATCTCCCTGAAGGAGGCGCGTGAACGGGTGCCTTCGCCCCGCACCCGCACGAAGGGCCGGATGAGCGCGATGGTGCGCGGGTCCAGCGCGTCGATGGTCTGCAGTTCGTAGATGCTCTGCAACGGGCCGAAACGTCGCATGTGCTCCATGATCGCGCTGATCTGCACGTCGCTCAGCAACTGTAGCTGGGCCAGTTCCTGCACGCCGGCACGGTTCAGGTCGAGCGGGCTGCGCGCGTAGTCGGACAGCACCTCGGTGAGCGCGGTGAGGTCGATGTTGTTGTCGCTGCCGAGCTGCTCGGCCACGGCCTCCACGCGCTGCTCGATCAGGTCGCGCAATTCGTTCTGCGGGTCCAGTTCCGGCGGAGGACCGTCGTCCTGCGCCATGGCCGCGCGCCACGCCAGCAGGGCGCACAACGCGAGCGCCCCGCGTTTCATTTGAACCGATAGTTCAGGTTGAACATGGGCGTGATGCCGAGCTGCGAGCGCCCCGCCACGGCCAGGTCGATCTCCAGGCCCTTCACGCGCACGCCCACGCCCCCGTAGCCCTGCACGGGACCGCTGCTCACGCCGGCGCGCACGAAGAGCGCCTTCGCCGGGCGGTACTCGATGCCCGCACGGTATTGTTCCAGCCGGTCGATGTCCTTGTCCACCTGCACGGCCAGCAGCACCTGCTCGTTGAAGGTGTAGCTGAGGCCCGCGCCGAGGATGGTGGGCACCAGCTCGTCGTAGGGGCCGCCCAGCTTCGCGCGGTTCGGGTTGTACAGGTGCGCGCCGATCCACAGGTTCCTGGCCAGCTTCGCCTGCAGGCCCACCTCGCCGGTAACGGTACCGGTGCGCCCGTAGTTCTCACCGAAGCGCAGGTTGAGGTAATCGAGTTGCACGCCCACACGCCAGTTGTCGCTCAGGCGAATGGCGTAGGCCAGGCCGTACTGCTGCTCGGCATAGAGGCCGTTGCTGCCGAACATGCTGCCGTTCACCGCGATGCAGCCATTGCCCAGCGGCATGGCGAAGGCCAGCCCCTGCATGCCCAGATCGGGGCTCAGCCAGTGCTGCTGGTAGTACGCGCCCGCCACCGGGTGCTCCAGCCCTGCCAGCCCGGCCTGGTTGCCGCGCACGCTCCACAGGTCCACGAGCGTGAGGTTCGCGTGGCCCAGGCCCGCGAAGCGCGCGCCCACGGGCCAGTGCTCGCCGCCCGCACGCGCGGTGACCACCGTGAGCAGGAGAACGCCGAGCAATGCCGATCGCATGGCGCCGAAAGTATGTGGAAGCATTCGCTCCCGTGTGAAGCGGTGAAAAACCACCGGGCCCGTGTGTGCCTACTTTCGCGGCTTCTCTCTCCGAAGCGGACCACCCGCATGTCCATCGTACGCCTGCACGACCTCCATTTCGAGCCCTTCATTTCCGAAGCGGAGCTTGGCCGCGCCATCGGTGCGGTCGCGGCGGACATCAACACGGCGTACGCGGGCAAGCGGCCGCTCTTCGTGGGCGTGCTCAACGGCGCGTTCTTCTTCGCGTCCGAACTGCTCAAGCGCATCACCATCGAGTGCGAGATCACCTTCGTGAAGGTGGCCAGCTACCACGGCACCACCAGCACCGGCCAGGTGAGCCAGCTCATCGGCCTCAACGAGCGCATCTCCGGGCGCCATGTCGTGGTGGTGGAGGATATCGTGGACACCGGCAACACCATCGAGCACCTGCTGGGTGTCCTGGCCGACCATCAACCGGCCAGCGTGAACGTGGCCACCCTGCTCTTCAAGCCTGACGCCTACAAGAAGGACCTGCCCATCGCCCATGTGGCCCTGCGCATCCCCAACGATTTCGTGGTCGGCAGCGGGCTGGACCATGACGGCCTCGGCCGCAACCTGCCCGGCATCCTGCGCCTCGTCAAGAACTGAACCTGATGAAGAAGAAACTGAATATCGTCCTCTTCGGTCCGCCCGGCGCGGGCAAGGGCACCCAGAGCGAGTTCCTCATCCGCAAGTACGGCCTCGTACACCTGAGCACCGGTGATCTGCTGCGTGCCGAGATCAAGGCCGAAACGCCCCTGGGCCTGGAAGCGCAGGAGGTGATGTCGCGTGGCGAACTGGTGGGCGACCACATCGTCATCGGCATGATCCGCAACCGGATCGACGAGAACCATACCGCTCCCGGTTTCATTTTCGACGGATTCCCGCGCACCAGGGCACAGGCCGAAGCGCTGGACGAGATGCTCAACGGCAAGAGCCAGCCCATCACCGCCATGCTCGCCCTGGAAGTGCCCCAGGCCGAACTGGTGAAGCGCCTGCTCAAGCGAGGCGAGACCAGCGGCCGCCCCGACGACCGCGACGAACAGGTGATCGCCAACCGCATCGCCGAGTACGAGCAGAAGACCGCCCCGCTGAAGGACTACTACGGCGCCCAGGGCAAGTACAAGGGCATCAACGGCGTGGGCTCCATCGCGGACATTACCGCGCGGCTGGTAGAGGCGATCGGGTAGGGCACGTGCCCATGTGGTCATGATCACTCCTTCATGAACCGCACGGTGCACCCGACCGTGTGCTGGTCCACTTCCAGCACATACGGCCCGGCGGCCAGCGCGCCGATGGCGATGGTGCCCGGGCCATTGAGCCGGTCCTGCGCCACGATGCGCCCGCTGATGTCGCGGATGCGATAGCGCCCCGCTCCAGTGAAGCCGTCGATGCGCAGCAGGTCGCGGGCCGGGTTGGGCATCACGTGCAGGACCGTGGCATCATGCTCCGCCACGGCGACCAGTTCATCCACGCGGAACACCGATGGCGGCGTGATGATCGGCGTGTTGAAGTCGAAGACGATGTGCGCGATGTTCACCACTTCGTCGCCGTTCTGCAGATCGGTGGCGGGCCGGACGCGGAAGGCCACATAGCCGTGGCTGCCGGGCTCGTTGCTCGTGCTGTCGGGCAGGTTGATGCCCTCGTGGATGAAGTGCAGCACACCTTCGAGCAGGTACCAGTGGCAGGCATGGCTGCTGCCGAGGAACTCCACGGTGTGCGGCTGCAGGCCTTCGGGCAGCGTGTCCACGATCATCACGCGCTCCGCCATATACGTACCGGTGTTCTGGAAGCGGATCACGTAATCGATGGGCGTGTCACCGGCCTGCACGGTGGCGGGCGGCAGCGCTTCGGGGCGCACGTGCTTGTCGTTGGGGTCGTAGCTGCCCACCACGCTGTCGGTGATGACGACGAGGTTGTCGCCGGGTGTTTCGTCACCGGCGGTAGGTGATGCCGTGAGCGTGTGCGCGATGGGCGTTCCCAGCGGAACGGAGGCATCGGTATGCAGGTCCACGGTGATCGTTTGCTGGGCACCGATGGGCAAACCGCCCAGTTGCCAGGTGGCCGTGGTGCCGTTCAATGTGCCTGGCGCGATGGAACTGCCGGTCCACGTCTGGTCCGCGTCGAATTCCAGCGTGAGTGAGGCATCCAGCGGTACGGTACCGTAGTTCTGGCAGGTGAGGTACAGCCGGTTGCCGAAGCCCGGGCGCGCGGGCTCGGCCCACAGGAAGGCCCGCAGGTCCTCGATGCCGGGCATGAGCGTGACGGCGAAATCATTCAGCGTATCGGCATCGCCCATGTTGGGCACGTCGGCCGTGTGCTGCGTGGGCGTGATGCTCTGGTAGTAGGGGTAGTTGGACGATGGCGCGATGGTGTAGCTGCCGGGCAGCACGCCCATTTCCCAATAGCCGTTCGCATCGCAACCGGTCACGTTGCCGTTGGGCAGCAGCGTTACGGACGACAGCGGAAGCGGCGGTTCCCCATTGTCATATTGTCCGTCCTGGTCGGTATCCATGAAGACGCGGCCCGAAATGCCGGGGTTGGAACCGGGGCAATCGGAGTTGAGGACCGAGCAGAAGGTCACATCGCCCGGTTCGAGCGGCTCAAAAAAGGTATTGTAGCAGTTGACCAGTGAAGACGGCCAGTTCGGCAAGCAGTAAAGGGTGTTGTCCACATGCAGGGTCTGCAACCCCTCAGGAAACGCAGGAACACATTGGATAATCCCCCAGCCGAGATCAAGTTCGATCAATGAAAGGGGCCATGCGGCAATGGAGCCGGTCCACGTGGGCACATTCAGCGTGATCCGTTCAACGTTTGTCGGCCATATGATACCTTCGTTTATGGTTGTTGGCTGGAGCACCAGGTCGGTGACACTCAGCGTCGAAAGATCCAATACCTCCGTCAGATAGTCACCGATGGTCATTGTTCCGACGGTTGTGGGGGACAACAGGGAAATGGACCCACCCATACCCGGGTTACAGTCCCAATGCTGCACGAAGGGCTGTTCGGGCCAGATGAAGGAAGTGATGCCATTGGTCGACAGATAAGGAAGCGTATCCGGGAACGCTTCTATTGAGACGGAAGCATCGGAAACGACCAGCCCGGCGGCCAGTTCAAGGCGTGCCAAGGATGTCGGCAGTTCGGGCAGTTCCATTGAACCCGGGCTTTCCATAGAAAGGTAGAGGTGGGACAGATCATCCGGCAGGGCCGATATCGAGAGTGCGATGGGCATGAAGAGCTGGGTCGATGTGGCCGAGATGTGCAAGTACCGCAATGAATCGAGGTAGCCGATGGCGTTCAGGTCAAGGGCGGACCCCGGAACGGTCAGGAACGCGTCGACCGAATCCAGTTGCGCGATCGCTGGGTGCAGCGTATCCATGACACCGTTCACGTCCACGATACCGGGGATCAACCCGTTCAGCATGTTGCGTTCGACCGTATCGGGGATGAATACCTGGCCGGATGTGGTGGACAACAGGAACGCGATGGTACTGGAGGTCGCGAGCGAGCGGAGAAGGCCGAGCGGTTTCATGGCGGATGGTGTTGTGATGTCCCCAAAGCAATCCGACGCCTTTCGATACCGGTTCCCGATGCCGAGGTGCGGTCGTGGCCGATCCACGAACGGTCCCCACGCCAAGGAGCGCTGGTGGTGCGCATCCTGTTCACCACCTTTGCCCCGCCTCGTGCCGCCGAAGCCGTGCGAAGGCGAACAATGTCCGGCTCCCCCAACTTCATCGACCACATCCGCATCGAGGCCCGCAGTGGCAAGGGCGGCGCGGGCAGCAAGCATTTGCGCAGGGAGAAATACATGCCCAAGGGCGGCCCCGACGGTGGCGACGGCGGGCGCGGCGGCAACGTGATCCTGCGTGGCAATGCCCAGCTCTGGACGCTGCTGCACCTGCGCTACACCAAGCACGTGATCGCCAGCGACGGCGAGGTGGGCAGCAGCAACCAGAGCAGCGGCCGGGCCGGCAAGGACGTGGTGATCGAAGTGCCGCTGGGCACCGTGGCCAAGGACGATGAGACCGGCGAGGTGCTCTTCGACATCACCGAGGACGGCCAGGAGACCATTCTTCTGGAAGGCGGGCGCGGCGGCCTGGGCAACCAGCATTTCCACAGTTCCACCTTCCAGACGCCGCGCTTCGCCCAGCCAGGCGAGCCCGGCCAGCAGAAGTGGTTCGCCTTGGAACTGAAGGTGCTGGCCGACGTGGGCCTCGTGGGGCTCCCCAACGCTGGCAAGAGCACCCTGCTGGCCAGCATCAGCGCCGCCAAGCCGAAGATCGCCGATTACCCCTTCACCACGCTGGTGCCCAACATCGGCATCGTGCCCTACCGTGATGGAAGGAGTTTCGTCATGGCCGACATCCCGGGCATCATCGAAGGTGCCAGCGAAGGCAAGGGCCTCGGCCTGCGTTTCCTGCGCCACATCGAGCGCAACAGCGTGCTGCTTTTCATGGTGCCCGCCGACAGCCCCGATATCAAGAAGGAGTACACCGTGCTGCTGAACGAATTGGAACAATACTCACCCGAACTCCTGCACAAGGACCGCTTGCTCGCCATCACCAAGTGCGACATGCTGGACGCCGAGCTCACCAAGGCCATCAAGAAGGAACTCCCCAAGAAGGTGGACGCCGTGCTCATCAGCTCCGTGGCCAACAAGGGCCTGGACGAGTTGAAGGACGCGCTGTGGAGGAAGTTGCATCCGTTGAAGTGACGAGTCGTGAGTGATGAGTGACGAGTCTCCTTGAAGGCAGCTGCGGCGCGGGGCACTCGTCACTCATCACTCACGACTCGTCACTATTCCGACCTTCGCCCTCGCCATGCCCATCGGCCAAGCCATCCTCTCCGCGGACCGCGCGGCGTTCCTGGCCATCAACGGCGCACATTCCCCGGAAGCGGACAGCTTCTTCTGGTACGTGAGCGACCCGCGGACCTGGATCCCCGTTTACGCGCTCTTCCTCGTGCTCATCAAGCTGCGCTGGGGTTGGCGCGGACTGTGGTGGTCGCTCCCCGTGGCGGGGCTGCTCATCCTGTGTACCGATACCGGCTCCGTGCTGCTCTTCAAGAACACGGTGCAACGCTTGCGGCCCACGCACGAACCGGCGCTCGATGGTCTGGTGCATACCGTGCGGGGCTACGCGGGCGGCGATTTCGGTTTCGTTTCCTCGCACGCGGCCAACCACTTCGGCCTGGCGGCCTTCATGACCGGCATACTGCTGCGCCGCCCGCGTTGGTCGCTCTGGGCCTTGTTGGCCTGGGCCACGCTCATCGCCTACAGCCGCGTGTACCTCGGCGTGCATTACCCCGGCGACGTGATCGTTGGCGGGCTTTACGGCGCGCTCATCGGCTGGCTCGCGTTCCGGTCGTTCCTTTGGCTGCACGAACGACGACCACTTGCATGAATCCTTGGGTCGCGGTATTCCTTGGCGGCGGCGCGGGCAGTGTCGTCCGCTTCGCCACCGGCCAGCTGTTCACGCGCCTGGCCGTGAAGGGCGCCTTCCCGTGGCCCACGCTCGTTTCCAATCTGCTCGCCACGGGCCTGCTCGCCTGGCTGGTGCTGCGCTTCAACGTGCTGGCGCCCGGCAAGGAGCACTGGCGCGCGCTGCTGGCCATCGGCTTCTGCGGTGGCTGGAGCACCTTCAGTGCGCTCAGCCTGGAGAATTTCCAATTGCTGCGCGACGGCTTCTTCGGCCTGGCTGCCCTCAACATCATCGCCAGCGTGGCCGTCGGCATCGCGCTGTTCTACCTGTTCGCACGTACATCATGAAACGCGCATCCTGTCCCGTCGTGGCCATGGCCATGTTCCTGGGCCTGTCCGCTGCCGCCCAAACGAATCCCATCCCCGTGCCCGTTCCGCGAGCGGCCCTGGTGCGCACACCCGCATGGACCACCCCACCGAAACTCGTGGTGGGCATCGTGGTGGACCAGATGCGCGTGGACTATATCTACCGGTACTGGGACAATTTCGGCGACGGGGGCTTCAAACGGCTCATCGGCGAGGGCGCCTTCCTGCGTGATACGCACTACAACTACGCCCCCACCCACACCGGGCCCGGCCATGCGAGCATCTACACGGGGACCACACCGCACGATCACGGCATCGTGGCGAACGACATGTTCGTGCGTGCCACCGGCCTGGGCCTGAACTGCGTGCAGGACGATGCCACGATGGGCGTGGGTGGGGAAGGGCCGCGGGGCCAGCGTTCGCCCGTGAACCTGCTGAGCAGCACCCTGGCCGATGAACTGGAGCGGCGTTACGAAGGCCGTGCGAAGACCATCGGCGTGGCCTGGAAGGACCGCAGCGCGATCCTGCCCATCGGCCGTACCGGCGATGCTGCCTACTGGAACTTCGAGGATGCGGAGGGGCGTTTCGCGACCAGCAAATGGTACACGGACCGGTTGCCCGATTGGGTGGAACGGTTCAACGCGCGCAAGCTGCCCGCAACGTACCTCAGGGGCACGTGGGATCTTTTGCTTCCGCGTGAGCGGTATCACCAGAGCATGCCCGACGATAACCCGTATGAAGAGCTGTTGCCCGGCGTGGAACGGCCGGTCCTCCCGGTGGACCTCGCCAAGGCCTACGCCGCCAGCGGTAACAACATGGGCCTGCTGAAGCTCGTGCCCGCCAGCCTCACGCTGGTGACGGAGTTGGCGCTCGCGGCGATCGAGGGCGAGGACCTGGGCAAGGACGAGGTGCCCGACCTGCTCGCGGTGAGCTATGGCGCCACCGACGAGATCGGGCACGCCACGGGGCCGCTGTCCCTGGAAGTGGAGGATATGTACCTGCGGCTCGATCGCGAACTGGAACGGCTCATGAAGGAACTTGACGTGAGGGTGGGAGTGGGGCAGTACACGGTGTTCCTCACCGCCGACCACGCCGCTGGCGACGTGCCCGAATACCTGAAGAACAGGAAAGCCGCCGCCGGTTACGTGGAAATGGGCGACCTGGTGGCCGCAGTGGACGCGGCCGCCGCGCGGCGATTCGGCCCGGGGAAATGGGTGCGCAAGCGCGTGAAGGAGCAGCTCTTCCTGAACGATTCGCTGATCATGGCCAGGGGCCTTGATCCGGCGGAGGTGCAACGCGTAGCGGCGGATGCCGTCCGCGCTTTTCCCGGTGTTGCGGAGGCCTTCACCGCTTCGGACCTGCTGGGCGGGGCGCAGCTCGCGGGCCGGGGCGCGCTGGTGCAGCGCGGCTTCATGTCCGCACGCAGCGGTGATGTCCTTTTCATACTCCGGCCGGAGCATCTTGCCGCCTGGCCCGGCATGCTGAAACAGGGCGCCGAGCATGGCTCCGTCTGGAATTACGACACCCACGTGCCGGCCATCTTCTTCGGCAAAGGCATCGCCAGGGGGGAGGTGGTGCGGCGCACCGGGATCACCGACATCGCACCGACCGTCTCCATGATCCTGGGCTGCGCATTACCGGACGCCGCCATCGGTGAGCCCGTGCAGGAGGTGCTGGCGCGCTAGCCACGCCGGACCCGATCCGCTGTACAGCGGACCGGCCGTGATCGTGATGCGCTCGCACATCACCGATCCCCACCGCGCCCTGTTCACATCTCCCGGCCCACCGCGATCGTGCCTTCAGGAGGGGGGGTAGTTTTCCGGCATGGTTGATCAGGATCCCGGGTTCTTCAACCCGCACTTCCACATCGAAGAGACCGAAGGCGTACTCGTGCTGCTGCTCGGCAATTCGGCGCCCATCGACGAGTCCATCATGAAGGACATCCTTCGCGCCGTACACCGCATGGACCCCGTGGGCGGCCTGCCCATCCTGGTGCAGCAGGACGAACTGGTGCGCATGACGCCCGAGGCCAAGACCTTCCTGGCCCGCACCTGCGACAACAGCACCCGCCCCGTGGCCTTCATGGCCTATGACCTGCCCGATCGCATCCAGGGCGACTTCTTCGTGCGTTTCCACAAGCCGAAGTTCCCCTTCCGCGTCTTCTCGGTGGTGGACGATGCGCAGCAGTGGTTCGCACGGTTCACCGCCACCCGCTACGTGGCCTCCTGAGGCCCGGCCCGCTGACCGGTCGTCGGCTGAACAGCCGCTGTTGATAAGAGGAGCCCCGTAAACGCCCCAGGGCCCGGGCATCGCCCCGTTGGCCGCTCTAAGTTCGCGTCGCGATCCGCCTTCGCTGGAACCGCACTGTTCCTCATGCGCGCCTTGTCCCTTTCCGCTCTGGTCCTCGCTGCCCTTCCTGTAGCGGGGCAGAAGGGCCTGGACCTGCGTGCCGAGGGCGACGCTGCCACGGTGATGGTGCGAGGCTTCGTCAGCGATGAGGCCGTGGAGCCCGCGTTGCAGGCGACCTGGCGCCTGCCGCCCGACTCGCCGGCCACCTTCTCGTACCAGCGGCTCTCGGCCCCGGTGGGCGATCGGGCGCTCATGCTGCGGCCGCTCATCCTCGCGGGCATCGAACAATACCTGGACCAGCGGATACATTTCGGCAAGGGCGGCGTGACCGCGGACGTGAGCGACGAGCGCCTCCTGGAGGACCTCAACGCCCTGGCCGCCGCCGCCGCCCATGAATTCGGGGCCAGTGAGGGCTTCAGCGGCTTCACGGAGCCCACCATGGAGCAACTGGAGCGCGTTACGCACATCGACTGGAGCCAGGCCAGCTTCGGCGTGGATGCGGGTGGTGACCAGGACAAGTACCTGGCCATTTATTTCTACGTGCGGAGCCAAAGGCAGGAGCTCGCCCGGCAACTCCGCGCCGACCTGCTCCCGCTCGCGGGCGTGGACGTCCTGATGACCGAGCTCCGCGCGGACGCCTTCGCTACCGGCCGCGCCGTGCAGGTGCCCACCGTGTGCAGCACCGTGTACGACGACCAGAACTTCCTCTGCGCGCTGGACCTCGGTGTGGACACCACGCTCAGCTCCGCCGATGGTCAGTTGACCGATGAGTTCCTCGCACAGCTCGCCACGAAGGCCCGGCAGACCATCGCCGATACCGCCCCCCCCCCGGCGGCGGCGGAATGGCAACCACGGATCCGCAAACGCGACCGCTGGCTGAAGGCCGAACTCGACATCATCAATGAGCGCATCGACCGGCTGGACCAGCGCAAGGAATTGTGGGCCCTGCGCGACCGCATGGATGACATGGAGGGCCGCCTGGACGACATCGGCCTGGAGGTGCAGGAGCTCAAAGAGGGCGGGGAGAGCACGGACGACAACCCGCTGGCCAACCTCAGCGAGCTCACCGGGCGCAACATCACGGTACGTTTTCCGCGCGGCCTCAGCGTGCTGGACGCGGAAAGCCGCGTGATGCTCAACGAGATCTTCGAGCAGCTGGCCCGTGCGCCGCAGGACCGCGTGCTCATCACCGGTTTCACCGACCGCAGCGGGGACCGGGCCGCCAACCTCGCCCTGAGCGAACGCCGCGCCAGGGCCGTGCGCGACTACCTCCTGGCGCGCGGCATCGCCACGGAACGGCTGCTGCTGAACTATTACGGCGACAGCCGCAGCACCGGCCGCGACCCGATGGAGCGCCGCGTGGAGGTGGAGTGGCTGCGATGATATCTACTTGACGCCGTGTACCGGGGCCTCGCCCTGCATATGGAAGTACACGTCCACCCGCGTGCCGCCGTCCACCACGATCTCCAGGCGCCCATCGATCTGCTCGGCCAGGCCCTCGGCCAGCTCAAGCCCCAGTTCGGCACCATCGTCCGCGCCCCGTTGCCCCATCCCCTTGCCGTTGTCGCTCACCGTCATCCGGTACATGCCGTCCCCGGCCTCGCGCACGGTGATGTCGACGTGCCCGCCGGTGACGTACGGAAAGGCATGCAGGAAGGCGTTCGCCAGCAGCTCGCACAGGATCATGCCGAGCTGGATGGCCGTATCGGCGTTGGCCGTGATGCCGCCCGTGTCCACCGCGTGGCTGATGCCGCGGCTGCCGGGCTCGTACATGGCGCGCACCGCATTGGCGATCTGGTCCATGAAGAGGCGCAGGTCGATGGCGCGCAGGTCCGTTTGCGCGTACAATTTGTGGTGTACCAGCGCCATGCTGTCGATGCGCCGCTTGCCGCGTGTGAACTCGTTGCGCGTACCGGGGTCCGCCACGCGCTCGGCCTGCAGATGCAGCAAACTGCTCACCACCTGCAGGTTGTTCTTCACGCGGTGGTGCACTTCGCGGTCCAGGGTCTCGCGTTCGCTGATCACCTTGGCCAGTCGGCGCTCCTGCGTGATGCTCTGCCGTTCCTGCCGCTCGGCCCGCCGCTCGCGACGGCGCCCGCGCAGATACGCGTTCACGAGTAGCACCCCGAGCACCACCAGCAGCAGGGCAGCCGTCCACAGCACGATGCGCTCGCCCCGGGTGCGCTCCCGGATCGGGCCCATCTCCACCACGCCACCGGTGTACAGCCGTATGCCGGCGATGCTGTTGGGCTGGATGGCCGCCATGAAGCGCAGCTCGCCCAGCCGGAACTGGAACGGCGCCTCCCCGCGCTTGACGGCCCACTGGTCGAGGGCCGCCCGCATCGGCGCTGAAAGCTCCCTGTCTTCGGGCAGGTGCCACGGGCGGCCTTCGGCGTTCAGGTGGAACATGCCGTACAGCGGCGTGGCCTCCGAGATGGAGCGCACCAGCACGTCCGGCGACAGGGTAAACCGGATCACGCGGTAGGGCCGGTCCTCCACGTCCGAGCGGATGATCATGGAGGCGTGAAGCTCCTCCGTGCTGTCGGCCTTGGCCGTGGTGCTCCACGTGGCCCCGGTGGTGTGCTCGCCGAGCGCCTGGCCGAACCACAACGCGCGGCGCGGGTCCGCGATCTGCTCACCGATGCGCACGCGCGAAGTGCCGGGGCCGCCCGCGATGGGCCATTCCGTGATCAATGGCTGCGCGTTGGCCTGCGCACCGATGGTGCTGGAGAAGCGCCACTCGTCGCCGGCCCGTGCCAGTTCCTCCTGCTCGCCCCCTTCATTGGCCAGCGCGATCGCGGTGAGTACCCAGTCGCTTTTGAGCACGGGCACCCATCGGTCGCGCAGCATGGCATCGCTCAGGCTGTCGTGCGCGGCCACGTAGGCGGCTTCTTCGCGCAGGTCCTGTTCGATGTGGCGCAGGGCCTGCCCCATGCGGTCACGCTGGTCGCCGATCAGGCGGTTGAGTGCGGCTACCCCGAGCTCATTGTCGCGCTCCACGCTGGAAACGAGCCCCCAGGTGATGAGTCCGGCGAAGACCACCCACACCGCCACGAAGGCGATCACCAGGGCCGCGCTCACCAACCGCTCACGTTTCATGCGCGCAAGGTCTGAAGGGTCCGGACCACTTGGTCGATCGCTCTGTCGTCCACGTCGAAATGCGTGACCATGCGTACCATGCCGGGGCCGAAGGCCACCGCGAGCACGCCCTGGTCCTTCAGCTTGGACAGCAGGCGCGGCACGCCGTCACGCGCTTTCAGGGTGAAGACCACGATGTTCGTTTCCACGGGCATCACGCTTTCTGCCCAAGGCAGGTCGAGCAGCGCCGCCTCGAGCCGCTTGGCCCGCGCGTGGTCGTCCTTCAACCGCACCACGAGATGGTCGAGCGCGTACAGGCCCGCCGCCGCCACGATGCCCGCTTGCCGCATGCCGCCGCCCCAGCGCTTGCGCACGCGCCGCGCACGCTGGATGAACTCCCGGTTCCCGGTGAGCACGCTGCCCACGGGCGCGCCGAGGCCTTTGCTCAGGCAGATCGATACCGAATGGAAGTGATCGCCCCAGCGCGCCGGGGCCGTCCCGTCAACGGCCATGGCGTTGAAGATGCGTGCGCCATCGAGGTGCAGCGCGAGCCCGTGCGTGTCGCACGCCTTCCTGATGCGCTCAACCTCGCCGATGTCCCACACGGCACCGCCTCCCCGGTTCGCGGTATTTTCGACCACGACGAGCCGCGTGCACGCCAGGTGCGGGTTGCCGGGATCGTTGATCGCGGCCTCCACTTCACCGGCCGTGAACCGCCCGCGATCGGCGGGCAGGAGCCTCACGCTGCACCCGCTGTTGGCCATGGTGCCGCCACCCTCGTAGCGATAGACGTGCGCGCCTTCCTCGCACAGCACTTCGTCGCCGGGGCGCGTGTGCGCGTTGATCGCGATCTGGTTGGTCTGCGTGCCGCTCGAGCAGAACAGCGCGGCCTCATGCCCGAAGAGCGCGGCCATGCGCCGTTCCAGTTCGTTCACCGTGGGGTCTTCGCCGAAGACATCGTCGCCCACTTCCGCGCTGGCCATGGCCGCGCGCATGGCGGGCGTGGGCCGGGTAACGGTGTCGGAGCGGAGATCGATCATATGCCGGAAGCGGGGCCTGCCGTGCGGTGGGCGGGCAAGATAGACAGCTCTTCCGACGGGTGTTCGGGCGCTGGCCGCCTCAAGGCAGTTTGATGAAGGGGGCGCGAAGCGATCGGCCCGCGTGTTCCGTACGCAGCGTGTAGCGGCCGGGCGCCAGGTGCCTCACATCGATCGGCAGGCCGTTCAGCAACGTACCGTTGAGCACGGCGCGTCCTGTGGCATCATGCACGATGAAGGGCCCCCCGGGCCAATTTGCGGGCAGTACGGGCGTCACTTCATTGCTGGCCGGATCGGGAAAGACGGTCGTGGTGCGCGCAGCATGCTCTTCCACACCCGTGTAGAACTCGACCATCCACCAGTCCGTATGGCGCGCCGCGCCATCAGTGCCCAACCCGAACAGGACCGACCATGACTCCGATGTCACGGACAGCACGGCAGCCACGCCCCCTTTGCGTGGCCCCCCCTCGAAGGTGGGGAGCACCGAACTGCTCCAGGTTCCCGCCTGGAAGGCGAACACATCCTCATGGAACAGGGTAGGCGAGCTGGCGCCGCAAAAAAGGTACCGGTCAGCGCACTTGGCCCCGTAGCGCGGGGCGGGCAGGTCCTCCAGTTGTTGCCAACTGTCAGCGTCCGGGTCGTAGCGGTACACGTCGTTCAGGGCCTGGTAGGCGGTGTCGGCCCCGCCGATCACCATCAGGTCCATGGCAGCGGAGCGGTGGCGCGCCGGGCCGGGCAGCGGCGCTACCGCGCTCCAGGCATCGGTGGCCAGGTCGTAGCGCCACACATCGTTGGTGGCCACGCCCCCCGCGAGCAGGCCGCCACATACGAATGCACGGTCGCCCGAAACGATCACCGCGCTCGCGTATCGCCCCGGGGCGGGCAGCGGGGCCATGGGCGCCCAGGTGTCCAGGAACGTATCATACCGCCATAGTTCGTTGAGCGGGCCGGTGCCGTCCAGCCCGCCGAACAGGTAGCCCCAGCGCTCGTCAGTGAGGGTGAACCCGTTGCAGTACTGCCGGCCACTGGCGGGCAGTGCCGCCACCGGTTGCCAGCTACCGTCCGGGTTGTACACATACCAGTCGTTGGTCAGTTGGAAGCCAGCGTCCATGCCCGTGCCCACGAAGACCTGCAGCCACGAACCAAAGGAGGCCGCATCGTCCCTCGCCGTGCCGGGAAAATCCGGTAGCTGCGTCCAGACCTGGCCGTACACCGGGATGGTACACAACAGAACGGGCCAGCATGTTCCGCGCATGGCGTGAAAATAGGCCCTTTCGGCATGTGCCCCGCATCGGTTATTTTGGCCCGGTCTTCGTTCCCGCGAACGCCACACAGAACCGCACCCGTCATGAGAACGCTCCCCCTCCTGAGCGCAGCACTGCTGCTTTCCGTTACGGCCGTGCAGGCCCAACAAGTGAACGACGCCGTGGAGATCGAATCCGCGGGTTCGTGGTACCCGGGCAAGGTCCTCCAGGTTGAGGAGGGCCGGTTCTTCGTAGCCTATGACGGTTGGAGCGAGACCTTCAACGAATGGGTGACCAAGGACCGCCTCCGTGGCCTGAAGACGGAGGCCGCACCCGCTGCCCTCACCAAGTTCAAGGTGGGTGATCGCGTGGAGGTGGAGTATGGCATGAGCCCCGCCCCGGCCACCATCGTGTACGTGGGCGAGAACAAGTACGAGGTGGAGTTCGACTACAAGCCCTGGGGGAAGAAATTCTATACGGAGAAGGAGATCAAGAAGCTTTGAACCACGGCGGTTTTCGCCGCCCGCTCATGACGCAGGAGCCGTTCCCCTGGGAGCGGCTCTCGCATTTCGGAGAGTCCTGCGTCTCCGATTCCGGTGCGATCTGCCGGAGGTGGTGCTTGATATGCTCCACATAGTCGCACATGAGCCAATTGAGCGTTGGCACGCCATTCGCCGGCAATGCAGCGTAGGTGCTGCCCAAGGGCGCATGGTCCGTACGCGGCTTCATCGCAACGTCCTCCGGTACACGTTCCATCACCCGTGCGATGTGCAGGTTGTACCGCGCCCACAATTCCACCAGGTCGGTCCAATCGGCCTCCGCATAGCCGTTCGCACGCACCCATTCCTCCTGCGCATACGCCTCGAAGCGCAGGTGCTCCACCGCCTGTAAGCGCACGAAGCGCGCGAGGTTGTTATTGGCGGAATCAAGCAGGTGGCCGATGATCTCCTTCACGTACCACTTGCCGGGGGCGGGTGCTAGTGAGGCGCGTTCATCGCTGATCGTGTGGAGCATGGGTTGCGCGCGCAGAATGCTCGATCGCAGGGTGTGGCCTGGGGTTTCCATGAAGGCGAACGTCGGAAGGAGGTGGCACTCTACCTTTCGGCATGCTCCTCCTCTTCCGCATGCCTTCCGGGCCGGGCGAAGAGGATGGTCGCGCATTCATCGGTAACGATGGACGCACGCTGGACTACAACAAGCGGCGCGGCGCTGTGATCGATATCCGGATGAGATCCGTACAGCAGGTCGACGGCACTGGAGCCACGTCGCCTATCGGCACCACTCAGGCCTTGCGCACGTAGATGCTCTTGAGGCCCATGGCCCCGAAGCCTTCGATGCGGCAATCGATTCGTGGTCACCGTCCACCAAGCGGATGTTCTTCACCTTGGTGTCGGCCTTCACCGGCTTGGGCAAACCTTTCACCGGCGGATCCTTGATCACCACCACGTCATCGCCGTTCTGCAGCAGGTTGCCGTTGGCGTCCTTGATCCCGGCAGAAGCGGTCTCCGCGAGCAACTCCTCCGGGTTCCATTCATGTCCGCACTCGGCACACATCAGCGAAGTACCTGTCGGATAGGTGATGGCGGATCGGCATT
>Ga0138256_10002099_pt1 | contig 21460 bp, 19 predicted proteins | sample KNB2016incub_MG_FD_105486 | JGI IMG/M metagenome (GOLD analysis project Ga0138256, IMG submission 105486) | Active sludge microbial communities from wastewater in Klosterneuburg, Austria - KNB2014incub_MG | ecosystem: Engineered > WWTP > Activated sludge > Unclassified | place: Austria... | reverse complement strand
CTCAAACCCTTGATTCTGGTCACCCGCCAACGCTAACGTCCGCTGCTTCATCGCCACATCCCGATCATGCTATGTTGTGGATAATTATAGCAGAGGTTGGAGACTTAATCAGCGTTGCCTTAATGGGCAACTGCAGGTGGCGGGCTAACGATGGCTCTTTGAGCCACAAAGAGAAGCGATGGGCAATGAATCAGCCAGTGCAAGCCACTGCTTCTCTTATTTTCAAAGAGGCTCTCAACTCACTGGCTGAGACGTTTGGCCAAGATTCGATTCTACTGCCAATGCATGACGCTGTTTTGATGCAGCTGGACAATGAAGGTTTCGACAGCCATTTGGAAATCGCTTCAGCGCTGATGGTGAAAGCGTATGCCGTGAGATGCCCGACCATCCGACCTCGAATTTGTATTAGTGACTTCGAAGCTTTTTGACTACGATGCTTCCTGCATGCTGAAACGCGGTTGCTATCTACGCCATTGCGCGCAATCTAAAATTGATTGGGACGATGCCTGCCATTGCAGCTCTCCCCCACTCCTATCAGCAGAAACAGATCTCTGGAAAAACCGCACAATTGATGATGCGATCAGAAAACCCGGCTCGGTCTACGAGACCCGGGCAATTAAGTCAGGTCCTGACGCGAATTGCCGAGGCACTGGAAAGCGAACAGCATAGACTCATTCAACCCGACTACATGCGACCCGCCAGCATCATGGCAGACAAGACTTAGCAGGCTGTTGGCTTGGCTATTTAGTTCTGGCTGATCCGACACCTATGTGCAAGGAAAGACGATGAATCGATCCGAACGAGCAAGCCAAATCTGGGCAGTGCTGGCATGGGCCGCAAGAAATCGGCAGTCGCTCACCTATGGGCAAGTTTCGGCCCTGATAGGGGTGCCTCGTGCTGGGCTGGGTCAGCTGCTTGAGCCAATCCAGTCCTATTGCATCGTCAACGATCTGCCACCTCTTACGATGCTTGTGGTGAAGCAAGAGTCCGGGTTGCCCGGTTCGGGCTTTACCGGTGCAAGTGCTGGCGAACTGGCCAAGGAACAGATGAGGGTGTTCGCTTATGACTGGCTAGAGCACGGCAACCCGCAGCCAATGAAGCTAGAAAGCGCCGTGGTTCAGTCACCGTCCAATGGTTAGGTCGCGCCGCAATAATTGGCTGACCACATCTGTCGCTGGGGACTCACAAGCCAGCGATTGGGCGTCAGCAGTCATTTGGGAACTTGTGCCAAAACGATAGACACCCTATTCCTCCCCCGGATAGCATCCCTTAGAGGGCGCTTCACCACGCAATTGGGGTTCGTGAGTGCATATCTCACCTGTTGCGCCTTCTCGACCACGTTCATGTCTATGCTGGACACGAGCATCTAAAGGGGATCAATCATGAATTCGGAGAATCGACGCCCGAGCGTAGCCGCCGTCTTTTGGCCGCCACACGGAACTGTGCGCAGGGGGCTTCGATGAGCTCTCAGGTCGACCAGTTCGCGAGAATGATCGGTGAAAAGCTTCCCAGGCACGAATCACCCCGAGCAGCGGCAGAGGCGTTGCGGCGTGACTTTGAACAGTATGCGGGGCCAATGCCGGCCGATGCGGCCGCCAATCTTGCCGAAGCGCTCCGTCTTGTCGAGAGCAAACTTGCGAGTGTCGAAATATTGCGACGGAACTCGCTGACCAAGAAGAAAGAAAACTGGTATGCAGGCCCCATGGGGTCCGACCAGCATTGGCCGGCGTTGCAAGGGTATCTGGAGAACGCAAAGAACTGGGATCACGAGTCTATTGAATCGATAGACGAGAGCTCTAGCGAAGTTGTGTCACTTCTGGCTAATCCTTCTCACGATCAGTACCGCTGTCGCGGACTTGTTGTAGGTTACGTGCAGTCAGGAAAGACCGCCAACATGACCGCTGTGATCGCAAAGGCAGTGGATTCCGGCTACAACCTGATAGTCCTCCTCGGGGGTGTCACAAACAAGCTCCGCGCACAGACCCAGCGTCGGCTGTTGAACGACATCGTGGAGCGCCACAGAGATCTCTGGCAGCTATACACGACAGTCGATGATGACGGCGACTTCTCGAAACCCGCGGATGGACAGTTCACGATGCCCGTGCCGGGTCGGGCTCAGCTGGTCGTGATGAAGAAGGAGACGACTCGCCTAGGCTCATTCCTTCAAACCATAGAGCGAACTCCCGCGAAAATCCTCAGATCGCTCAAGACTCTGATCATCGACGATGAATGTGATCAGGCATCCGTGAACGCCGCGACGGGTGAAATGGACATGACAAAGACAAACGAGGCAATCCGGAAGATCATTCGTGCCCTGCCTGCCGTCTCATATGTCGGGTACACGGCAACTCCATTCGCCAACGTATTCATCAATCCGTTTCCGCACAACAAGGACGAACTTGACGACCTGTATCCCGAAGACTTCATAACCGATCTTCCGAGACCGACGAACTACTTCGGCGCGAGGGAAGTATTCGGATTCGATCCGGATGATGCGGAAAATGATGATGGCGCGTCGGCGGGTCGAGACATGATCCGCATCATCCCGTCTGAAGAAGTTGCCAGGATTGTTCCGGCAGTAGTGAAAGATCGTGAATCCTTCGTGCCGCAGATCACGTCACAGCTGGAGCACGCACTGCTTTGGTTCCTGCTCACGTGCGCCTTGCGCCGTCGGCGCGGCCAGGCTTCGTCCCACATGACCATGCTGGTACATACTTCACAGTACGTTGCGCAACATGACCACATGGCGAAAGCAATCAGCTCTTGGCTCGCACAGAATGCACCTGATATTTTCGCAGCAGATGGGGAGGTCTGGAATCGCCTGATCGATGTCTGGAAGGAGGAGATCAGCCGCTTGCCTTCAGATATTGAGAAAGAAGTCGGCCTTGGTCCTGCAGATCTTCTTCCGTATTTGAAGGAGGCGTTTCAGGCTCTTGAAGTAGTCGTGGAAAACGGCGAGAGCGTCGAGCGCCTGAACTATGCAGAAGAACCGAAGACATACATTGTCGTCGGTGGATCGGTCCTGGCCCGTGGCCTGACCCTGGAAGGACTGACGGTCTCGTTTTTCCTGAGGACGTCTCGTCAATACGACACGCTGCTTCAGATGGGCCGCTGGTTCGGGTTCAGACACGGATATGCTGATCTTCCAAGGCTCTGGGCGACCGGGGACCTTGTATCCAACTTTCGCGCGCTGGCACGAATCGAAGAGGAGATCCGCGACGACATCGGCCAGTATCGGAAACGCGACGCATCGCCTCTCGACTTTGCCGTCAAGGTTCGCTCAATACCTGGGCTTGCTATCACGTCTGCCGCGAAGATGCGCCATGCCTACAGGACCAGCATCAGCTTCGAAGGCAAGCATGTCCAGACCATTCGCTTCGACCACCAAAAGGTCGGCATAGTCAGGGAAAACTGGTCAGCTGCAATGAACCTGGTAGACAGCGCCCGTGCCAACAGCACGTTTGATTCGGAAAAGAGGCTGTTTAGCGGAGTCCCGATGACCATCATTCGGAAGTTCCTCATGGAGTACGACATCTGCGATCGACATTTCGATCTGAAGCACGACATGATCCTTGGCTATCTGGAAAAGGCTGGGGCCGGACTCGCCGAATGGAACGTGGCGGTCGTATGCCCCGAGCATGGCCAGGTTTCCAGCCGTTCTCTGGGCTTCATGGGCCAAGTCCCCACCAGCAAGCGTTCTCAACTGGAGAAATCCGGAGACTACGCCGACATCAAGGCCCTGATGTCCAAGCGGGACATTCTTACAGATGCCGATGAGAAAGGAGCCAAGAATGGTGACTCCTGGGATGATCTGAAAGCGAAACGACCTCCCGTTCCACTTTTGCTTCTGTATCCGATCGAAGCCAAGTCGAAACCTTCGATCGAGCGAACCAACAAGCATGGCGAACCAACTCGTATTCCGCTGGATGCCGTCGATGATCTGATGGGCTTCGGTATCGTCTTTCCCGGTTCCCGCGACCAAGCCGGCGGCTACTTCTCGGTTGATCTGGACATTCCAACGCCCGAACAACTCGATGAGGAGTCGGATCAGGGCAACGGCAATGAGTGAGCGTCCGATTGACCGGTGGAAGCGGCTTCGCAGAGTAGGCGCGGGCGATGGAGTTCTCGAAGTTCCGAGCGTCTCGTCTGGTGTCGAGACTGGCTTTGGGCCCGTTCGTTTCGCAATCGGTCCGGAAGGGCAGCCCCGCCTTTTGGTTCCGTGTGGAGTCGCCGTCGGCCTCGATGCTGACACTTCCAACGGGAGGCTCTCGGTCACCCTGTCCAGATTCACGCTATCCGGCAAGAGTGCGCTCTTCATCGATCTTATGAGTATCGAGCCCGCGCTCGACGCCGTATTTGCCGAGCTCGCAGACGAAGTCGTTCATCGAGTTGTAGTCGGCAGGGGGCCGCTCGATGCGGTCGCCGGAACCATATCGGACTTCCGCGACCTTCTGCGAGACCCGAGGGTCGAGGAGGTCGCGGATCACCAGATTCTCGGACTGATCGGTGAGCTCGTAGTACTGAGCATGCTGGTGAAGATTGCACCTGGTGCGGTCGAAGCCTGGCTCGGGCCCTACGAACAGCGACATGACTTCAGGCGACGGGAACATGCCTTGGAGGTAAAGACGTCGTCGCGGGCAGATGTTACCTCAGTGTCCATCAGCAGCATCGAACAGCTCACCGAACCTTCGGTCGGTACTCTCGTACTGGTTCATGTGAGGGTCGAACGTGCAGACAAGGGAGAGCTTTCGGTATCGGCTTTGGCTTCCGAGATAGTTCAATGCGGCGCCTCGAAGAAGTCACTGGATGATGGCCTCGCTGCCATGGGCTGCCTCGATTCGGATTCGCCAAGCTGGAATCGTATCCACTTCGCCTTGGAGGGCGTGCGGTCATATCGCGTCGAATCCGGTTTTCCGCGAATCACGAGCACCAATTTTCCCGACGGAACGCTGCCGGATGGAATCGGATCTGTTACCTACGCCGTCGACCTGAGGGCGGCTCAAGAATTCTTGTTGTCGGACGACGAATTGGAATCTGTGCTGGGGAGCATCGCCACGTGACAAAGCTGCAGCTTTACAGCGAACCGTTTGCAAAGACAGGAAATATGGCGGCAGAAGGATTCAGGCGGCTCCTGGGTCGGCCAACCCTGGGGCTGCTTCAGACGCTTGTTCGTGAGGGAATTCAGAATATTCTTGATGCCGCCAGAGAGCAGACGGGAGCGACGGCTCTAATTCGTTTGCGGACACTCGACGTTGATCAGAGAAGGGCGCTCTGTGAGCAGGTTTTGGCGCATCGACCTCACGGCGACGCGACCCGCGACGAGATCGATGCCGCACTCGAGAAGAAATCTCTGCGAGTGCTTGAACTCTGTGATTTTGGAACTGCCGGACTGTCGGGACCGACGCGTGCCGATGCTCCCCACGATCATAGCGAGCCACTCAATTTCGTCAATTTTCTCCGAAACGTCGGGGCGGCCCGGGACACGCACCATGGTGGCGGCACTTACGGATACGGGAAGAGTTCTCTCTATGCTATGAGCGGTTGTTCGACGATTGTTGTAGACAGTCAGACTTGGTGTGCAGGCAGCGAAGAACGTCGACTCATGGGCTGCCACCTCGGCGCCGCCTTCGATGCGGTGGGGGAGAATGGTGTGCGGCGTCGCTTTACTGGCCGGCACTGGTGGGGATCTCTCGACGGTGAAGATTCCGTGGAGCCAATGACAGACGCCGAAGCGATCCGTCTTTCGCAAGCGCTGGGAATGCCGGACCGTGACAGCCAGCGATCCGGCACTTCCATTCTGATCGTGGATCCGCTCTTTGGTGACGATGAGCCACACACGGTCATCGAAGACATCATCGAAGCAGTGCTTTGGAATTTCTGGCCCCGCATGACCGCTACGACGCCCAAGAACCGGAAGCTGAAGGTGCTTGTAGAGCTGGAAGGCAATCCGATCACGATTCCGCCGCCGGAAGAGTTTCCTCCACTCGACCTGTTTGCGGCAGCAATCGCGACACACCGATCTGGTGACGGTGAGTTGCAGCCGATCTATTGCCAGCGACCCAGCAAGCGACTCGGCAGTCTGGTCATGCAAAAAGGACTCTGCGCTCAGCGGCGAGGTCCGGCATCTCGAACAGACTCACTGATCCCGAAGCAGTCGAGCCACATTGCGCTGATGCGTCCGGTCGAGCTGGTTGTGAAGTACCTTGTAGGTGAGCCGTATTCAGACCAGCGATTCGAGTGGGCTGGTGTTTTCGTCTGTTCGGACGATGACGCCGTAGAAGACGCATTTGCCATGGCCGAGCCCCCCGCTCACGACGACTGGATTCCGGACAATCTGCCAAAGGGTCATGCGAAGACGTTTGTGCGCGTTGCGCTTCGGAATCTGAGCGAAGCCGCAAGTATCCAGGCCGGTCCCGGAATCGTGCCCGCCAATAGCGATGACGGGCAGGGGCTGTCACTGGCAGCAACCGCGTCCAGAATGGGGGCATTCCTGGACAGGGTTTCTGCCAGAGGACCTGGTCGATCGAAAAACGGAGGGAGATCGAGTTCTGGTCGAAAGTCGCTTGCGATCTCGCCTGCGAAGTTTGCAGGGTTGCAACTCGACGACGAAGGACAGCCTGTTGCACGTTTCTTGGCAGAGGTTCGCAATGACGCATCTGATTCAAGCCTTCACGTTATTGCTGAGCCATTCCTGGTTGTTGACGGAGGTTCAACTGCCACAGACGATCTACCTGGCGAGTTTTCTCTCGAAATAGCCGAAATGAGGCTTGGAGACCGCCTCTCAACCGCAGGGCAGCCGTGGCTTCACATCGGTCATGAGGGCGGCACTATCGAAGTCACAGTGCCAACTTTGCCCATTGGTGCAATTGGCCTGAAACTGCGACTTGTCTTGGGCGAGCCGGCATGAACTCGAGATTCGCGCTTCCGTTTCTGACTTTGCCTGAGGAGACCGTCAAGTTCGACGGATGGCGCATCGGCGATCCAGGTGAACCACTTCTCGCTGCACAAGATGTTCTTGAGAACTGGGACTATGCACGAGATCTGGAAATAGCTTGCACAATCGCCTTCGACTGGCTCCGAGCTTCGAATGCACTCCAGCTTCCAACTGACAAGTTGCAGTTGAAAGTCGCATTGGTGATTGGAACGGGGGTTGGAAACCTGCCGAGAAGGCAACTTCGACTACAAGAATTCGTTCTTGGTGCTTCATCCGGACCGACCCGTCTCGCCGGCATATCTCGTGGACACAATCTCTCGGGGCGCATTCGCTTGATGCTCCAGGTCACCTTGGAGGCGCCGCTGGCGCAAGGGACACTGCTCTCGCCCAAGGCTCGGGGTTCCCGGTTGTGGCAATCCTCTCAGGACATCCTGATCGAGGATGGAGGGGATTCACGCTTTCCCGTTGAGACCGCTAGTTTTTCGGAGATCTTTGCAGGCAAGGCGCACGAGAGTTCCCCCTGGTGTCTTTTCTGGAGACCCAATGCACTCCAGACAGATTTCTCGGCTGGAGTGCGGCTCTACATCAATTCGGATATTCCGGAGTTGCATTCGCGTTTTGTCGCAGGTGATGCGTCGACTCTGCAGGCGATCATGGCCGATGTTATTTCCCAGATGATCGAGCCCATTCTTGCTCAGGACGATTGTGCAGACATGCTCGCCGAATTCGAGGAGGGTTCGGTAGGCGCCCAGATTCGGAAATGGCTGGAAATCGGATTTCCCGGACAGGACGTCGCGAAGATAAGGGCGCTAAAAAATCTGTATCCGGGGATGTTCCGTGCTGCCGTCCTTGCGTCCTCCAGTATGGAGGCCGTCGAGTGAGCGTACTGTTGCTTCCCAGACTGACGGCCCTTGGCGTCTCCTTCATTCTCGAGACGGTCCCTGCGGCCACTCTGACACCCGAGGTAGCAAAAGCGACCCTCAGCGGGAGGTCGGCAATGCTGTCGTATGCCGCGAGTGGGGGCAGTCGCGACGAAACTCTGGCCACAAAGCTGGGAGAGTCACTGAGAACGATTGCTTCTCGTTGCGGCTATCCCGCGAATTCAAGCCAGGTAGCCAGAGCGAAATTCGACCATGAGGCGGCTATCTATTTGGCATCTCACTTTGCATTGGCATGTGGCGAAGCCATGCGGGACGACGTCTGGTCGTACATGGCGACCGTAGGACTTCCAGATGTCGTATCCTGGCGCTTCCCGGATCCTGCAGCACATCGCTTTGAAGGAGGTGTGCGGAATACGCTGCAGCGACTCTGGTGGCGCGGAACGGTATTGGATCGCGGAGAGGGTCACGATGATCGATGGGGCTTGGTTCGCGCGCTCAGTGAAGATGGGGCAGTCCAGATTTTTGAAAGGGCTTCGATCATGGGAAACCGGGCCCTGGCCATTGCGCTGGCCGAGCAGTGGGTCCAAATGGCAGGCAAGATCGGTCGGGCGGGCATGGAACCGGTGATGCGTCGCGCCACCAAGCTAATCAGACTCAAGAACGAGATCGTCGACTTGGGCGGACTCCCTTCGGCGGAACTTAGCTCCACCGTTGCGCAATGCTTTGAACTTGCACTCAAGTCGATGGAGCCTTGAGCCCCGAAACTTACGTCGGCAGACTCGTTGACAATCTCCTGGATCATGCGATCCTGGAGTAGTGGCAACTGCGCCTTTCCCCATACTTGATCCCGACCTATGCAGATACCCGTCGTCGACATTTTTGCGGGGCCCGGCGGACTTGGAGAGGGCTTTTCGTCGTTTTCGACAAAGCGCTCTGGACAGCCGCCGTTCCGGATTGCCATTTCGGCGGAGATGGAGACCAACGCGGCCAGGACGCTCAGGCTGCGAGCGTTCATGCGCCAGTTTGCACCTGGCCATGCTCCGAAGAGCTACTACGAGTACGTGGCCGGCCGGGCTGTCGAGCCGTGGACAGCAGCCACCCGGAGCGAATGGGTTGCTGCAGGAGAGGAAGCACGCCAGCTGACTCTCGGGGTCCCGGACGATGATACTTTCCTTCACCAACGCGTCGGAAAAATCGCCAGGCGAGATCAGCCATGGGTGCTGATTGGCGGTCCTCCATGTCAGGCCTACTCCCTTGTGGGCAGAGCCCGAAACCTTGGAACGATCGGGTACAAGGCCGAGAACGATCATCGCCACTTCCTCTACACGCACTATCTCAAGATCCTGAGGGACTTCAGCCCGATGGCGTTCGTGATGGAGAACGTAAAGGGCATCCTCTCCTCCAAGATGGGCGGCGAGCTGATGTTCCCCAGGATTCATGAGGATCTCCATCAGCCTGGCGGAAGGAATGGACCACGCTACGAGATTGTCCCGCTGGTGTTGCCAACTTCACTGCCCGGAAAGTCACTCGGTGCACAGTATGTGATGCGCGCCGAGGAGCTCGGGGTTCCGCAAGCCAGGCACCGTGTCGTTCTGCTTGGGCTCCTGGAGGGCGTTGGCCCGAGAAAGGCAAAGCAGATTGTGCCCCGTCAGGATCGATTCTCGGTCGCCGAAGTAATCGATGGTCTCCCGAGGCTACGAAGCGGACCCACCGATCGTCAGATCGATAACTGGCCAGAATTCGCGCGAGAAGTACTGGAGAGGGCGAGCAGGGCATCGGAAGATCCTGCTGTGGCAGCAAGGCTGGACAGGCACGCAAGCGCCATGCGAAAGCGCGATCCGGGAATGGGGGGGCGATGGATGCCAAAAACCGGGGCCAGCGATCGCGTCCCCAAGCATCTAAAAGCATGGCTGACTGACGCAAAGCTCGATGGCATTCTCAATCACGAGGTTCGAGAACACATGACCCCGGATCTCGAGCGATATGCTTTCGCATCGGCATTTGCCGAGGTTCACGGGCGATCACCCCGCGGCGCACAGGAGTTCCCGGCCGGTCTCCACCCTGAGCACAAGAACTGGAAAAGCGGCAAGTTTGTCGATCGCTTCAAGGTTCAAGTGGGATTCAATCCGAGTTCCACAGTCACCAGTCATCTTTCCAAGGACGGGCACTACTTCATTCACCCCGATCCGAGTCAGTTGCGGAGTCTCTCGGTCCGGGAAGCAGCAAGACTGCAGACTTTTCCGGACAACTATTTCTTCGAAGGAAGCCGAGGCGCGCAGTATCGCCAGGTTGGCAATGCGGTTCCTCCATGGATGGCGCGGCAGATCGCCGGAGTGGTCCATTCGATTCTGAGCCCATGACCTCAGGCCGAGAATTCGATTGCCCTCTCTTCCGAGCGAATGAATTTCGCCAGGCCCTGCACAACGGTTTCCGCATCTGACCGCAAGGCACATTCCCAGACCGTTGCCATTCGCCATCCCAGGTCACCGAGAGTTTGTTCGACGACTGAATCCCGTTTCCTGTTGGCAGCAATCTTTGCGCTCCAGAACTCCGTTCTCGTCGCCGGCGTAGTCGCATAGCGGCAGCCGGAGTGGCCGTGCCAAAAGCAACCATGAACGAATATCAGCACCCCATGACGTGGGAGGACCAGATCGGGCTTGCCGGGCAGGTTTCGGGAGGAAAGCCGGTATCGGAAGCCGAGATGATGGAGGCCGCGACGCACGATCATCTCGGGCTTCGTATCGCGAGACTTTATCGACGCCATCATGCGTGATCTGACATTGGCCGGCACGATATCTGCCACTCTAGCTCTCCCGCCTTCCACACCAAATGAATCGGAAGTCCTGTGATCCCGCACAACTCATGTTGCGATCAGAATTTCAAGGCACGATGTGCTGTTCTCGATCCTAGCGCATTGTCTCGCCTCTGAACTTTCTCAGGAGATCCATTACTGGAATGCAGAGTGTTGTCTGGGCGGTCGAAGCGCTCCGCTGCGGTCATCGGCTGGTTCTTGCTTCTGGAATCAATTGGAACTATCTGGGGCAAGTCTCATCACGTGATCCTCCAGTCCGTTTTAATAGCCCTTTCGGAGTGGTTGCGCAAAGATGTGGTGCCAGCGACATCGGGTGGTCCAGTCCGTTTGCCGAACTTGAGGAGTGGTGAACATGAGCAGAAATATGGTGGTGGATCTGGAAGTACTTATGGCACGAATCGAGAAAGGCGGTGCCAAGACCAAGTTGACTAGAGGGGAAGCTGCCGCCCTGATTGCGAGTCGAGCGGCAGACAAGCATGACAATCCGAGGGGAGCCAAGAACCGGATCTCCCTGCAGTTAAAACGCGCGACAGACAGGCGGACGGAAGTTGCGTTGGGAGGTATCGAGACTCTGGTCGATGGTCGCTACACCGTCGACGAAATTGCCAGATGGGCCAAGAAGCACAATGGCGATCTGTTTTCGGACTTGCCAAACGAGCCGCGAGTGTTTTCCGTCAGCATGCGCGAGGGCATAGGAATGAATTCGGGGACATCAGGAGTGCGGCTTCCCGGCTCGCTCGACGAGAGCCACGAGTTCATTCTTAGCTTGCTGGCCCGCCTTAAGGCGGGCTGAAGAACTTCAACGAAACATAGAAAGGCTAAGTCTGGTTCGATACCACTCGACCTGACGCGAAGTGAACACACATCGTCCCTTCTGTTCCCAAGAGAGAATGTGGACATAGAGTGGTGAGCCGTCCCCGCCAATCCCGGCGGATCACAGGACGGCCACCATGCAGTCAAAGAATTCCACCGAGGTTCACAAGGATTTGTTGGGGGGACCGTCTCCCCCGATCGACAAATTGGAATCAGTGCCCAGCGAGTCTCCGCAGCACTCGATCCATCCTTCGGCCATCCCAAGCGCTCCCGCTGAGCGTGCAGTGGTGTCGAGCAATATCAGCGAGTCTCATTCGCCCGCAAGAGACGTTGCCGGTTCCCACAAGAAGCAGCTGGTTCCTGCTGCTGATTCCACGCCCCTAGCGGTGCAAGCATGCCCGCTCGCCAACAAGATTGATGAGAAAGCTGCAGATTCGTCGTCTCGCAGCCTCAGGCGTTCAAGGGTGTTGCGCAGCAACTCTCCTGGCTCGCAAACGATGTTCCCGCCGAGCTCAAGGCGCTTCATTCGGCGCCGAGAGGTTCAACACCTGACCGGACTGAGCCGGAGTTCCCTTTATCGGCTCATTGCGGAAAAGGATTTCCCGCAAGCAATTGCGCTTTCGCACAACACCGTGGCGTGGCTCGAATCGGAAATCAGTGCCTGGATTCTCGATCGTGTGTCGGCCCCTCCGAGGCCCAAGAAGGAAAAAAAGGCATCCAAGAAGGGCAAAGGGGACACGCAAGAGATAAATCCGCCTTCGTCGAACCCCCAGTCGTCGCTCGAACCGGAATCCAGCGAAGCGGCGCAAGATCATGTGTCGATCCCCCCACGGCCGAAGCCGGCGAGCAAGCCCTCCAAGGCGGAGGGTTAGCCCATGGCACTCCATCGTTTCAATCCAAGGCTGGTCAAGGCGCATTTCAGCTACCTGGTCGCCGAAGCTGCTTCGCTCTGCGGTGTGCATGGAAACACGATTCATCGATGGATCAGATCCGGACTGGCGATTTGCGACGACGAGCGTCCGATTCTGATTCTGGGCGCGGACTTGCAACAGTTCCTACTGCAGATGCGCGCAGGTCGGAAGCAACGTTGCGGACCAGGTCAACTGTTCTGCTTTGGATGCAATGCCCCAAGAGTGCCGCTCGGTCGGTTGGTGAGTTATCGGGCCAAGTCTGCCTTCAACGGGTCTTTGTCCGGAAGATGTGCCCAATGCGGAACCGCGATGCATCAGGCGTCCAGTCCGAGAAAGCTTAGAGAAACGAGGCTCCATTTCGAAGTCTCATTCACGAGTGCTTCGCCAGACATAGCCGATACAAGCGAACCCGTCGTAAATGGTGATTTAAAGACAGGAGCAAACTGACATGTCAAAACGTCATCACCCGAGCAACGTGCGCATCAAGCGCGACTACTTTGCCTTTCTCAAAGAAGCCAAGGGCCACAGCGAGTCGACCGTTGATGCCGTCGCGTCTGCAATCGCTGGCTATGAGTGTTTTACGGGCTGGGCAGATCTCAGGACGTTTTCCCCTGAACTGGCAGCCCAGTACAAGAGGAGCGTCCTGACGCGAGTTCATCCGATTACTGGCGAGCCATTCAGCAGTTCGACGGCCTACACGACTTTCGGCCATGTGAAGCGGTTCATTCAGTGGCTGAGCATGCAGCCTGGCTACCGGTCCAGGATCAAGTTTTCAGATGCTGAATACTTGAATAGCGCTTCGAATGACGCACGCATCGCTACAGCCAAGCGTGAGACCGTCGGGCCCGAGATGAGCCAGATCATGGCGATAATCGGCGCCATGCCGCATGCGACCGATGTCGACAAGCGGAATCGAGCGCTGATCGCATTCACGACGCTCACTGGCGCCCGAGATGCCGCCATACGCACCTTCAAGTTGAAGCACTACGATGAGGCAAGGCGCTGCATCTTCCAGGATGCACGCGAGGTCAAGACCAAGTTGGCCAAATCATTCGTGACTTTCATCCTTCCCGTCGAGAAGAGTCTGTATGAGATATTCCTGGAATGGGTGCACTTTCTGAGGACACAACGGGACTGGTCCGATGAGGACCCACTTTTTCCCGCAACGAAATCATCCCAGGAACCCGACATGCTATTTGGCGTGGGGCGACTCGATCGCAGGCATTGGGCGAATGCCCGGCCAATTTGTGACATCTTCCGACGCGCATGCCGCAAAGCTGGACTGCAGTACTTCAATCCGCACAGCTTTCGGAACACGTTGACTCGCTACGGAATGTCGATATGTCACAGTGCAGAAGAATTCAAAGCTTGGAGCCAGAATTTCGGCCACGACCATGTCTTGACAACTTTTCTCAGCTACGGGACTGTCAGCGAAGACCGCCAGCGTGAGCTTCTGGAAAAGCTGGGAGAATCAAGGCCTGATCCGGGGCTTGAAGCGGCCATACGAAACCTAATCGAAGCTACACGCAAGTAGCGCGGCGATAAGTGTTGTGTGGCCAAGGTTTGCTGAACCGCCACAAATGGCTCTGGGTTTTACCCCAATTCATGACGGCTTCGGTCAGTTTGCACAATTCGCTTTGACCGGAGTTTTGCGGATGGTTTTGATATGCGCAACGCTGAAGTTTAGTCGGAAGTTGTCAATACGGAGGGTGAGCAAGACCGGCCACCGACGGAATGCGACACTAGTTGTCGCTTAGGTAGCCATAATGTTCCGTACTTCCTGATTGGTGAACTGATGGGCAGAAACTTCGCAGACACCGCAGTGCGGCTGATTCACCTTCTTCAGCGGATACCGCGAGGCCGAAAGAAGTCGCCCCAAGCTTTGATGGCAGAGCTCGACGCACTCGGCTACGAGGTCAGCGTCCGAACCATCCAACGCGACCTTGAAAAGCTGAGCGAAAAATTTCCAATCCAATCCGATGGCGGCAAACCAGCCGGGTGGAGTTGGAAAGCAAACTCGAGCGATCTTTCGCTGCCGACGATGGATCCCACAATCGCCTTGACGCTGCTCATCCTCCAGAAGCACATCCGAAATCTGTTGCCAGATTCGATCATTGAAGATCTACAACCCAAGTTTGCTGAGGCCCAGCGCACCCTTGAGAGGCAGGGAGATTGCGGGATCCGCCGCTGGCCAGAACGAATCGCCATCACCAGTCGGGCATTGCCGATGATTCCGCCAGATATCAGGGCGGGTGTGCGGAGGCTGGTGTTCGACGCACTGCTGCGCCGGCTCCAGCTGCAAGTCGGATACCGTGCGGCAACCGCCGCTCAGGCCAATGAGTACGTCGTACATCCCCAGGGCTTGGTGGTGAAGGAAGGGGTGATGTACTTGGTCGCGTTGGTCAAGGACTACCCCGATACTCGACTGTTGGCTCTACACCGCTTTGAGCACGTCCAAGTGCTCAATCTGGCCGCCCGGGAGTTGCTCGACTTTAATCTCCAAACCTATATCGACGAAGGTGGCGTGTCGATTAGCAGTGGTCAAACAGTGCGCCTGGTGGCAGAGCTCAAGGGCGACGCCGGTTTCCATTTGACCGAAAGCAAGATATCTGTCGATCAGATTGTCGAACCATTCGAGGATGCCGACGGAAAGCGATGCTACCGCCTTACGGCCACTATTCGGGATTCGATGCGACTCAAATGGTGGCTCCAGTCATTTGGAGAGGAACTGATTCAGTGGAGCATGCAGCCGCTTCCTGATGCTCCGTCGGAAATGCAGGAGGCGCTCCAATGAAGGTCCGAATCCACCGCGGAACGCAAGAAATTGGGGGCACCTGCATCGAAATTGTGGCGGAACAGTCTACTGGGCGAATCCTGTTGGATATGGGCCGCCCACTTGATGTGCTGGACGACGGTGCCGAGGCCGCTGTTCCGGATGTGCCCGGGCTAAGGACCGGCGCGTCTGATCTGTGTGGCGTGCTTATTTCGCATCCCCACCAAGATCACGTAGGGCTCATTGAATACGTGCACCCATCAATCCCCGTAGGAATCGGCCTTGCGAGCCAGCAGATACTGGATCGTGCAGCAGATTGGCTTGGCCGACCTGTGTTAGCCGGGCGACCGATGAGCCACTGGACTTCCGAGACGCCGACCCGATTTGGGCCCTTCACCGTAACGCCTTACCTCGTGGACCATTCTGCCTACGATGCCTATGCGCTGCTGGTGGAGGCTGATGGGCAACGGCTGTTCTACAGTGGTGACTTTCGCGGACATGGACGCAAACGAAAGCTCTTCGACCGATTTGTTGCCAGTCCGCCGCCAAACATTGACGTCCTTCTGATGGAAGGCACGGTGATCGGTCGAGATGGCGAGGGGGAAGAATTTGTCGGAGAAAACGCGCTTGAGGATATGTTTCTCGAACGATTCCGCGCGGCGCAAGGGCTCAGTCTAGTGTGGACGTCGGCCCAAAACGTTGATCGCATGGTTACCTTGTATCGGGCAGCCAAACGCGCCGGCAAACGGCTAGTGCTCGATGCATTCACCGCTGAGATGCTGGCTGCGACCGGAAATCGCAGTATCCCCCAGGCGGACTGGCCGGAGAATATCGGTGTCTATGTGCCTGATTGGATGCGTCGCAAGATCAAGCGCCAAGGCTGCTATGAGCGACTGGAGCCTTATAAACGCAACCGGGTCTACATGGAGGCTTTGGATCCCTCAGGAAAGGATGTCTTGCTATTCAGGCCGGGCTTGCTGAAGGAGGTCGCCGCAAAGGCGCCGCTCAGAAATGCACAGCTGCTTTACTCAAACTGGTCAGGCTACCTCAAGGACGACAGCACCCTTTCGGTACGTCAATGGCTGGACGAGCAACGGATCCCCATTCACTACATCCACACGTCGGGCCACGCATCAGTGCCCGACCTCAAGCGATTTGCAGCCGCGATTGCGCCATCGCGCCTGGTCCCGATCCATTCGTTCCACTGCGACCAATTCGCCAGGCTGTTCGGTAATATCGACCGGAAAGCCGATGGAGAGTGGTGGCAAGTGCGAGTCAATCAGCCAGAGGAATTGGAATGAACAAAACTGAACACGACGTGGGCTACTACCTAAACAAAATGGCAAATTTCGCGCGGGAGCGCGCGGCCCATACGGGGGGATATAAGCCTGCGGAGCTCGCCCGCAACTACCGATACATCCGCATTGGAGGCAATGGGTTCAGGGCGATCTCTATCGATCCACGACACCCATGTGGCGCATTGGAAGGAATAGCCACATCGAACGCAAAATTTGACAAGGCGTTCGCCCGGTTCGATGCCTTGCCTAAAGGGGGCGCTATTGGCGACTCCGGTGATCGCAAACCAGAACACCGCCTGCAGGCCTACTTGATCCAAAGGGCATTGGCTACTCCAGGAACAATGCCGCATTTACTTGCATGTGACGACATCTTCGATGAACTCTGGTTCATCACGGATGAGTTGAAGCTGGGCGATATCCGTGCCGATATGGTCTTCCTCGGAAGAAAAGGAACACAGTACTTCCCCGTGCTCTTGGAGCTGAAGGTAAATCGCGCACTGGGGAGGCTTATAGAGCAGCTCGATGGCGCAGAGAGGGCCTTGAAAACGTTCAATAGAGAGGCCGTGGATTTCTTAACTTGGGCGATACGACCAATCTTGGAGCTCAAGTGCGAGCAGATCGATATTTCCAGGGGGCACTGTTTGATCGTTTGGCCCAGCCTCCAGGACTCCCGCAAGGCCAGCGTGCGTGTTGGTGAATGGGCAGGCAGCAACTGTCACCACGTACTCACTTTCCCCCGATCCCGACTTGAGGCTCTAAAAGATAGAGGGGCAGAGATGACCTTCGTTCGCGAGAATCCGATAACGCTTTCGAATGGATGACAAAAATTGAAGTGGCCTCCGCTCGCGTTTCTCACTCGTCAAGTCCGCGGGCGAATTAACCTACGTCGGAGAGGATGCACGCTAGCGCGAAATTCCATGTTCGGCGCGCCGCTTCAATCTACGTGAAGGTACTATCTTGATTGACATCCTGTTGTTCAGTGACAGAGGCAATTGCCCTCATCAGCAAGACGCACTTGCGGTTGGAGCCGAAGTGATCCAGGCATCGGAGCACTTGTCCCAGCGCAGGCTCGATTCATGCGACGTCCTGCTGGGTCTTGCTGACGGTGTCGCCACCAGCCCTGCAGCTGCGCGGGCCAGTCGCCTGAGCCTGAGCTTCCTGAGTCAATCGCTGGCCAGTTCACCAGAGGGCTGTATCGACGGGTTGATTACGGGCCGCTATGTAAGAGCCGCGCAGCAAAAATTGAGTGCTGCTTTGGCCCGCAGTCGAAAAACCTACGGTGCGTCCAGCACGATTGTTGCCGCCCATCTCGTCGGCAATCGCCTGTCCGTTGTGAATGTCGGCGACAGTCGCGCCTACCTACGAAGCGCGACAGGTGAAATTCGTCAATTGAGCCGTGACCACACCGAGCTTGAGCGCCTGCGGGAAGAAGGACTGCTGGAAGATGGCAAGGAGTACGCGAGCATGTATAGCTCGCTAAGTGATTGTCTGGTCGCGGACCCAGAAGCAGAAGACTTCCAGATCCATCGGACGGTTGCCGAGTTGAATTTTGGCGAGCTGCTAGTCCTCTGCAGCGACGGCGTTCATGAAGTGCTCGGTGACTCCAAGTGGAGGGAAGTCATTGGCGAAGCCGAAGCAGCCATGGAACTGGTGCTGCGCGCGAAGGATGAGATATTTCAGCTCGGAGCGCCGGATAATTTTTCCATTATCGTTGCCGAGCTGGCGCCGGCGGGTCAGTAAGATTGCGAAACTGCAATTTGACTCCTGGAAGACTAGCTGGTCCGGTACTCACGAAGATCCAGTATTGAACGTAGGCATCGGACGGATGCCCGGCCAAAACGGGAAATCTTCCGAAGCGCATGCAAACAGTCCGGCTTTCGGTACCTCAACCCTCACAGTTTTCGGAATACCCTGGTTCGCCACGGGATGTCCATCCGCCACAGTTCGGAGGAATTCAAGGCCTGGAACCAGAATTTCGGCCACGAACACGTTTTGACTACTTTTCTCAGCTACGGAACTGTCAGCGAGGATCGCCAGCGTGAGAATCCTGAAAAAATTGAGGCGGACCCGAGACGAGTAGCAGTCCTGCGAAATTTGATTGAAGATGCCTTCAATCAACTTGGCGATACTCGCGGATAGAGTCCGGAGTTGGCGCGTAGCGCCACACTGAGATGTGGCAGTGCAGACATCGACTACTTGCGGTCCCGTCTACCTGCTGCGAAACAACCACTTTCCTGGACGGGAAATGAGTGGCCAAGCGTCAAGGAGTATGGGGGATGGGATGGATTCGTGGATTCGTGGTCTGCAAGGACGAAGTTGCCGAGGCGGTCGAAAGTGCCCTGGCAGCGCAAAGTGTCAGCAACCGATTGGTTTCCCGGGGTGGTGAATCCGCATTCGCATTTGCAGGCCGGGTTTTTCCGGAGTTCGACCTGGGCGGAGTTCTGGTTTGTACGGTGGACGGCCGAAGCTCCGGCTATTCACACAGTCGTCTCACGTCCTATCGACCCTCGCGCCTGATTCCGAAGCTCGGGTTGACGTTCGGAATCACCTTGCGAGCCAGCGATGCCGATCAATCTGTCCATTCTTCGGGGTTGACTGCCATTTGGAGACGCCTCGGGCCCGAATCCGAATCCGGCAGCGCGGATGGTTTGACTGCATTTCGCTGGGACCTGGACGATTGCGAAATCGACGATCCCCAGATTCCCGCCCAGGCTCAAGGTTTGAAAGCCATTCAATGCTGGCTGGAAGAGCGGAACATCCCATATCGAGTGGTTCTATTCGACCAAGGCTACCCAGGCGACTTCGGCGACCTTCCTCAGATTGACGACATCTTTATTGGCCCCGCCACCTGCCTGACACTTTCATGGAAAACGGCTACCGGCGAGCCGAATAGCGTCACGGCCAACGACGCGGAATTCATGATCGATGGTGATGGCGTGCCAGATTCAGAGCTGTGGACCCTGTGAGCGTAGTCGGCAAAGGCAACCGTGCGCCGTCAATTCCGAGGATGCATGGGGCATAGGCGTTTCCTGGTCTTCTTGCTGCTCTGAACTAGGGGGCTGAAGGGAATGTTCGATCCCGAGCTCCAGAATCTCAGTAGTTGAGATGTGAACTCGCCATGCTTGTTGCCAGCTGATCCATTGCTCCCACTAGGCTGAATGTCTCTACCCGCGTTGGGACAGATTCTCGCTATCGAAACTGAAGACAAGGAAATCAAGTGAACTCGAAGATCGTCGACGAAAGCCCATTGGTTTCCGCGTTTCGGAATGCCGAAACAATCGCTCACCTAGATTCCCTGATTTCGATTGATCCAGATGCCCCAAGCTGGCGATTTGAGGTTTCCTGTTGTTCGATGGGCACCTGGATTGAGGAGCAACCGGGAGAGTGCTCTGGAGAACGGTGGTCAGCCCAGTGGCCCACCAGAAAGGAATCGACCACCTTCGATCGCTTGACTCCGCCCGCAGAAACCGTCAAATCGCTGGGTACCCATCTGAGGAAAATGCAGATAGCCCATACCGAGGCTGTTGGCGGCCCCATGGACGGCTTGGGCTATCACCTGGTGGTGAATCGCGACTGCACTGTTCTGTCCCTGCGCTACTAGAACGCTGTGCTCGGCAGCTTGCGAGATCGTATTTGTCGGTGAATTTGCCAATAGCTGGCCAAGTAAGTCCGGATCCGTAGCTTTTGTCCGCAAGGCGGGCACTCCATCAGAGCGTTTCGCGGGCACAATGCGTGCGAATGAATCACTTCAACAGCAGGGGAGTTCAAGGAAAATGGAATCGGTAGCGTCAATCAAAAGGAAAATCGAGCCAGCGGCAGTGCGCTACATCAAGCTAGGGGCGGGAGGTGCTTGGGAAGCCGACTGTCTCAATCAGGGCGTCCTTCGGTTCGGATTTGATTCTGGAAGCCCGACCATTGCCGCGTTGAGCGAAAATCGGGACTGGAAGGGAGTTGCTGACTACTGGTTTCGTCGAGGTTGTTCGCGAGGTGTTGCGACTCGATTCTCCAACGAAACTCGCTTCTTTTTCGAAGACCCGGGCAATACTCTCTGGGTAACGTTTATTGGAGAGCGCTTGTGGTACGGCTTTCTTGACTCGGATGCGGCCAAGCGCGTTGACGATGGAAGCAGCACGCGTCGAGTGTCTGGCGGATGGTCTTGTACCGATATCAATGGTGAAGATCTTACAAAAACGAGACTCGCCGGAAGCATAACCAAGCTTGCAGCCTATCGAGGAACGTCTTGCAGCATTGACGTCCAGAAACAGCTTGTCGAGCGGATTAATGGCGAAAAATCGCCTCAAATCGAACTGGCCCTAGAGAGTCTGGCCAGCATGCGAAACGCACTTGTCCCGCTGATTCAAATGCTCGGCCCGAAAGACTTCGAGGTCTTGGTCGATCTGATTTTTTCGACCAGCGGTTGGCGAAGGATGGGTGCCGTTGGGAGCACTCAGAAGCATTTGGACATCGATATGATTTTGCCATCGACGGAAGAGCGCGCATTTGTTCAGGTCAAGTGTCGTACCAATCAGAAAGAGTTCGAGGAATACCTCAAGGTCAGTAGGGAGTTGGATACCTATGACCGAATGTTCTATGTCTATCACTCGGGACCGTCGAATCTTGATGACCCGGATGCCCATGTCATAGGCCCGCAGAAGCTGGCAGAAATGGTAGTTGATGCAGGACTCACGGATTGGGTAATTCAGAAGGTCTCGTAGCAACCGAAATCCACTGAGGGATCAATTGAGTGCTCGGCACTTTTGAGGCTCTCGTTTACAAGAACTTGGTGTGTTGCAGCTGGAGATGGGTCCATGGTTCTAGTCCGAAAAACCGTGAAGTTGGCTAGGGGCATCGTTGGGGGCATACTGCTTTATCGGAACAATAAAACGCAATCAAAAACAAGCTAATATGTCTCTTATTCGAATCCGGGTGCCGGCACCACCAATGTGCGGGATTCGCAATAATCACATCAAATTCGTCGAGCTCTTGTAACGAATTGACCTGCAGTGGCCAACGTCAACACTTCCGTCGGATCGACAAT
>Ga0138256_10002098_pt1 | contig 21464 bp, 17 predicted proteins | sample KNB2016incub_MG_FD_105486 | JGI IMG/M metagenome (GOLD analysis project Ga0138256, IMG submission 105486) | Active sludge microbial communities from wastewater in Klosterneuburg, Austria - KNB2014incub_MG | ecosystem: Engineered > WWTP > Activated sludge > Unclassified | place: Austria... | reverse complement strand
CGCTACCCACCTCTATCGACCACTGCGGTTCGTATTCCTGCTCTCTCCATGGGCGTGGTTTCAGCGTCGACGCGGTGGCACACGCGCGGAACGCTTGCGGCTGGCACTCGAGGAATTAGGCCCGATTTTCGTCAAGTTCGGCCAGGCGCTATCGACGCGCCGCGATCTTCTGCCGCTCGACATCGCGGATGAGTTGGCCAAGCTGCAAGACCGGGTGCCACCGTTCGACGGACAGTTGGCGCGCGAGACGATCGAAGCGGCGCTCGGTAAATCTACGGCAGAGTTGTTTGTGGACTTCGATGTAACACCACTCGCTGCGGCGTCCGTTGCCCAAGTACACGCCGCAAGACTCAAGAATGCCGACGGAACGCCGGGCACCGCGGTGATCGTCAAGGTGTTGCGGCCGGCCATGCGCGAATTCATCGAGCGAGATCTCGAAGTGCTCTACGCGATGGCGCAGCTCGCGGAGCGCTGGTGGGCGGAGAGCAAGCGCCTGCGGCCAATCGAGATAGTAAGCGAATACGAGAAGACCATTCTCGATGAACTCGATCTGATGCGCGAGGCAGCCAACGCGACACAACTCAAGCGCAACTTTGCGGGCTCTGCGCTCTTGTACGTGCCGGCAATCTATTGGGAATTGTGCCGCACGAACGTCATGGTGATGGAGCGCATCTTCGGCATCCAGATCAGCAACATGGCGCGACTGCGTGAACTGGACGTCGACATTCGCAAGCTAGCGGAAAACGGCGTTGAGATATTTTTCACGCAAGTGTTCCGCCATAACTTCTTCCACGCCGACATGCACCCCGGCAATATCTTTGTGTTGGCCGACGACCCCGCAAACCCCGTCTATGCGGCCGTCGACTTTGGCATCGTCGGGACGCTCGATCTCCGCGATCAGCGTTATCTCGCCGAGAATTTTCTGGCCGTATTCAATCGGGACTATCGCCGCGTGGCTGTCCTGCACGTCGAGTCCGGCTGGGTACCCCGCACTACGCGCGTCGACGAAATGGAGTCGGCTGTACGCACGGTTTGCGAGCCGATTTTCGACAAGCCATTGAAGGAAATCTCCTTTGGTACCGTACTGCTGCGGCTGTTCGAAATCTCGCGCCGCTTCAACATGACCTTGCAGCCGCAATTGATCCTCCTGCAGAAGACACTCCTGAATATCGAAGGGCTCGGGCGCGACCTGTATCCAGATCTCGATATCTGGCAGACCGCGAGCCCGATTCTGCGTAGCTGGATGCGTGACCGATTCAGTACACGATCCGTGTTGCGCTCGATGCGCAGCCAGTTGCCCGACGTGATCGATACGGTCCGTGCCCTGCCCCCGTTGCTGCGGGTCGCGGCCGAGCGTGCCGAAGACGGACGTCTGCGACTGGGCGTCGAGGCGCTGGAAATCGAGGAACTGCGTCGTGAGATTCAGGCCGACCGTGCACGACGCGATAGGGTGACGCTCGCCGCGGTTCTGTTATTGGGCGGAATCGTGTGGTTAGCCCTGGCGCGACAACCTGTCTGGCCGGGCTGGGCGCTGTGTGCTGGTGCCGTGGTGGCGTGGTGGCGGCGATTCTCCTGACAGTTGATTCACCCGCTAATGGCGCGGCTCGATCCACCACGAATGCGCGACAGCGCAAGGCTCACCGTCGTCATCGAACAACGCCGTGCCCACTTCATGGCGCCGGCCGCTTACCGAGATGCGCCAGGCGAGCACCGTGCACGATTCGTCGGTGTGCACACGTCGCAACACCTGTGCGGTGATCTCGCCGAGCAGCATCATGCGCCCGTCTTGAGCGGCCACGAAGTAGCCGGGACAATCGAGCGCGGCCCAAATGAATTCCGCGCAAACCTTCCCATCCGCATCCGCTAACAGCGGGTCAGGGATCCAGGGCGCCGCGACACGCATGCTATCGAGCCGCCCGGCGAACAGCCGCATGCCGTCACCGCGCTCGCGATGCGTACCACAGACAAAGCATTCCGGAAATGCATGGTGCTTGAAGCCTGCAAAATGTCGCGATGCGGCTAGCGCCTCTGGATAAGTAGCCGGCCGTGGCGCCTGCAGGACCATCGCCGAGGGCCGCGCCAGTGCGATCACGCGGTCGTCACCGTCCGGAGTGTTCCGTTCAATGAGCTGCAACGTACCTGACAGTTCGCCCGGAACACTCTGTACTAACAGATCGCACTCCAGCGGCGGCGGCCGTACCAAGCGCACGGTCACGACCGGCGCCGCGACCTGGGCCGCCAACAAACCAGCACAATACCCACCATTGGACGAGTGAGCAGGTCCACGAAAGCGATGCGCGATTCGCATGATGCGATCGGTGTTGGTGGCGCCAATGACCTCGACGTCGGTCATTGCTGCACTTCGCACAGCTGTATGTCGGCGCCGAATATATCCTCAGGATCGATATCGACGATTCGCCAGTTGTCGAGACCGATGCGTGGTGCTGCGGTCGTCGTAGCAGCGCCCGCAGCATGCACGGCGTCCATTGCCACTGCCAGATCCTGCACCGCGAACGACAGCAAAAACAGACCTTCGCCACGCTCGGCGAGCCGCTTTGCGGGCAGCGTGTCCGCACGCGTCGGCTGCACCAGGACGATCCAGGTGGGGCCACAGAGAAAGCGCCGCGTCACGACGCCGCGGGCCGCCAGCTCCTCGCGTGGACCGACTTCGACTCCAAACAACTGGGTGTAACGCGCAGCGGCCGCATCGATGTCGCGAACGAGTAGGTTCAGATGATGCACAGCTTGCAACACGATTGGGTCCCCGAGATTGTCTCAACACGCGGAGCGTGTCGATCATTCTGAAGACTTGGCGGACGAGCGGCAAGCGATGCGCCACAGAATCAGCGCAGTCCAGACAGCCGCGGCGGACAGCAGTGCCAGATGCGTGAGATCTGCTTGCACGAGCGGCACCAGAAAGCCGATCGTGATGCTGGCGACGATCAGCGCCACGAATGTCTGCATCGATGCCGCCGCGCCGCGCGCTGCCGGAAACAGATCCAGCATTCGCAGCGTCAGGATCGGAAATATGAGCTGTGTGGCGATGCCAGTCAGAAAGAGCATGACCTGCTGCAGCCAGATCGGCACGGCGTCCAGCTGCCAATGCAGGACCACGCGCACGGAACACGCAATCACGCCGATCGCGAAGCCGACCGCTGCCTGGCGCATCGGCGGGATGCGCCCAGCCAAGCGCCCGGACAGGGTCGCACCGATGGTGAAGCCGCCCACGACCGGCAAGAACAACCAGAAGAACTGCGTCTCGCTGTAGCCCCAATGATCGAATACGATCGCTGGTGCGGCACCAATGTAGCCGAACACGCCAGCGAACGTGAGTGCCGCCGCCAGGGCTAACAACAGGAATTCCCGATGAGCGGCGACCCGGGTTGATGCTGCTAGTAGCTGCCGCACTGCGAGACGCGTGCGACGCTCTGGCGGGTGAGTCTCCGGCAGCTTGAGCGCAGAGGTAACAGCGAGTGCAGTGCCGAACAGCGCCAGAAACGCGAACACGGCGCGCCAACCGAGGGCGACGTGGATCCACCCGCCCACGACGGGCGCGAGCGCCGGCGCGACGCCAAATATGAGCGACACCAGGCTCATCAGCTTCTGCGCCTGCGGCCCGTGATAGAGATCGCGCACGATCGCTCGGCCAACGACCATTCCGGCGCCCGCGGTGGCTCCCTGCACGACACGAAACGCCAACAGCGACCCGAAGCTTGGCGCGAACACGCAGGCCAGCGAACCCGCCGTGTAGATTGCCAAACCCCACAGGATCACAGGGCGCCGCCCGACGGCATCTGACATGGGGCCAAAGAAAATTGCGGTAAATGCGTAAGGCAGCATGTAAGCCGTGAGTGTTTGCTGCATCTGCCAGGATGCGACACCGAATTCCTGCTCCATCGCGCGGAAAGCCGGAAAAAAGGTATCGATCGAAAACGGGCTCACCATCGATAGCCCAGCGAGCAGCGCGGCCAGCCCGAGGTAGCCCGTCCTCGAGCTCGCTACAGCGGTCGGCACGCTCACTCGCCGGGACGAAGCGACCGCAGGAACGCCCCCGGATCACCGCCTTGCTCGAGCACCTCGACCAACGCCGACCCGACGATGACGCCCGCGACATGCTTTTGCAGGTCACGAACTTGCGTGACCGATCGGATGCCGAAACCGGCGCAGACTGGAACCGGGGACACGGCCGTGACTCGATCGAGGTAGGTCGTTACCTCCTGCGGCACGGCGACGGACTTGCCAGTCGTGCCAGTCATGGTGACCGCGTACAGAAAGCCTTCACTAACTGCTGCCACTTCACGCAATCGCTTGTCAGTTGTTACCGGGGTCGCCATTTGAATGAGTGCGACACCTTCGCGTCGCAGTGCGCGCCGGAAATCGTCGCTCTCATCGTATGGCAGGTCCGGCACGATGAAGCCGCAGATACCCGCGCGCTGCGCGGCCGCCGGCAACTCATCGAAGCCGAAAGCCAGCAAGGGGTTCAGATAGCTCATCAGAATGAGCGGTGCTTGCGGTCGCGGCATGTCATGCAATTCGCCTAGCAACCAACGCAGCGTGACACCCTGCGCGAGTGCGCCTTGGCTCGAACGCTGGATCGTCATGCCGTCGGCCATCGGGTCGGTAAACGGCACGCCGATCTCGACCACGTCAGCCGCTGCGCCGATTTCTGTCAGATGGGCGCGAAACTTGTCTTTGGCGGGGTAGCCAGCGGTCAAAAAGGCCACAATTGCTGGCTGACCTCTCGTGTTGGCGGCCGTGATCGCCGCGGTGATCCGCTCGTGTGGTGCGACAGATTGCTCTCGCTGCTCACTCACAGTTGCGCCCGTCCACCATTGTCACCCAGCAGCGTACGTTGCAGCGTCGACATGTCCTTGTCGCCGCGTCCCGAGAGCGTGATCAGAATGCGCTTCATCGGATGCCGCTCGGCCCAGCGCTTGGCGCGCGCAAAAGCGTGCGCACTCTCGATGGCCGGCAGAATTCCTTCCAAGCGTGAACATTCGGCGAGTGCCGCGAGTGCCTCGCCGTCGGTCGCACTTTCGTAGCGGACCCGGCCCGCCCAGAGCAACAGGGAATGCTCCGGTCCCACACCAGGGTAGTCGAGCCCTGCCGAGACAGACTCTGTCTCTTGAATCTGGCCGTCGGCGTCCTGCAGCAGCAACGAGTAACTACCCTGCAGGACGCCGGGCCGACCGTAAACCAGGGTCGCGGCGTTGCGGCCCAGCGCGCTACTCGTGCCACCAGCTTCCACCCCCACGATTTCGACACTCTGGTCGCCAACAAACGGCACGAAGCTGCCGATCGCGTTGGAACCGCCGCCGACGCAGGCGAACACGACGTCCGGCAACGCTCCCGCTTGCGCGAGCATTTGCGCGCGCGCTTCGCGGCCGATGACGGATTGGAGTTCACGCACGAGCCACGGATAGGGGTGCGGACCCACCGCCGAACCGATGAGGTAGTAAGTATCGATCGGATCGGATACCCAGTCGCGCAGTGCCTCATCGATCGCGGCGCGCAGCGTGCGGTCGCCGCCAGTGACCGGCACTACCTCGGCACCTAACAGTTTGATGCGGCCCACATTCGGGGCTTGCCTCTCCATATCGACCGCACCCATGTAAACCGTGCAGGGTAGACCGATCCGCGCGCACGCCGCAGCGCTCGCGACACCATGCTGGCCCGCGCCGGTCTCGGCGATGATGCGCTTGGCGCCGAGACGCTTTGCCAGCAGCGCCTGACCGATCGCGTTATTGATCTTGTGAGCGCCGGTGTGCGCCAGATCCTCGCGCTTGAGCCACACATCCGCACCCCAGGCGGCCGACAGGCGTGCCGCATGACTGAGAGCAGTGGGTCGACCGACCCAGCTCGTGAGTTCGCGCGTCAGTTCAGCCTGGAAATCCGTGCTGCGCAGGTGCTCGCGAATTCCCGCCTCGAGCCGGTCCAGCGCAGGAATGAGCGTCTCTGGCACATAACGACCGCCGAAGGGCCCGAATCGTCCTTTGGCATCAGGAAATTTCCCGGCGACTTCATCGGCTAACAACTGTGCCGATTCCTGTTGCGAGATGGATGACTTCATCGAACGATCTCCGCTGCTGCCGCTCTGGCAGCCGCCACAAAGCTACTGATTCTGGCAGCATTCTTCACGCCTGGCGCGTCCTCTACGCCGCTCGACACGTCAACCCCAAACGGGCGAACCGCCTTGATCGCCGCGCGGATGTTCGCGGCACTCAAGCCACCCGCCAGGATCACTTGCGTCCGCTCAGCCACGTCAGCTGCTTGCCGCCAGTCCGCCACCTGCCCGCTGCCGCTGGTCGGACCTTCGAACACTGCCCGCGGCGGCAGGGATGCAGGCAGAATCGAGCCGGCACGCAAGACGGGCAACACTTCGAGCGAGTCCGGCAGCGTCAGGTGCGCGAGATCCTCGTGGTCGGTCTGCAGCACGTCGGGCATGAAGTCGCTCAGGAGCGTGGCCACCACTGCGGGATCTGGCTGTCGGGTCACCGCGATGCAGCGCAGCTTGCCGCGCGCGGGTGCCGCCAGCTCGTTCGCCTGGGAGACGGTCACACGACGCGGCGACGCCGCGAACACGAAGCCGATCGCATCGACACCTGCAGCCAGTGCGGCCTCCACTGCCGCCGCTGTCGTCATGCCACAGATCTTGATCCACAGCGCCGTCATGCCAGGGCTCGTCTGGCCGCCGTGAGCATTGCACCGATCAAGATAGCAGGATCCCGATGCACCATCAGTGCGCTACCAACCAGAGCCAGTTGATAACCGACCGCGGCCATGCGCGCGGCGTCCTGCGGCGTTGCGACGCCACTCTCCGCAACGCGCAGAACGCTACTCGGCAGCCTCGGCGCCAGCAACTCGAGCCTGCCCGGAACAACCTGCAGACTGACGAGATCGCGGCAATTGACTCCGACTAATAACTTGTGACGACTGCTGGCTTGCGCCGTGACCAAGATTTCGGCGAGCTCGATATCCGCCTCGTCGAACGCCTCCAGCAAGACGAACAATCCGTGCTCGAGCGCAGTGTCGATCAATTGCTCCAGGATCGCTCGTGGCAGCATTCGCAAGATCACCAACACACCGCCGGCGCCTGACGCGCGCGCCTCGAGCACCTGATACGGATCTACCAGAAAATCCTTGCGCATCGCCGGGACAGCGAGCGGTGTTAGTGCATCGGCGGCAGTCGTTAGATCTGACATCGATCCATCGAAGCGGGTCGGCTCCGTCAGAACCGACACGGCAGCGACGCCGGCGCCGGCATAGGCGACGACGCGATCGGTCGCAGGAGTGCTGGTCGTCGACTGCAGCAGGCCAACGGCCGGTGACCGCAGCTTCACCTCGGCGATCAGATCGAATCCGCCGCCCAGTCGCAGTGACGGCGGCGCCGCCAGATCTTTGATTCGCGCCAGCAGCTCCACTGCCGGCATCGCCCCGGTCGCGACGTCGACGCGCTGTCGGCTCATCACCGCCATGTCGTGCAGGAAATCGGTCATGCGCGCTTGAACCGCGCGAGCCGTCGCAACAGCTCGCCGCCCGCGCCGGATTCGATCGCCTTGGCGGCGCGCTCCACGCCATCGCGAGGCCCGGTTGCATTGCCCGTCACTTCGAGCGCCAGCGCCGCGCCTAACAATAGTGCGTCGCGGTGCGGCCCACGATCCTCACCGCTGAGCGTCGAGCCCAATGCCGCGGCGTTGTGCACCGCGTCGCCACCAGCCAAGTCCCGGGCCGTGCAGCGCGCCAGACCATAGTCCTCCGGTGACCGATCGGATTCCGTCACCGCACCGTCGCGGACGTCGAACAGCCTGAAAGGTCCGATCGGCGTCGGTTCGTCCCAACCATCGGCCCCATGAATCACGAAGCCGCGACGTGTCGGCAGGCCGGCGAGCGTCGCCGCCATCAGCCGCGCGGTCGCCAGATCGAATGCTCCTAACACGTGATAGGGTGGCTGGGCAGGATTGGTGAGGGGCCCGAGGATGTTGAAAATCGTCCGTACACCGAGCGCCTGACGAATGGGCGCGACGGCCTTCATGGCCGGATGATAGTGCGGCGCGAACAGGAACGTGAACCCTGTTTCGGAAAAGCAGCGACCGGCAGACTGCTCATCGAGCGGCAACCCCAATCCGAGACACTCCAGCACGTCGGCACTTCCGCAGCGACTGGAGACTGAGCGATTTCCATGCTTCACCACTCCCACACCACACGCCGCTGTTAGCAACGCGGCACCGGTCGATAGGTTGAGGCTGCCCGAGGCATCACCTCCCGTGCCAACGATATCGACCATCACTGCATCCGTCGGGATGTCAGGTCGGCGAGCGAGCGAACGCATTGCGAGCGCAAAGCCGCGCAGCTCTGCGGCCACCACGCCCTTGGCGCGCAGCGCGGCCAGAACGGCCCCGGCGAGTGGCGGCGGAACATCGGCGGTCGCCAGTTCCCGCAGCAATGCGACCGATTCGGCCTCGCTAAGGTTCTGGCGCTCCAACAAACGTTCGAGAAACCCGCGCAGCATTGCCGTGGCGATCGGGATGTCAGCGGTCATAGTGGAGCGCCAGGAAGTTACCCAGCAACTTGGGGCCGTCCGGCGTCAGCACGCTCTCAGGGTGAAATTGCACACCCTCGACAAGAAGGTCCCGATGGCGAACGCCCATGATCTCCTGGTCGGACGTTTGCGCCGTAACAATCAACGCTGACGGTAGTTTGTCCGGCGCAGCGATCAAAGAGTGATAGCGGCCGACTTCCGCGGGCTGCGGCAAGCCGACGAACACGCCTTCTTCGTCGTGCGAGATCACTGAGGTCTTGCCATGCATCAGCCGCTCCGCTCGTACGACCTGGCCACCGAATGCCTCGACGATCGACTGATGCCCGAGGCACACGCCGAGTATCGGCACCGCACCCGCAAAGGCCTTGATCATCTCGATCGAGACGCCAGCGCGCGTCGGCGTACCCGGCCCCGGCGAGATGCACAGATGCGTGGGCCCAAGCTCACGCGCTTCGCTCACACTGATTGCATCGTTGCGATACACAATCACCTCGGCACCAAGCACCAGGAATGCCTGTACGAGGTTGTAGGTAAATGAGTCGTAGTTGTCGATCAGCAGCAGCTTGGGACTCATAACCCCCCCGCGGCCATCTCGAGCGCACGGGCCATCGCGCCGCTCTTGGCGATGATTTCAGCGTATTCCGCTGCCGGAACGCTGTCGGCAACAATACCGGCACCCGCTTGGTAGCTGTATTCATCACCGTTGAACACCAGCGTCCTGATGGTGATCGCCTGATCCAGATCGCCGCGCGCACCGAAATAGCCCACCGTGCCGCCATACAACCCGCGCTGAACGGGCTCCAGTTCATCGATGATCTCCATGGCACGGACCTTTGGCGCTCCGACCAGGGTACCCGCGGGAAATGTCGCTGCAAACAGGTCGAAGGCGTCGCGATTCGCTGCGAGCTGCCCTTTCACACCGCTCACGATATGCATCACGTGGCTGTAACGCTCGATCACCCGATAGGGGTCGACGAGCACGCTGCCCGGGTGTGCGACCCGGCCCAAATCGTTACGCGCCAGGTCGACCAGCATGACGTGCTCAGCGTTCTCCTTGACATCACCTAACAACTCGGTCTCACGTGCAGCATCGAGAACCGGGTCGTCTGCCCGTGGGCGAGTTCCGGCGAGAGGTCGCAGCTCCGCTCGCCCAGCGTGCAACTTGACCAGCGCCTCGGGCGAAGAGCCCACCACCGTGACATCACCGAGCTCACAGTAGTACATGTACGGCGATGGATTGATCAACCGTAGCGCGCGATAGGCTTGAAAGGGATCGAGCGAGTGTCGCCCGGAAAAACGTGATGCCAGTACCAGTTGATAGACATCGCCCGCCGCAATGTATTCTTTGACCCTCAGGACGCGCTGGATGTAATCGTCACGCGATAGTGACGCGGCGGCAGCACCGAACCCGAGCGCGTCGCGCCGACGGTACGGCAGCCCGCCGCGCAGTGCCTGAATGACTTCGGTGCGCAGCGCACGACGCTCGCCGTCCGTCCCCGCATGCAACAACGCGATCGCGCGGGTCAGGTGATCGAACACCAGCAGGGATTCCGGTGCCACATAGTGTAGATCCGGCACCGGCGATGTGGCGCGTATCTGCTGCGGCAAACGCTCGAAGTAGCGCACCAGATCGTACGAGGAAAAGCCTACTAAACCGCCCGCGAGCGGAATCCCATCAACGTCGGGAGCCGGGCGTGGCACACGCGCGAGCGCAGCGCGCAACGCCGCTAACAAGGCCATCTGACTATCCGGGCGCGGCGTTTTCTCCCCATCGAGCCAAAGCCCGCGTGCATCAAGGCGCACTTCCTGCGACTTGCCAAATCCGATAAAGGAATAGCGCGCCAAGCGTTCGCCGCCCTCGACGCTCTCGAGCAGGAAGCGTGGCCCGAAGCTCGCGAGCTTGGCATAGGCCGACACCGGCGTGTCGAGATCACCAGCAATATCAAATGGCGGCTTCATGACTCTGTATTGATCGTTAGCATCGGTAACTCGCAGACAATAAAAAACCCATCCCGGGAAGGCCTGCCGGAGATGGGTTCTGGCGTGAACTTGAAACTATCTAAACGCGACCAGCGCCCGCTCCGTCAGGAGTGGCGCCACCAGCAATTCCGCACACCTCGGGGTGAATTCATGGGACGAGTATCACTGCCGCGGACCCATGCCGTCAAGCCAGCCGCCGCTCGGCCGCCCGGCCCGTGACGGCCAGCGCACGCCAACGCGGTGTGTCAGGCGATCAGACCCAAAGCAGGAGACGCAGCAGCAAAGCCTGGAAACAGGGTGGCCGCATCGCTCCCCGGGTGCAGCCTGGTCATGATCTCGGCGACGACCGCACGGTAGTCAGTCGTAACCGCGAGGTCGCCCTCGTCCAGCTGGTCAGGCGCGAGGCCCGGCCACTGCCCGTAGAGCTTGCCGCCTTGCACTGGACCGCCGAGCAACATCATGACATTGCCGTGACCATGATCCGTGCCGCCCGAATTGTTAGACTTGAGACGACGGCCAAACTCGCTGACGGTGACGATGACGAGCCGCGACTGAAAATCCTGCATGTCGGACCAGAACGCCGCCAGTGCGGTCGACAACGCTGCAACTCGTGACCGGAAACGCCATTCCTGGCCATCGTGATGATCCCAATCGCCGAAATCCACGGTCGCCAGCTGTAACCCGACATCCAGCTTGGCAAGCTGCGCGACCGCCTGCAGGGCGCCGGAAAGTTCCCCGGCCGGCCAATCGGCAGGATAGCTCACGCCGGCGCGAGGTTGGTAGGGCACGCGCGCGCCGTTGGCCGCGCGTGGGATCTTCTGCTCGAAGACATCGGCCGTGTTCAACATCCGGCGCATCGCCGTGCTCACCGGATCGGCCCCGGCAAAGCTGCCATTCAGAATCTTCATTTGATACGGCCGCAGATAGTCGTCGACCCACAACCTGAAATCGTTCGGATTGGAGACGGACGGCGTCTGCTCGGCGCCGAGAAACAGCGCGGGCAGGCCGGAGCCGATTGCTGCCGATTTGAAGCCGTCGTCAGCGCCCCCCAGACCGGACAGGTAGCGAGTAAGCCAGCCCGTGCGCAGCGGCGCCGCGCGATCGGTCACACCGCGCTCCATCATATCCATCGCATCGAAGTGACTACGCGACGGATTCATGAGGCCGGTAGCGTGCACAAACGCCAGCGACCGCGACTGATACAGCTCGCGCAGTGCAACCGTCGCAGCGTGTGCACGAAAGTCCAGTCCGGACTGGCTGGCCACCGACCAGCCAGCTGTAGCGCCGGAATCCGCAACGCGCAGGGTCGTGGGTCGTTGGGCAATATAGTTAGTGTCATTGACCGGGGCTACGAAGTGCAGGCCATCCATGCCGCCACGCAGTGACAGGACAAGCAGGATGGGCGCGTTGTTGGCTTGCTGACCGAACGCGACACGTGTCAGGCCCGCGGCCGCGGCGGCGCCGGCAATCGTGCTGGCGGCGAGGAAATCTCTTCTCGTGAGCATGAGCGCTCTCCTTGGAAAAACTGTTCGTGACCAACGCTGACGACGTTCGCTCAGCGGTACTGGAAGTCAGCCAGCATCGCAATCGACGCGATCGTCAGACGCATGCGATAACTGACCCAGTCGGCTTCACCGGCAGGTGGGAGATCCGGTGACTTGCCATTGGCCAGCAACGCGTACAGATCGTCACGCATTCCTTGTGGCGGCGGCACGGGCATCATTCGTGACAACCATTCGTCTACCAACTGGCGACTCGTCCGACCATTGATCGCGATCGTCGCGTCAGGATCGAATGTCATGAACGAGGTGTCCTTGTTGGCGATCGCTTGAGCCGCGTTCCAGCGCGCCAGCAGACTGCTGGCGCCGAGCCAGGCACCGGCAACGTCTGGATGACCGGTGGGAGCCGGCCAGCCGAATTGGCGATAGTTCTGCGTTTCCATCAGCCAGAACAGATAGCCGTCAGGCTTTACCTCCGCGTCGATTGCACGCATCTGTGCAGCTGCGGCCTCGAACGGGCGCCGAGCCTTGCGGACGCTGCCATCGAGCGTCGCACCGGCATCGAAGATGGCTCTGACGACCGACGCGATCTGCGTCGGACTCTCGCGCGCCGCGAGCCAAGCCGTGACCGCCGCACTCACCACGGCTGCCGGTGGTTCATCCGCGAGCAGACGACGCGCGAGCTTGGTGCACAAGTGCTGAGCCGTGCCCGGATGCTTGGCGAGAATATCGAGCACCTGTCGACCGTCCGCCAGATCAGGCTGGTCGGCGGCGATCGTCTGACCAAGCACCGTTTTCGTGGTCTTGTCGTGCCAGTTTGGCTTGTAGAGAAACTGCCCGGTGTCGGGTAACTCGGTGTTATCAGGCCCGGACCAGGCGCCGTTCGCGACGGTCCAACCGGTGAACGCACGCGCGACTTCCCGCACGTCGGCATCCAGATAGCCGGTCGCGACACCGTCCGCATTGCGCGGTACGTCAGCGGGCGAGGCGTAGCGCTCGGCGAGATAGTTGGGAGCGCCCAGCGTGTGCAACTCCAGCAACTCGCGCGCGTAGTTCTCGTTGGCTGGGCTCAGATAGTTAGAGGCATTGTCAAGGTAGAACAGCATACAGGGATGACGCGCAATGGCTTCGATGAAGCTGCGGAAATTCCCGAAGGCGTTCTGTCTGATGAGCGCGTCGTAGGTGGGGAACAGAACGGCGATTTCTTCGTCCGATTCCGCCACCACGTGAAAATGGTTGTGCCAGAACTCGGCCATCAGTTCGCGCAATTGCTGTGGCGAGTGCACCGCGCGAATCCACGTGGCAACGCGCACCTCCATCACCGGCCGCATCTTCTCTTCCCAAGGTACGTTGTCGCGGTTCTCGAGAATGCTCCACAGTTGTGAGGCACTCTTATTGAGGGCGGTCAGCCCGCGGTTTTCGTTGACGGCGGGCCAACGCGCGTCCGCGCCGTACTCGATGCGCAGACGCGCATTGCTCAGACGCGTCTGGGTCGCTGCGTCGTCACCCGCCGGAACTGCGCGCTGCTCGTCAAACCATGCGCTCGCGCCCATCGCCTGAACGCGCGCGAGATCGGCTTTGCTTGCGCCATAGGCGTAGCGGTTCAAGGTACGCCACGGGTCCGCGACAAACGGTTGCTGCTCGGGCGGCGTGGGGCTCGGTGCCGGGGGTGTCGGCGCGGGTGGTGTTGGAGCTGGCGGCGTGGGCGCCGGGGGTGTCGGCGCGGGTGGTGTCGGAGCTGGCGGCATGGGGCTCGGTGCCGGCGGCGTCGGCATCACCGAGGGCGGCATCGTGCCTGGAGGCATCGCGCCGGGCGGCGCACCTGCTGGCGGCGTTACGCTAACGACTTCGGCGGCTGATCCTCCGGTGGAGGTTTCGCCGCAGGCCGCCAGAGCTGCTGCGCTGAGCACAGCCAGGCCAATGCCACCGGCGCCTCTTTGGTGTTCAGTCAATCGCGCTGGCTCGCTAGCATCGTCGCGATACCCGTCAACGGGGTTGTCCAAGTCGTTAGCGTTGATGGTGCCGTCAGATGCCATAGCGATACCTCCCGGTGCTTGCCCGGCCAATATGCACCATGCACCACTGTCTGCGGAACCCACCTGAGCGTCGTGTGCAGCCGACATGGATTGTTCGCTGCAGCGAGAACGCTCGATTGTTAGTATGACTGTCGGCTGGCACCGACTGATGATGTTAAATGGTTCGTGCGCGTGCAGTAGAATTCCGCGACTCGAGCGATAGATCCGCGACTGCCACGCGTTGCTCGGCAGCGATTGAGCCTGATTCCCGGCGCTCCGCTAGTGAGCCAGGCGGAGCGGATGATCGCAGCACGTTCGATAACGCAACACGTGCAAGCATCAGGAAACATTGCGGCTGCGCAGCATGCCACGTTGTAGAATCAGCGCGAAGGCGCGGCCACTCGGCAGACGCCGACGGGAGCAAGACATGGCTGTGGACTACGAAAAACTGGGCGTGTTCTATCTCGGCAAGGAATTCAACGCCGAATCGAACCAATTGCGGGACGAGCTGGTTCTCTATGACTCCAAGGATCTGACGACACACGCGGTCTGCGTGGGCATGACCGGCAGCGGCAAGACCGGGCTTTGTCTTTCCTTGCTGGAGGAAGCGGCGATCGACGGCGTGCCCGCCATCTGCATCGACCCGAAGGGTGATCTCGGCAATCTGCTGCTCGCCTTCCCGGATCTGACGGCACAAAATTTTCGACCGTGGGTCGATCCGACCGAGGCACAACGGCGAGGCGTCTCGTTGGATGCGTTAGCGCAGCAGACGGCTGACAACTGGCGCAAGGGTCTCGCCGACTGGCAGCAACAACCAGAGCGGATCGCCCGCTTCCGCGATGCGACCGATGTCACCATCTACACGCCCGGGGCGGAGACGGGCCTGCCATTGTCCGTCCTGCGCTCGTTCGCCGCACCGCCACCCGAGCAGTTGGCGGATGGCGGTGCACTACGAGATCGGATCGGCGCAGTCGTTGCCGGACTGCTGAGCCTGCTGGGTGTCGATGCCGATCCGCTGACGAGCCGGGAACACATTCTGCTCGCCAGCATCATCGAGACTGCCTGGCGCGCAGGCACGACGCTCGACATCGCGAGCCTCATCAACGCGGTACAAAAACCGGCCTTCGATCGGGTGGGTGCGTTCGATCTCGAAACTTTCTATCCCGCCAAAGACCGTCTCAAACTTGCCATGCAGATCAACAATCTGCTCGCTTCACCGGGTTTCGCCACGTGGCTGACAGGCGAGCCGCTCGACGCACAGCGACTGCTGTTCACGCCGGCCGGCAAGCCGCGCATCTCGATCATTTCAATCGCACATCTTTCCGATAGCGAACGTATGTTCGTCGTCACGCTCGTGCTGAACGAAATCATCACCTGGATGCGAACGCAGACCGGCACGTCGTCGTTGCGTGCGATCTTGTACATGGATGAGATCTTCGGTTATTTCCCGCCCACGGCGAATCCGCCGAGCAAGCAGCCGATGCTGACTTTGCTCAAACAGGCGCGGGCATTCGGGCTGGGCTGCGTCCTGGCGACGCAGAATCCGGTCGATCTCGACTACAAGGGTCTCGCCAACTGCGGTACCTGGCTGATTGGTCGTCTGCAAACCGAGCGCGACAAACTACGTTTGCTCGATGGCCTGGAGAGTGCTCTGGCGGGCGCGGCTCTCGAGCGCAGTGAGTTGGACAAGATGATGTCGAGTCTGACGCAGCGCGTGTTCTTGCTGCGCAACGTGCACGAAAATGCACCCATCCTGATGAAGAGTCGTTGGGCGCTTTCTTACCTGCGTGGCCCGCTGACTGGCACCGAAATCAGCCGTTTGATGGCACCGCGAAGAAGTGCACTAGCGAGCAGCTCGACCACGAACACGGTCGGTACTGCGCCACAGCCCTCGAACGCCCCCGCGATCCCTGCCGCAGCGACACGCCCGAGCATCGCCGGCGACGTGACCGAGTACTTCCTGCCGTCCAATGTGAGCGGGGGCCCGATCAACTATCGACCGATGGTACTGGGCTCCGCCAAACTGCACTTCATCGATAGCAAACTGAAGCTCGACCAGTGGCAGACTACTTGCTACCTCGCGCCGCTCGGTGACGATGGCAAGCGGGTGCTGTGGGAAGAAGCGCTGGTGAATGCCGATTTCAGGTCGCGCCTGCTTGGTTCGCCAAGCGACGGTACCGCTGGCTATGATGACTTGCCGGGCGCCGCGATGCGCGCCGCGGCGTATCAAGCGTTCGGCAAACAACTGGCTGCCTTTCTGTACGAACGGCAGCGCGCACAACTCTGGGTTGCCGATAGCCTCAAAATGACATCCTTGCCTGGAGAAGCCGAGGGTGACTTTCGTGCGCGGCTCGCCCATGCCGCGCGTGAACAGCGCGACGACGCAGTCGAAGTCCTGCGCGGCAAGTACGCGCAGAAGATTCAAAGACTCCAGGATCAGGTGCGGCGTGCCGCGGACAAACATGTCCGCGAGCAGAGCCAGTTGTCGTCGCAGCGGCTGCAGACCGTGGTTTCCATCGGAACAACGGTGCTCGGCGCGCTCTTTGGTCGCAAGGCTATTTCTGCCACCAGTGTCGGACGAGCCGCCACCGCGATCAACAAGGCCAAACGAATTGGTAGCGAGCAACAGGATGTCGCGCAGGCAGAGGAAAGTCTCGATGTGCTGCAGCAACGGCTGACGGCGATGCAGCAGGAATGTGAGGCGGAAATCGCCACCTTGACACAGTCGCTCGATCCTGCGGCGATCGTGCTCACAGAAACAGCAGTGACCCCGCGCAAATCGGATCTCGCGATCGGTGAAGTAGCTCTGGTCTGGACACCCTGGCGCACGGGCGCGGACGGTTTCCCGATCAAGGCGTTCGACTGACCGCTGGCAAGTAGGGAGCGCCATAAATGCCATCTTTCGATATCGTTTCGGAGCTCAACTCGCACGAATGCGCCAATGCGGTCGATCAGGCCAATCGTGAACTGGCGCAGCGTTTCGACTTCAAGGACAGCGGGGCGACGTTCGCATTGCAAGATGCCGTCATCTCACTCGAGGCGCCGGCCGAATATCAGCTCAAACAGATGCTGGATATACTAACTACGCGGCTCGCCAAACGCGGGCTCGATCCCAAATGCATGGAAGTAGAAGATGCGCACAGCAATCTGGCGCGTGCGCGTCAACAAGTGACGCTGCGGCATGGAATCGATGGCGAATCGGGCAGGAAGATCACCCGCCTGATCAAAGATGCGAAGCTGAAAGTCCAGGCCACGATTCAAGGCGACAAGGTACGCGTGACCGGTAAGAAGCGCGACGACCTGCAGGAGGCGATCCAGTTGTTGCGCAAGACCGATTTCGATCGGCCGCTGCAATTCGAGAACTTCCGCGACTAGCCGCCACCGCGCTAGCGCGGCGGACTACCCGGCTTGTGCGCGGCGCAATCGCCGCAACTGCCCGCGCTCTTCGCGGCTGTTCGCCGCAGCATTGGCTCGATCACAAGGCGCCGCGATCCGGCTAACCACTGGCGCGTCTGCGCCGCGCGATCCAGAGCGATCAACACCCGCAGCAGGCGCGCCGCAGGCAGTAGCGCCCACGCGGCATAGAGTGCCGCGCTGATGACGAGCAAGGCCACAACAACGTCTTGCAGCGCCGTAATCACGCTGCCCCCCAGCCGAGAGCACGCACCACGCGGTAAGTCACGAACGCACCGATGTACGCAAGAGCGAACAGGTAGCCCGCCATGATCAACGGATAGCGCCAGGAATTGGTCTCTCGTTTGACAACCGCTAGGGTCGACAAACACTGTGGCGCAAAAACGTACCACGCCAGCAGCGAACAAGCGGTTGCAAAACTCCAGGACGCGCCAATGATGGGCGCGAGCGAGCTCGCGAGCTCATCGCTGCTGGCCGACATGGCATACACCGTGCCGAGCGCCCCGATGGCCACTTCGCGCGCCGCCATGCCTGGCACCAGTGCGATAGAGATCTGCCAATTGAAGCCCAGCGGCGCGAACACATATTCAAGCGTGCGACCGATCATGCCAGCGAAGCTGTAGTAGATCGCGGGTTGCGTCGCTCCGGCCGGCGCTCCCGGATAGCTGGACAAGAACCAAAGCACGACCATCAACGAAAGAATGATCCCACCGACTCGACGCAGGAAGATCCGCACTCGGTCCCACAGTCCGTGCAGCAAGTTGGACAGATTGGGCCACTGGTAGTCCGGCAGTTCGAGCATCAATGGCGAATACTCTCCCCGTCTCACGGTTCGCTTGAGCACATAGGCGACCGCGAGCGCACTGGCAATCCCCGCGAAGTACAGGGCGAACAGCACCAGCCCCTGAATATTGAACGGTCCCCACGAGCGTGCGGGAATGAACGCGGCGATCAACAGCGCGTAGATGGGCAACCGTGCCGAACAGGTCATGAGTGGTGCAACCATGATCGTGGAAATCCGGTCACGCCAGGAGGGAATCGTGCGCGCCGCCATGATCCCGGGAATCGCGCATGCGAAACTCGAGAGGAGCGGAATGAACGCACGGCCCGAGAGTCCGACGCTGCCCATGACCCGATCGAGTAGGTAGGCGGCCCGTGGTAGATAACCGCTGTCCTCGAGCGCCAGAATGAAAAGAAAGAGAATGAGAATCTGCGGCAAGAACACCAACACACTACCCGCGCCCGCGATCACGCCATTGACCAACAGGCTACGCAATGGTCCCGGCGATAGCGACCCACTCACCCAATCGCCGACGCTCGCGACAGCGGTCGCGATCAGCTCCATCGGCAGCACAGCCCAACTGAACACCGCTTGAAAGACGACGAACAACAGTGCTGCCAACAACGCCATGCCGGCGACCGGGTGCAGCACGATGGCATCGAATCGACGCTGCCAGCGCTGGATCGCGGGCTCGCGATAGCCGCACACGTTCAGCAGCGCACGCGCATTCTGTTGTGTCTGCAGCGTTTCCTCCACGGTAGGTGCCTGCCAGTCGAGAGCGCCGGTCCGCTCAGCCGGTCGAACGTGCCGATCCAGCGCTTCGAGCAGTTGACTGGTGCCGCCCTTCGCGATCGCAATGGTAGTGACCACCGGGACGCCGAGTTCCGCGGACAGTCGCCGTGCATCGACTCGTAGCTCCGCACGTTCGGCCGCGTCCGCACGATTGAGCACGACGATCATCGGCAGACCAAGTCGCTTGATGTCCAATAACAACTTGAGGCCAACGGGCAAGTGCACCATGTCGGCCACGCAGACAATCAGCTCAGGCGGTGGCTCGCTCGCGAGGCGGCCGAGAATGACATCGCGAGTAATCGCCTCGTCCAGCGTGGTCGGAATCAGGCTATAGGTGCCGGGAAGGTCGACGATCCGGTACCGGCGTCCGGTCGCGCCGACCATTTCACCCAGCTTGCGCTCCACGGTGACGCCGGGATAGTTAGCAACCTTCTGCCGGCTCCCAGTGAGTCGATTGAACAGGGCGGTCTTGCCGCAATTCGGCACACCGACTAACGCGACGCGAAGAGGCGCATCGACGGACGGCACCACACCCGACTTGTCCGCGCCGATTCGAGCGCCGGGTGCGGTCGGTGCAAGCTCGGTCGCCGACAAATCACGCAAAGTCGTCGTGTCGTTCATGGGGTCGCTGCGACGTGCGAATGGGCGGCATCCTGACGTGTCACGGAGATCACGCTGGCTTCGCGTCGGCGCAGTGCGAAGGTGGAACCTGCCACTCGTACCGCCATCGGATCGCCACCTGGCGCCATGCGAGCGACCACTTCGCAGCTCGCGCCAGGCACGAAGCCGAGATCGCGGAGGCGTTGGGCGAGCGCGGTGCCTTGATTGTCGTCCAGCGCGCAGACAGACGCACACTCGCCCTGGACGAGATCGCAGAGAAGCGCGGGTGCTGTCGAAGTATCCACCGTCTCCGAAGTATCAACCTTGCCCAATCAGTTGTAAATGAGAAGAGTTCCTATTCACGAAGGCAGCCCAAGGATCGGACGAGATCGTGATTATTAGCTCACTGGCGATCCAATGTAGGAACTGATACGCCCAATAGCACATATTTTAGCCCAATTCTCAGCTATGAACCCGCCATGCAGCCTCGTTTTCGACAAGCATCCATTTATTGACACTATGTCAGCACGTTTTCTAGAATCACGCGATGAGTCTTGTCGCTGACCGTCGTCTCGAAGAGAAAGAACGTCGCCGCAGCGCGATCATCGATGCTGCCGAGTCGGTGTGTCTGCAGGCCGGCCTCGATGCCATGACCATGGACGAAGTCGCTCGGGCAGCACGGCTGTCACGCGCGTTGCTATACGTCTATTTCAAGGACAAGGCTGATCTGGTATTCGCGCTCGCCGATCGCGCTCTGTCGAGTCTGCACGGGCGATTCACGGTGTGCGCGCAACAATTCCCCACGGGACTCGCACAATTGCGCGCCATGGGCCGCGCCTATCTCGCCTTCTCGCACGAACTGCCCGCGCAGTTCGAAGCCTTGGCCAGATTCGAATTGCATTCGCCCGATATCGACAACGCGAACGGCGCGGAAGCGGCCTGCGTGGCCGCGGGCGACTGCGTACACGCTGTCATGATCGCGGCGATCGATACCGGGCTACGCGACGGCTCGATACGCGCCGATGTCGGACCGCCGGCACTCGTTAGCATTACCTTATGGGGTTTCATGCATGGTGTGATTCAGCTTGCCGCCACCAAGGCCAATGTACTGGCGCACGACGGGATCGAGGCGAGCGATTTGTTCGCGCAGGCGCTCGATATGGCAACCCGCTCGCTGGTTGCGCCGGAACGCTCATGACGGATGCCCAGCGCCGCCATTTGCTCCTCGCGACGCTCCTCGGTCTGGGGCTGACCAATATGCCAGGTGACAGCTGGGGACAAGCGGACTCGTCACGCAGTATTGCAGCCGTGATCGACGACTATGTCGCGAGTGGACTCAAGGCCAATCTCGGCTTGCAATCCCGATCACTCGAACTCGAGCGCGCGCAGGCGGCACTCGACGCGGCACGTGCAGGGTACATGCCACAACTGGACTTCGCCGCGCGCTACACACGCGCCGAAGGCGGCCGCCAAATCACCGTGCCGCTGGCCAGCGCGCTGAACCCGGTCTACACGAGTCTGAATGAGCTGTTGGTAGCGGCCGGTCGGCCGGGCGAGTTTCCTCAGATCGAAGACCGCGGCTTCAGCTTGATCCGCGAGCGCGAGCAGGATACGCGCCTCAGTTTGCGCCAACCGCTCATTGCGCCCGCGATACCAGCGGCCGTGCGCGCAAACCGTGCGCTGCTCGGCGCCAGTGACTACGCGCGTATCGCTTTTGCACGCCGCCTGAAACGCGACATCGCAGTCGGCTACCTCAACTGGCTGGCAGCGACCAAAACGCGCGGCATCGTGCAAGCCAGCCTGACGCTGCTCGAAGAGAATCTGCGCGTCAACGATTCATTGTT
>Ga0138256_10002096_pt1 | contig 21470 bp, 32 predicted proteins | sample KNB2016incub_MG_FD_105486 | JGI IMG/M metagenome (GOLD analysis project Ga0138256, IMG submission 105486) | Active sludge microbial communities from wastewater in Klosterneuburg, Austria - KNB2014incub_MG | ecosystem: Engineered > WWTP > Activated sludge > Unclassified | place: Austria... | reverse complement strand
GATGATCGAGTGCTGGGCCTACGACTCGGCAAACACCGAAGAGCGAGATCACCAAAGCGACGCCCTACAGGAGCTTCGCCACTGCGTTTGGCGGCACACCCAAGCCCTTGTCCGCGCGGAACTTCACTCGGCCCCAGGAATCGTGCCGGGGATTTACGAAACCAAAAACAAGGCGCTTATTACCCCTCGCGAGCGCATTGTGGGGGCTAAGTGTCGTTTCACGTTCTCGATTGACTTTGCAGTGCGAGATATCGCACCCACGGAACTCAACACGCCTACGGGCGAGATTACGATGGTGATCCCATGACTTTGGCCGCTCCTTACGTCACGATCGATATAAAAGACGGCGGGCTTTCCGCTGGGGCCGTCGAGCCTCAAGACGGCGTTTTTTGGGTGATTGGAATGAGCTCCTCGGGCCCATTCACGCCTTTCACCACGTCCTCGGCCTCCGACCTGAAAGGCACGTTTGGGCATGGCGACGACATGGAGGCAGCGCTTTATGCGCTTAATAACGAGACGCGCCAAATTACTTTTTTAAGAATTGATCCCACCGATGCGACGGCGGGCGCCTATGGCCCGATCACTGTCACCTATCAGGGCGCTGGCTTCACAGCCACGGGCGATGTGCTCGCGCCTCCGGCCGACGACACCAATCCGGTGGTCCAGTTTTTGACCGGTGGCACAATCGGCACGACCGGAATCACCTACCGATACAGCCTGGACGGCGGCAACAAATACAGCGGCACCCGAGAGCTCGGGACAGCCACCTCAATCTCTCTGCCCTTCGGCGCTGGCAAATACGATCTTGTCGGCCTCGAGCTTACGAAGCTGCTCGCGCGGCTCACGGATTTGCGCACAAATGTTTTGGCGCACGCGGCCTTCATAGGCACGGCTCACGGCACGGCGGACGCGGGACCGTATACAATCACGGTTCCGAGCAACGACGCCACGGCGCTCACCTGCTGCGCAGATCTCAAAACCGTGGCCCTCGCCCACGTCGTTAAAATCACCGGCGCCCCTCCGATTCACGGAGCGGCGGACACTGCGGCCCAAACGGCAATTTCTGCGCTTGTCAATCCGACCACGCGCGCTGAAGCGATTGCCTTTTGCAACACCTTCGCAGAGCTCTTTTTCGGCGACGGCACGGCCAACTCTGGGCACGCGATTCGCACCACAGGCACGGTTCACGGCGCCGCCGACGCCACCAACGTTTTAAGCACTGCAGAATTTGCGCCGGGGGATATCGTGGCCGGCGACTCGCTTACCCTCGAAACCACAGCCACTCGGTGGCATATCGATCAGTTGATCACGGCGCTTCAGGTCGCTCGTGATTCCACGCTTTCAATGAATGGCGTCGCGGAAATTGTCGGCCGGGTTTTGTTGGATAGCGAGGCCTCCGCGATCGAGGACGCCGCGGCTGATATTGCCTCCAAGTTCCGCGACGTCCGTTTTGTGGGGCATTATCGGATGCGCAACACAGGCGAGGGCCTCCAAGCCTACGCGAACGCCTTTGCCGCGGCGCATCCGCTGGCATCCAGCTCTGGGCGGCTCGGATACCTCACCCTTTGCGCCTCGATGTACCTTTCTTCGCAGCTCAACTCCGGCGCAACAATGGCCCGGCCTGCCTCATTCGCTTTTGCGCCTCGCCTGGCGCGCACGGGCTACTCGACCAATCCAATCAATTTCGACGGCTTCGGCACGCTAAAAGGCGCGATCCGATCCTCCACGGGTGAAGTGCTTGCGCGCGCCGTGGACGAAGCCTTCGCCGAAGTCTGCACGCCCGCTCGGCTCTGGGCGCCCATGACCCGGCCGAATGGCATTCAGCCCTCAGTGGGCACAACGATTGCTCCCGATGACAGTGACTACAACCGAATCGAAAACGGCCGCGTGGTCGATGCCGTGCGAAAAGTGGCGCACATCCTGCTCGATCGGCGCCTCGGGCAAAAGGTCAGCCCGAAACCTGGTACGATCTATATCGACCCGGCCGAAGCGAAACGGATTGACGAGGGAATCACAAAGGATCTTTCAGACGCCTTCGTGGGCTCAAATCGCCGCTACGCCGAACGGGTGTACACGGTCACGGATCTATTCTCGGTGGTTTCCGGCCCTAACTCCCACGTTGTAAAAATGACGATTTACGTTGTCCCCAACGGCTCAATCGACGCGATCGAGGCAACAATCTCGCTCGCGCTTGCGTGAGGCAACAAATGAATTTCGGCGAAGCTCTGGGCCTGCTGAAGGCGGGCAAAAAAATCAAGCGCGCTGGATGGGCCAATGTGCTTTGGGTCGCGATGATGCCGGCGCTTTTTTTGCCGCCGGCATCCTCCACGGAACCAGGCCCGAAGGTCAACGCGCGCACGGCACGCCACATTGGCGAACGCGCCCCGCTTGACTCGGAGCCCTATATCGCAGCTATGACCTCGGGCGGCAAATGGCAGCCTGGGTGGCTGCCCTCACAAGCGGATTTGTTCGCGGAAGATTGGATGGAGGTGGAGTAATGGCAATCCCTTTTGATGCCGCGGTTTCGAACTCCGAATATTCGATCGCCGGCCGGACGGTTGAAGTTAACGGCCTTCCTTTCGTGGGGATCGCCGAAATAACTGGCGGCGGCGTCACAATCGAAGGCCAAGCCTATCAGCGTGGAGCCAACGGAAAGATCCTGAGCTTGTCTAGGGGCATCGAAACGCCCCAGGACATCACGATCAAGCTAACCGTAGGAACCTGGGTTCTACTTCGGGCGACCCTGGAAGCTGCTGCGGCGATCTTGGGATACACTGGAGACATGGCCTACCGTTTTGCGCCCATGACGATTGTGGAGCAGTGGACAAGCGGAAACCCACTTTCGGCGCCATACACCGAAACGATGGTTTGTGAAATCGCCTCTCGCGTAAAGGAAATGCCCATCTCCGGCGAAAACGCCGTGATGACGATCGTGTTGAAACAAAAGATATTACCGAAGGAGTCATAAAATGAGCTTGGAAGACAAAAAGAAAGCTCTTGCTGAGAAGGAAGCCGCAAAGCGTAAGGCCTCCGAAGATGCTCTTGGGCAGCGCGAAGAGGCGATGATTGAGGCCAAATTGAAAGCCTTGGACACCTACCACCCCGATCAGCTTTTGGAGGTGGATGTGCCCTTTGTCGGTCTTATGCTTTTTCACACCCCCAGCGATGGGGTGTACAACCATTTTATGAAAGGATCCGGTGCGATCAAAGGGGATTTGTCCAAAAACAGCCCCGAGGTAATCGAAAGCCTAATTGCTCAATGCGCAGTTTTCCCGGAGCCGAAAATGGTTTTGGAAGAGCTTCGCGGCAAAAACCCGCACGCAAAAACCCTGATCGGGCAAAGGCTGCTTGAAATTATGAAGGGGGCTTTGCTCGCTGAGGGAAAATAGCAGCGGAGCTGGCGGACGCAGCAATTAAAGACTCGGCCGCCATCCCTCCGCTACTTGAAGCGCTTTTAATGGGTGGCCTGGAACGATCACCGGAGCAATGGGTGGACGCTCAGGCGGGCCTACAATGGGGCGTTTGGTACGCCTACAGGCAGCTAGAGTTGCTTCGAAAGATCGCGCACGCACTAGGAGTCAAAGATCCGTAATGGCCAACGCACCCACCGAGAGATTTGTGATCGCCTTCGATGCCGATTTAACCGGCATTGATGCGTCAAAAACCGGCTTGGATGGGCTGCGCGCCTCTATTGAGCGGGACACCAAGGCCCTCGGCGACCTATCTGCGGCAATGGGACGGCTCAAAGGCACAGCCGAGGTGGCGCGCTGGGAAGCTCTTCCGAAGGATATTGGCCGCGCAGAAAGCGAAGTCGCGAAGCTTTCGGCCCGAATGGAAAAGCTCAAGGTCGATTTTGGGAAAGCGCCGGAAGGAAAAAAAGAAGGCATTTTTGCAGCAGGATTGCAAGCACAAGCGGAATTGAACTCGGCCACATCACGCCTCGGTGCTCTCCGGGCCGAACAGGGCAAACTTGCTCAATCCGGGCCCGTGAAGCTTTTCGAAGACATGAAGCTCTCGGCGGGCAGGCTCCGAGAATCGCTCGGACAAAATCAAACGGCGCTTTCCCGCATGGGCGGCACGATGAACACGGCCGCCGAAGCTACGAACGCCACAGCGGTTTCCTTCGAGGAACTCGCGGGGGGCGCGCAAATGGCCGGCGTGAACGTCGGCGGCATCGCGTCTCAATTCAAGGCCTTGGCAGCGCTGGGCCCAGCCGGGCTTGTCGCCTTGGCTGTGGTTGCCGTTGTGGCGCTCACCGTTGCGCTTGGCGCAGCCGTCGTGAAAGCCACGGCGTTTGCAATCTCTATGAGCGACGCCGCGCGCTCCACGGGCTTGCTCCGCGAAGCTTCGGCGCGCGCGGGCAAGGCCACCTCAGATCAGCTCCGAGAAGTGATCTTTGGAATCGAGGGTCAAACCGCGGCATCCCGTGACGCGATCACGGCCCTCGTTTCCGACTATTCAAAACTGGGCTTCTCCCTCGGCGCCATACAATCGGCCGCACAAGCGGTAACGATTGCCCAGCAAACAATGGGTGAGGGCGCAGCCTCCACGATCAAAGGCCTGATCGATCGCGGGGTAGACACAAAGCGCTTTTGGCTCGGGGTATTCGATCTCAAGGGCACCGGCCTATCATTTAAAGAGGTCGCCACCACACTCAGCAAACAAATGGGCGTTGCGGTGGGAGCCGCCGAGGCTGCGCTTCGCCAAGGCCGCGTCAAGCTTGAGGACGGTGTAAAAGCCTTGGATGCGGCCATGTCGGCCAAATTCGGGGATATCGCCCGATCGCAGATGCTTGCGCTTCCGGTCCAATTCGATCGCCTCAAAAAGAGCGCAGGCGCAATTTTTTCAGGGCTGAGCCTGGACGGATTCCTAACGAAGATGGATTCTGCGCTTGGTCTCCTGCGCGAAACCGAAGTGGTGGGAAAAGCGCTCAAACAAATCGCTTCGCTGATTTTTCAGCCCCTTGCCGATTCCGCCGGCGACACATTCCCAATGCTAGAGGGTTTCATTCTCGGCGTGACGATCGCGCTGCAGGAGCTCGTAAAACTTGCCCTTAAAGGCGCCATTGCCTTCAAAAAGACCTTTGGTGGCTCCGAGCTTTTCAAAGATCTCGATATGGTCGAGGTCGGCTTTTACGCCGGCGCCTTTGCTGTTGGGGCCATGGTCGTAGCTGTGGGAGCATTAGCTGTTGCGATGGGCGTGCTCGCCGTGGCTGTCCTGCTCGCGTCAATCCCCCTACTTATCCTCGGGGCGGCGGCGGTTGCCATCGGCTTCGGGATAGCTGCGGCCGCGGATTCTGTCCATGAGGGGGCCATGGACATCATGAACACGATAACCGATATTGGCAAGTCGATCAAGGACTTTGCATCCAATATCGTAAGCGGCCTGATCGAGGGCATCAAAGGCGGCATCCCGGCTTTCGTGAAAGGGCTCCAATCCCTTGCCGAGTCCGGCCTCAAGGCGTTTAAAAAGGCCCTTGGAATCTCATCCCCTTCGAAGCTTTTCAAAGCCGAGGCTCGCTGGATCCCAGAAGGCGCCGCGGAGGGAATCGAAGAAGGCCGCCCGCGCGTCGCCAGGGCCCTGGCCCAAATGGCCTCGCCCTCCGACATGGGCGGAAACGCTGTCACAAACAATTCAAGCGAATACGGAGGCGTCACGAATAACTTCTTCTTCGGTGCCGAATCCCGCGCAGACGATGAGCGCTTGGCCTATCGGATCGTTGATATTATTGAGCTGCAAATGCTCGCCGCGGGGAGGCCTGTATGAAATTCTGGAACCCCGAAGAGCTGGCCGCCATGGATGTGGTCAAGTTCGAAACCACGGACGCCAAGGGCCGCAAAATAGGCTTTGAAACGCCGCCGGGCGCAAAGCTTGTTTGCAAGCCACGGCCCATGAATTGGCAAGAACAAAACGGCCTCGGGCTGTCTGGTGCCATCACGCGCTTTGTAGGCATTGGCCTCGCTACGGCCACGCTCACGCTTTCCCTTGTCACAGCCGAGCACCGGACCCAATTCGACGCAGGATGCGGCAAATACCTCGTTTCTCCGCCGCAAGGGCAGCCCGCGAAAGTTTTTTCGGCCTATCATCCAAGGCTAGCGCGCCTAAAAATTTCCCAAGTGCGTCTTCTTTCGGAGCCCGCCGGCGAGTGGAACGAAGGTCAACAAACCGAGACGGTGGTCTACGAGCTCGGAGAGTGGCGCAAGCCGCTCCCAATGCTCAGCTCAGCGCCCACCACGGCGGGCGCGGGCAAGGACGGCACGAAGGCCAAGTCGGCCACCACCGAAGCCCTCAAAAAGCGCGTAACTGAAAACAGTGCCCAAATTGACGCGCTTGGAAAGGAGCTTGCAAAGTGATCGCGATCGGGCCCCGCCTCGTCACCAAAGCCAAACTTTATATGCCATGGGTCGGCTGTTGGGTGCTAGAGGCTTCATTTGACGGCGACCCGCCCACGGGCAAGGTCACGGTGCAATGGGGCAAAACGGCGGGCACGGGCACGGTTTTAGATTCCAAAAGCGGCGTTTTTGTGGGACAAGGCGTCGCCACGATTATCGGTGGAATAGGATGGCAAAAGACTCCACCCGCGGCATGGCTGATCGATACCATGGCCCGGCCTGCGCAGGTGGCTATACGGCTTGCGTCCTCAGTGGACGAAACTCTTCTCCCAGGAATCGGGAGCATCCGCGAAGGGCGGGCAGTTTTTTCCCAGGCCTCACAACCCGCGAGCGCCACCCTCGGCGAACTGCTCACGCCGTCAGCCATTTGGTTCGTGGAGTTGAACGGAACAACACGGACAGCGCTTGACCGCGTCGGGCCAACGCTCGACCCAAACAAAGTGCTCCACTACGATCCAGCATCTCGCACGGCGGTCCTCGCAATTGAAGAGCCTAGCGAAGCGCCGATTGGCGCGGTGATACCAGCCTCGGGCGAGCGTTTCCCGGAGCCGCAACGAATCCGAGAGCTCACGATGACCGCGGACAACAAAGGCGTCCGCGCAGTTGTTTCCTTTGAGCTTCCGAGCTCGACTGCGCCCCGCCTCGCGAGCCTGATCGAGAAGGTCGTTGAAAACGCAAAGGCTCGCCCTCACGCAACTTTCAGAGCAGCCACGGTGCAATCGCAGGACGCCGCGCTTCGGGTTGCGCTTCGCTTGGAGGACCGCGATAAAACCGTGGCCGATCCTCTCCCCTTGGCGATTTGGCCCGGCATTCCCGGCGCCTCGTTCGAGCTTTTTGCCGGGACGCGCATGCTTCTCGGGTTCGATCGGGCTGACCCAACAAAGCCATTTGCCGCGCTGTTTTCGCCGAAAGGGGAAGCCGGGCATGTGCCGCAAAAAATCTACCTTGAAGCAAGCGACCTCATACACCTCCTCGGCGCCTCTCTCGGAGTGGCCAAAGTCGGACTGACCACGCAACCGGTAGCGCTTGCCCCCAATGTCGTGGCTTATCTGTCCAGCGTGGAAGCGTGGGCGCTCTCAGTCGATATCGCGATCGCGCCACTAATTGCGGCTTTGACACTACTGCAACAGGCGACCTATGCCGCGGCCGTAGCGGCGCGCACCACGGCCGCGGGCAACATCGCCACGATTCCCGCGACGAGATTGGAGGCCGAGTGAGACAATGGGCCCAACGTGGCAATGATATTGTGTACGGCCGCACGATCCAGGGCGATTCGGCGCTTTTGCAGCGGCACGCCAATATGCTACAGACAAGCCCCGGCGAGCTTCTTTCGGACGTGGAATGGGGGCGCGATCTGGATTCGCTTCTTGGCTCTGTTACACCCGACACGCGCGGGCTTGCGGCTGTTTCCCGCGCGCAGCACCTCAAGGATCCGGAGACCCAGGACGCGGACGTGGAGATTGTAATTGCTGGCGGCAAACTCACCTATGCGGTGGCCATTACCAACACCGAGGGCAACACCGTGGTATACGAAGAGGTGATTGATGACCCCGGCTGAGTTGCTACAGTCCCAGGTGACGCAGGAGGAGGCCGCGGCCGCGTTGAAGAGCTACGTTCTTTCGACGCCATCCCCGCCCGACGATGTGACGCTTGACACGCCCGGGACGCCTGAAAATGCTTTGATTTATGGCCTTGCTCTTGCGGAAGAACATAGGAGCCAAGATCGAGCAAATTATGCGGCCGCAGCTTACAGAAGCACGGCACCAATAGAATATTTGCGCATTCATTCCACCGAATTTTTTGGGCTCCCTGTCCAAGCGGCTGGGTACGCTACCACGACGATGGGCGTCACAAATACCACGGGCAACCTTTACGGTCCATTCGAGCCCGGGGAGCTTCGCGTGGTGAATGATGCCACGAAGGCCGTATACGAAAACACGGCGGTTGTAAGCTTTCAGCCAGCGCAGCTTTCACCTTTTCTGGCCTGGACGGGCTCGTTTGCCGTCCGTGCGGTTGAGGCCGGCACGGTCTCAAACGCAGCGATTGGAGATATTGATCGACTTGAAACGGCGCTTGATGGCATCACTGTCACGAATACACAACCCGCGAGCACCACGGACGACGAATCGAAAGAATCGATAAATCGCCGCATCGACGCGCGGATCGGGCTGCTTGGTGTGGCTGGAGCGGAAGGCCTGTCCAGCGGCGGACCTGCTACGGCGGCGGAATCGATCGCGCTCTCTGGACGGGATAGTGGAGGCGGGTGTCTTCGCGCCGACGGCACGCGCGTCCAGGTGACGCGCACGAAGCTTGTGCGCAATGATACCACTGGTATATCCACCATCTATGTAGGCGACGATGATGGGCCACTCGACCCGGCCGATTTAACCGTCGTGGGCGACGAAGTCGGCTTCTACGCCGAATGGGTAACCTCACGAATTGCAACGGCAAATGTGGTGGCCGTGGTCATTGCAATCGACGCCGATCTGACCATCCGAAATTCAAAGCTTTCGGACAGCGAAATTGACGACTTGATCGAGGCCTCTCTTCCAGCCGCTTCCCTGACTGTTCCGATCGGGGGCTTTGACGTATCCCCCAACAATGCCGTGCCCATTGAATACCTGGAAGGCACGCTACGGGAGCCGCTGATCGGCAAAGCCACCGTGGTTACGATCGCCGTCACCCTTCCAGCCGCCGACGTGCTGTTTGCAGTGAATGAGGTGGCAATCCTGCAATTGGGCACGCTCACAATCACGAGGATCCCGTGACCCAAATCCGCCACGCCGTAGCGAAAAGCCTTCCTCGGTGGCTCCAAGGGCCAAACGCCCAAAGCTTTTTCACCGAAGGTTTGTGCACGCTCTACGACGTTGATTCGCAATGGATGCAAACTGGGCTTTTTCAGCGCTTTCCCTCTCTTTGCGACACCTCAGCCCTGCCCTACCTTCTCGCCGATCGGCGCCTTCGCCGAGGGCCGTACACTTCAGACTTGGCCGTGCGCCGATACCTCAAGCTTTGGATCGACCAATGGCAACTTGGTGGCCTTGCGGCGGGTCTTTTGCTTGCGGTTCAGGCGTTTCTTGCGCCTGAATATCCGCAGGTGAGGATCTGGACGCGCTCCCAAATTTGCTATACGCTGGCCAAGGGCGCCGCCGGCCGCGCGCTCGGGCTTGCGGGCTTTGAGCCGCTTCCGCCTGGGCCGGACGGCGACAGGACCCTAAGCGAGCGCATGCGATGGGCGGGCGCGCTGACCCGCGCCGATCTTTCGGCCTCGCCGGTTTGGGATTGGGATAGCATCTCTCATCCGGCTTATGCCGCGCGTTGGTGGCATTTTTGGCTTATAATAGCGGGAAAACCGCTTTGGGCGCCTTGGTACTACGACCAAGGCGTCCTGTACGATGACCCGGCTCATTCGTGGGGATCGTTTTATCCCCATGGGGAGCAGTTTGTTTTGCGCCAAATAATACGGGATTTTTCGCCGCATGCCGCGCGCCCGCACACGGTCGTCCTCTCGGCGCTCGAGGCCGACTTTGATCCAGCCGATCCCAATGCGGGGAACCCCGCCTTCGGATGGCCCGATGGGCGCTGGGGCTGGGAGGCCGTGAACGATGGGATGGGCGGCGCTGTGAGCCCACGGCGATTGGATCTGCGATATTTGGATAGCAAAGAGGGAGATTGATCTTTGTTTAAGTTTCTATGCACCATTTTATCGTTTTTCGTAGCCTTTGGATGCGATGCTTATAGCACAATTCAAAGCCAAAAAGAGGAGATATTTATGCCGATTCCGCCAAATCATCAGATGGTAGGCCCTGCCGTTGGTGCGCCATTTAGAACGATTGAATGCCCATCTGATGATGCTGACGCTCAAGCGGCCGACCTTCGCCGCATCGCGGCCGCCCTTCTCGCAAACGATGAATGGCTCCAAAAGGACGTCATCACCTTTGAGGAATATACTGTCGGCACCTTCGGGCAAACCGGGGGAACGATTGACGAAACAACCGGATGGACGAGCACGGTTTTAAGCACAAACGGGATCGCAGTGGGAGAGGGTGACGATCTGGACATATCTGCTCAGGGCAATTGGTTTTTCAATGTGGCGTCATCAAGCAACGTTGTCGCACAACTGCGCCTGGCTGTGGAGGAAACCTCAGGCGGGCCATCTACCTTTGTCTATCTGCCGCCGATCCTTACCCAAATTGACAATATTGCTGCGGTGAACGCACTACCAAAGATGGAATCGTACCACCTTCGGTGGAAACATCGCGTAAGCGCGGGCAAGACTTTTGCAGCGGCGATCCTGCAAATGCGAATTATAGACACCACTGGCGGGGCCGGCACTGGGCAAGGCGCCCTTGGTTACACAAATTCAATCGGCGTTTGGCGACATAACCGAAAGGTGAACTAATGGCCCTTGAGAACCCTCTTTTGCAATTTGACAGCCCCAGGCGCTTCGTGAATGACGTCGTGAATGGCGGCGCCGTGGTGCAGGGCGCGACCACTTGCATTTTGGGGCCCGGATTGGTCGCGTCCCGCGTGCCGGCCAATCCCCAGCCCGGTGAAGCGCAGTACATGGCCCTGGATCTCCCCGAAGGGGTGAGCGATGCCATTGCGGACGTGCCCGATATCGCCGACAATGTGCAGGCGATCCTGGACGTGCTCACCTATAACCCGGCCGTCCCCTACGTGGATGGCGGTGTGATCACGTTCGACCTCGGCGGGGCTGGCGGAATGACCACAACCTCCACGGCCGCCGGCGGAGCTCCCACGATTTCCGCAGTCAATTTCACCGTTGGCAAAACCTATCGCATTGATTTCCTAGATCTTCATGGCGCAACCGTGGCATGGAACAGCATGTTTGTGGTTGTCGCGGGCGAAGACAATAGCACCACGGGCGCATTCCCAGAGCTTTTGATGACGGTTTGGGATTGCCTCCAAACCCCCAATGATGGTCTGAGGCTCTATCAACGGTCCGGCAAAATCTTCAATGGAGTCACCTAGATGCTTATTCATGCTCAGGGCCCAACAGGCGAAATACTGGTCGTCGCATGCGACGCGGACCGCAACCTGAAAGTAACAAGCGACCCCTCGGCGCCGCTGACGATTACCCTTCAGCCTTCCACGGCGGTCAATTCCACGGCGCACGAGGCGGCCCATGTGCTCAAAAGCTCCGCTGGCACGCTTAGAAGCTGTTTCATTCAATTTGATCCAGCCACCCCGAGCGGCACATATTACGTCCAATTGATCCGCGATTCGGCGATTCCAGCGGACGGCTCAGTGTCTTTTCACCGGCCCCCATTCGCAGTGGCGCACACGCTTGGTCAGCCCACGCAATTCACATTCGACGAAGGCGTGGCTGGGATGACATTCGGGACTGGGTGTGTGATTTGCGTGAGCTCCACGCAGTTCACCAAAACCGAGGTTCTCAGCGCGGCATTGTTTGCCGGGAGCGTGCTATGATCGGCGGCGCCCCTATTCCCGGGCCCCCAGGCCCCGCCGGCGATCAGGGGGATCCCGGCGCATCGGGTGAGTTCGCGCCGCTTGCGCCAAGCGCCATACCGAACCCACACACCGCTGAATACCTTCTGCGCGTTTCGGTTGGCAAAATGTTCCAGATAACATTGCGCGGTCATATTGTAAATAGAGACCCCCCCAGCATCACCGATCGTAAAATTGCCTCGTTTGAAAAGGTCGCCACGATCAAGGCCAATGCCGCTGGAAACGTTGCAACCCCTCTAATCCCGCTTGTGGACATCCGAACGGATATCAAGCAAACTGGGCTGGGCGGGATGTCCACAGCCTCAATGGTGCAGGCTGTTGCCCCAGGTGATCCGGCATCCCTGCTCATTACTCTCAGCGGGCCAACGGGCACAATTTGTGGTTTTGAAATGTACTCACAGACAGACGACGGGATTGATTTGTGAGGGCAAAATGGGAGAATTGTTTGATCGAGAAGAGAAAAACAGCGAAGACGCAACCGATGAGGGCCCGCACGTAACCAACGCTATGATGCTGGTTACTCCGGCCTCGCTGGGAACAAAGGCCAGCGGTTCGGTTTTTGTGAATTTGATTGGCCATTTGGAAGACGCCGAGGATGTGTCTTTCGGTGCGTGCTGGCGTGTGCATTGGAGCTACAACGGCACCACGGCGTCGATCAAGCGCGTCACCACAATTTCGGCGCCGTATTACGACACAGAGTTAATCGCGTCCGGTTTTCCGTCGATCGGCTTTGAGCCGACCATTATCACTGTCGATGGATGCCCACATATTGCGGTGGCATTCGGTGGAGTCAACGGGCAAATTGTCGACGTGGACCTGAAATGCAATTTTTTGCAGGTCGGAGGCGCATAAATCTGCTACATGGTGGCATCCGTCAATGATCACACTGAAGCTGATACAACCGCCCTAAATAGGGCTAAATGAGGAACAAATGCCTGATTACAACACAACTCGACAGTTTTCTCTAACAATCCCCGGCACGGTCACAACAGGAACACCCGTCGACGTTTCCGAGGCGGCCGTCCGCGGGAAAACCCTCACCCTCGGAGGAGGTGGCTCGGGCCTGATCGCGCTGGCTGTGGCTCCCGTTGTTGGCGGGCCTTACGTGCAGATTGCCACGATCGCGCTCAGTCCCTACCCGCAAAGCACCGCGATTCTCAATGCCCAGGGTAAGGAAGTCGACTTTGCTTTCGCACGAATCGATCGCCTTTCCCTTGGGGGAAATACCACGGCGCACATCGTCGGACAGCCGATCCCTGGCGGCGCGCAGGGTGACATTGGGGCCACCGGGGCGACCGGTGCCACGGGCGCGACGGGTCCCGCGGGAGCCACAGGCGCCACTGGTTCAGCCGGCCCTACTGGACCCACAGGCGCCGCGGGCGTCACAGGAACAGCGGGGGCAACGGGCGCCGCGGGCGCAACTGGCGCGACGGGTCCTCAAGGCCCTGCCACCTTTGGAAGCGCGACGTTTTCAGGCGCCGTGAGCACCACAGATGCCACGGTCACGACCTGCGGCACCTACACGCCGCCTGCGGACGGATCTTATCGCGCTGAGGTGCGTGTCACGGCGAACGATACGACCAACAATAAGGCGATCACCTACGGCCGCGTCGCTTTGGTCAAGGTGGTTTCCTCTGTCGCGTCGCTTTTCGGATCTGTCGTCGCAATGGGCACGGACATCGAGGAAGCCGGCGACACAGGCGCCGATTGCACGATCGACGTGAGCGGCGGCGATATTCGGGTGCGGGTGACAGGGATCGCTTTGACCGATATCGACTGGGTAAGCAACGGCGTTGTTCAGCTCGTCCAATAAGGGATTCGAATGAAAAAGCTCTATTTTTTAGCCATTGGCTTGCTCGCTTGCGATGTGCCGTTTAGGCCACCGCCCCCAGAGCCAACGCCATGGGCATATCACGCAAATTACCCCTCGGTGCCCGTGGAGTTTGAGGCCCCGATGGCCAAGCCTTTTGCGGACCACATCGTGCTTTTTGAGTGCCTCAACCCTTCGGATTGCGAACCGCTTGCGTGCCCAGGACCGTGCGAAGAGTGGCGGTGTGAACTTGGCCAATGCGTTTTTGCCGATCGCGCCGGCCGGCCGTGCCTTCGGGGCTTTAGTGGCTCCGAGGTCGGTGTGTGCCACGGCGCCGAATGCTGGCCTTCATGCCTTGATGGCCAGCCGTGCGCGGAATGCGTGTGCGCCGCGGGCCTCGCGTGCCACGAATATTGCGAGGCCGAATAATGCCGGACGACGTCGTGCTGGACGTTATCAAGGCGATTCTAGCCGCGTTCGCGGGCGCTTTGGCGGTTTTCGCCGGCATCGTCAAATTGCTTCACAATAGGAGTGTTGTGCAGCATGAGCAGCACTTGGCAGATTTAAGGGAACAGCTCAAAAGGGAACAGGAGGACAAAGAGAAAGAAGATAAGCCACCGCGCTCAGCCCGCGCGGTGGCAAGGAAGAATCACCGTGATTAAGCTTGTTTTTGGTTCAGACCCAGATCCTGCCGCGATTGCCGCAAGGGTGCAAAAAATAATTCAGGTCACTCTAGGGTGCTCAATCGCCTTTTTTATTCTCTTCGGTCTCGCGTTTCTGCTCGCTCGCATCCTCTAATGCCTTAAGCCCGGGAGTCGAGTGTTCGCAATAAGCCCGTCTTCGCGGGCGCGACGCTCGTAGGCGGCTACCGCAGCGGCCTTCGCGTTGGGCCACCCGTATTCGTTGGCGGTCACCTCGAGGGCGCCACACATGCCCCAGCGCGGCACTTCCCGATGGTGCTGGGCTAATTAGACCCATAGTGGGCTACATCGCCGATCGATTGTAGCGCTTCTTATCGCCGATCCCCAAACTCATGGCCGTAGAAACGAGACGGGCCGCGAACGTGCGCCAACACGAACGCGACCCTGACCGATTCCCCTACGTGAATAGGAGATCCGGCTATGAGTAACGATAATGAAGGCCCGCGTGAGGGCCAAGAAAACGATGCATCTTCCGTCGAAAAGCCCGAAAAAGCAAGCCCGAAGCCCGCATCTGTTACAGCTCTCTCGGGAAGTGGCGACCCTTTCCTCGATGAACTGAACCGACTCTCAGCGAACACCGAAGCGGATGTGCTGCGCTTCCGAGCAAGGGAGGAGCACGCCCGGGGATTAGCGTGTTTGCATGAGTCCGTGCGGCACATGCGCCTACACGCGGAGCTTATCGCGAAGGCGGAAGAGATAGAGGGGCAAGTGGACGAAGCGGAGAAGAACGCGGAGCCCGGCTCTTCACGGCGCCCCGTGGTGCCGAACGATAACCGCTTGGAAGGCGACGCTGTTGACCCGGAAGCCGAGCTTGACCCGCCCTTCGCCCTCCGAAGCGATGGCAAGGTTTTGATCAATGCGGCGCGATTGGAAGGGCGCACGGTGCATCAGATGCGCACATGGACCGGCGTCGTGCTCACTTGGATGGAGGCGGCCGAGGTCAAGCGCATCCTTGGCGTGTCGGCCGACGATGCCGCTGCGATGGTGCTCCCCCGCGTCTTTGGGAGGCTTGACCTATGAGCCATCTCCGAATCGTGGGGAGCGAGCCACCGAAGAGGCCCCGAAAGACGCGCACCCCGTTCAGCTCGATGCTACTAAGCCACGATGAGCGCATTCGAGGAGCGCAAGCACTTCGCAATCTGAAAAGCGCTTTCGGAACCTGGGATTGCTTATCCGATGCAATGGGCGTCGACACGAAGATGCTTCACACCGCCATACGCCTAGGCCGGGTGACGGTGAACATCCTCTATGCGGCGTCCCGTGCTTCGGGCTTGACCATCGATGACCTTCTTTCGGCGCCAGTGCCTACCGATCGATGCAGGGCATGCGGGCAGGTCAAGCGCTACGCGAAAGCCTTGGAAGCGAGGGCCGTATGAAGCCGAGCAAGCCCATGCTTCTCCCGAAGCGCGCGAGGTCGGGCGATCGTAAAGTGCCCTTTCTGAGCGAGGAAGTGCAAGACGAGGTGCGCTTGCTTGTGCGGCGATTGAAGCGCGAATACGGCGGGTTTAGGCCGCTCTCCGAAGCGATCCAAATATCGTCGGCTCAGCTCTCGGTTATCGTTTCCGAAGGCGAAAGCGCGCGGTTCTCTATCACGCCTGCCATCATGATCCGCGTGTGCTTCCTGGCAGGCGTGAGCATCGATGCCATCCTTGGACGCCGATTCGATATGGACGGCGACTGCATCGCGTGCGGCGCCCCGCCGAATTGGAAAGAACGTCTCGCGAAGGCGGGCTTATGAGAAGGCTCACCCTGAAAGAATCGGGCCGTATTCGCCGTAGGCTTCGCACCATCCGCACGGGGTACGCGACCGATGCCGCGCTTGCGCGCGCTCTCGGCTTGTCGGCCAAGACCTTGCGCAATGTGCTCAAAGCCGAGCGCTTTGCCGGCTTCCGCGTCGCTTCCGCCCTCGCAAGCCTCATCGGCTACCCTTCCCCCGAAGCGCTCACTAAAACGCTCTTTCATTGAGTTAATAATAGACGCAGGATCGATAACGCCCGGCGTCTATTATCTTTACTTTGTTGTTTTTGAGGCCTTAGAGCGTCGATTTTTTGTTGCGGCACTGGTGGATTTACGGTCACTAACCGGAACAGTCAGTCTGGCATCTTCGACGTGTAAAATTTGCGGCGAAATCTGGATCGATGAAACGGATACTCGTTTCGGAACTTCACCAGACACCACAACGGGAAGAACCAACGCTGGAAAACCTAGTTTGGTCGTTAAATATTGGATGTCGGCGCGAAAGTATGGCCAGCTATGCATGAACCCCATTACACCGGCATAATGTGCTATCTCATTTTCACTCGGAAGCTCCTTGTCTTTTAACAAATAACTAATACGCATGACAACTTCAAAGATAGCGACTGGCTTGTCTTTTCTGCTGTCGTGTTGGTTATCGTGACCAAACACATCCATTTTATATGGAAGCACAACTGCGAGTTCGCGCTCATTCAACAGCCATTCAACATTGATTTTTTGAATGTCGTAGCTTAGCTGAACAAGCTCCTTTGTGGATATATGCGTGGCGCGCATAGATACACAAAGCACATCAATCAGTGCGAACGTCGTTGTCAGTTTTGAGGCCGCGACCGGGTCGGGAACCATCCATCTTTCTTTGGTTGTCATGCTACGTCCTGCGATGTATTTATATTGAGCGATGTATGATCACTTTGTTCCTGATCCCACTTCTGCTCTAGTTTGGGCTTTCCAGTTGACCACGACACCAATGCAGATTTCCCATGGCGTGGCGGAAACACCAAAATATCTCTCCATGGTAATCCGTCCACATGGCGTCGAAACTCGCGTTCGTCCTTCACGAATGCTTCGAGAAGTCGAGACAATGTTAAACTTGCACGCCGTTTGCCCGCGAGTATATGCGAAAGGTGAGATGGGGTAATACCGCAAGCCCTCACAATATCAATCTGGGTGACATTATGCTTTTGTTTTAACCACTCAACCAACTTACAAAAATGAGCTGCCTGTTGCCTAAGGAATGCCTTTTTTAGAACAGGATCTAGCCGCTTAGCCAATTCTTCATCAATATACGGTTTTCGGCAGTTTGTGCACGTCGGCATTTCGAAATCAACGGGTATCGGCACCTCATAACCAGGATGGTATTCTATCGTGCGTCCATCCAAAGCCAACATAGCTACTGGAAATCCGCATTCAAAACACGAAAATAGTTTGTTATTCATGGCTATTGTTCTCTAGGTCGAATAGTTCTTCCGTCAACCCTTTTGATTGGAAACTCCGGCTCGTGGCACGAGACGACAATTAATTTGTCGCACTCAATATAAAATTTAACATACCAGACACCTTTCTTGTTTTTAATTCCGTAAACATCAGCATAAATGTGATTGTTGTTAGCATCTTTGTAGTTCTGGCGTTTAGTATCGACAAACGCTTCCGGAACAAGATCGTTTTGGATAATCTCGCGTACATATGGTATTGCCTTCTTAAAGGTTATCAGACAATTCTCCCTGCACATCCGCGCAGTCACGTTTGGACCTACGTCAAGTGTGGGAGCCAATCGTCGAACGTCCTCTAATGAGTATCTACCCTTTGGTTTGCCCGCCATTAACTAAATCATTACCTAAAACTTTTGGGCAAATCAACATTAATCACGCGCATCGAAGATGTGCACATTAACCATGCTAAATTGTCTTGAGTACAATGTCAAGCAACTTGCGGTTTGTTTGTTAGACGTTAGCTTCGTTGCTGTAATCAAAGGCATAATAGCCGATTTGTTCTCCATTGAACAAACGCGACTAACCTCGGTTTGCACTGCACTCATTCCCGTTTCGGCGGCTCATCGTCCAGCCCGTCGAAAAGCTCCCTTTGAACCCATCGGGCCAAGGCTGGGATCTGTTTCTTCGGGATGACCGGCCTTCCCTTCCCACCCTGGACGGCCCTCAAAACCGCACCCGTGGACGTTGTACGCATCGCGCCCGGCTCCGCTGACTTGGTTTCCGTCTTACGCTTATTCGCTTCGGGATGAGGCTCCAAGGCACGCGGGACGGGCAACGGGCAAGGCTCGGCTTCAAGGCAAAATCCGACGAATTCCTCCATCGTCCACTCGTGATCCGTGAGCCCGGCCTCCATCGCGGGCGTGCATCGCAGGCTGGAATGCGGCCGAACGAAGTTGTAGACGCCCATGAAGATCGCGAGCATCGCCCTCAAGTGCTTCAAGCTCTTGGAATAGCCCGGCGATCGGCGCGTGAGTCTCCGAAGGTAATGGCGCAAGGTGAGATTGAAGCGCTCCACATAGCGGTCACGCGTTTGCCAGTCCACTTCTTCATCGCTGCTCTCCGTTGCACGCATGCGCTTTACGCGGGAGATTTGAAGTACCTACGTTGATCACGCGCTCCCCGCGCGCGTTCGGCTCCAAGCCACTGACCGCTAAAACGTCCCCAGTCCATGAGCTTTCGTAGGCATCGCCCTCGAACATTATACGCCCGCGCACAAGATATGTTTGGCGCTGCGGATCAAAGTCCACGGTGGTTTTGCCGCTCAGCTCCTTGCCACACGTTTCGCATTTAAAAACAAATCTCGGTTCACTCATCGCTTCGTTCCTTTTGCTTGTGTTTCCCCTTGCTCAGCGACGGCCTTGGCGATGGTCAAAGCCAAACCAAGGCGATCTTCTTCAAGGCGTTTCTCTTCCAGCGCAGCGGCCTGCAACGCGGCAAAAGACCGCCCATGGCGCGAATGATGGCGGTCAGGATGCTGCGGATCATTGGCAGCACTCCCCATCAAGCGAGCAGTTGGGGTTTGAGGCATAAGGGCAAAAGCCGCCGTTGATCGCGCAGTTGTATGATAGATCGTAAATGCAAGCGGGTGGCTCGGGGCAACACCCGAGCACCTCGGCGCCGACAAAGCGGCACCACATCCCAGCGCCGCACACGCCGGGCTGCCCTTCGCCCGGAACGCCCAAAACGCAAATCCCGTCATTGGTGCACAGCGAATGCATACATGGATTATTCGACGGCGGGCACGGCTCTGCGAACGTGGGATCGCATGGGCGCCCAGTGTGCTGCCAGAGCTCGAACACAACGCACTCGGGCACATCCGCCGCGTCTTGCCCGGCATCCACAGGCTCGGGCGGGCCAGGTAATTGGGGCGCCGAGGAGCAGCCTCCCAGGCCCAGCGCGAGCAGGATGAGCATGGTTATCATGGCGCCCGCGACGAAGTGCCAGACGACCACGGACAGCAAGCCATCCAGGGGCCCCAAGGCCCGGCTGATTCCAAAACCATTTTTCGATTTAGCACTCATTTTTTTCTCCTTCAATTCGAGACCATTTCAATCCAGTTATGACCACAACGGAGACACCGCTCATGCCGGTGGACACCTTCCTCGGCGCATCGATAAAACAACCCAAGACGCACGCGCCGAGCTGGAGAGCAGGCGCGTGGATTCGGGATGGGGCTACTGTCGCCCCGCCCCATTAAGTGCGAAATATCCCCATGTTTTTCCACGTTGTATTTGGCGGACACGCCGCATACGGGACATTTTACGCGCCGTGGGTCTGGCGCTTCTGGGGGCGCAGCGCTGGGCGTTCGGTAGCTCAAAACGGTTTTTCCTCTTCCTCGATCGCCTTCAGCGCGCGGGCCACGTCGAGGTAATTGGGGCACCGCTGGGCCTCACCCACTGGCACCTCGCAAAAAACCTTCCAAGCATCATCAAGACCAAGCGGCCTGTTCGCAAAATGGGCCTTTATGGCTGAGCGCAAATCTTGATCCCACCTGTCGAGATCGCCGAAGATCTCGGATTGATCCTCTTCATCGCTCGAAGGCGCGTCGTCTTCTTGGTCCTCTTTTTCGTTGTCCAGGTCATCGATGGCGCTTTTGGCTGTCACAAAGAAGTCCCCAATGTCCCCAGGTCCACCCAGAGCTTCTCGGATCTTGGCCACGCACTTCTCCTCGGGCGTCTCGGCCCGGAAGTCCTGAAAGGGCGGGGCTGCAGGCGTCGGCTTGGGCGCTTCCGGGCGCCTGCAGCCTGTGATTGCGTACACCGAACGGGGCGACACAATTGTGGTGCCTTCGCTGTTCACAACGCGGTAGAGCGTCGCGCTGCCTTGGCCAATTTGACAGACCTCACCCTCAATACGACGATGCCCCAAAAGCTCAACCGTTGCCCATTCAAACAAAAGCGGCTCTGAATTATCATCAATCGATTTTTGAAGCCTATTCATTGCCTCGTGGTATTGAAATGACAAAAAAGCAATTAGATTGACGACTGATTTTATTGCATTGGAAAACATTGTATTGTCTCTCATTTTGGTTGAATTGTTTCCGCCTTGGCCTTCGTGGCCTTGTCAACACGATCGACGACGCGATCGAGCTTCTTTCGCTGGGGGGTGGTAAGCCACCCTTCGGGTTTGAGGCCCAGCCGGTCGTAAAGCGCGAGCCATAAGCCCCGTGGGGCCTGTCCTCGGAGGTGATTAGCGAGCGTGTTTTTGGGAATCACAGCCCGTAGGTCGTGGCGTTTAAGGAGCGCTTTGAGCGCTCTTTGGTTTTCAGTGGTCGGCATGGCAGCACCCTACGCCGCATCCCGCAATCGGTCAACCTAAAAACCGACACCGGGTCTCAAATTATGGAGCTTGACACGGGTTTCGGTTCATGGTACGCGCGCGCAATCCTCTAGTAATAAAGGCTTTTAACAAATCGACATGCGCATGTCGATTTTTGTTGCGAGCGCTTTTTGAATCGCGCACTGTTGCGGCATGCGGTCAAGGCGATCGCAAAAGGAGATTTATGGCCCCCACATTGCAACCCAAGGCGCCGCCTAAGCCGGCGCCCAAAACAGAAGCCCCGTCGTCTATTTTGGACAGCGTGGCCGAGCTGACTCAGCAGCGCTACGAAGCCGGAAGGTTCGCGCCGAGGAATGCCTCGGACCTCGGCGCGCTTGCGTGGTCCTGGTATCTTTCGGGCCTGCTCCCCGAGGCGTACTATCCAACTGTCAAGTCGGACAAAAAACCGAAGGGCCTACCATACGAGGCGCGCTGGCAACAATACTGGCAGGATCGCGGCGTTGCCCGAGCAACGATCGTGATGCGGTTCGGCGCGAGCCTTGGGGTCCTG
>Ga0138256_10002094_pt1 | contig 21478 bp, 15 predicted proteins | sample KNB2016incub_MG_FD_105486 | JGI IMG/M metagenome (GOLD analysis project Ga0138256, IMG submission 105486) | Active sludge microbial communities from wastewater in Klosterneuburg, Austria - KNB2014incub_MG | ecosystem: Engineered > WWTP > Activated sludge > Unclassified | place: Austria... | reverse complement strand
GTACTCCACCGTGTCGAGGCCGGGTTCGATTTGCCTCCGGTATGGCTCCTCCCATGGCGGCAACTTCAAGTCGCGGCCGAGTGAGGCGAGCGGCTCATCGACGTCAAACCCGGGCTGCATCGTTGCCACTTCGAAGAGCACGCCACCGGGTTCGCGAAAGTAGATCGACTGGAAGTAGCAACGATCGCGCACATCGGTCACTCGCACACCCATCTGGAGGAGTTCCTCACGCAGTCGAACCTGCTCGTCGCTCGTGGCGATCGCCATCGCCACGTGATGCACCGTCCCGATGCCGTTGATCGCGGCTGCGGCATCGGGTTGTTCGACAATGTCGATGAAGTGACCTGGCGAGTTTCCACCAGCGGCCACCCGCGTGCGCGTGCCCTCCTGACTGACCACCTTGTAGCCGAGCACGCCGGTCATCAGTTCGAGCGTCGGCCCAGCCGCGCGCACAGTCATCGTCACGCTATGAAGGCCGCAGATGGCCTCGGCCGCGTCAACGCCATTTCCGGTCCATGGCGCACGGGCGTCATTTACCGTTCCGATGAGCTCGAACCACAAGCCCGACGGATCCACGGTGGCCACGGCGTCTTCGCCAAATCGGGTCGTGACGTCACGAACCTCCGCACCGTAGGCCTTCAGGCGATCGCGCCAGAACCCGAGTGACGAAGCGGGCACGGAAAACGACGTGGTCACCACCTGGCCCACGCCTTTGACGCCCGCTCGCACGCCGTGTCCCTTGTACGGAAACGTCGTCCAGATCGTGCCGGGAGTACCGCGCTCGTTGCCGTAATAGAAGTGATAGACGTGGTGATTGTCGAAGTTGACGGTCTTCTTCACCAGCCGCATGCCCAGCAGGTCGAGGCAGAAGTTCAGGTCACTCTGGGCATCGTCAACGGTTGCTGTCACATGGTGCAGCCCAAGGATGTGGTGAGTCATCGAGCGATTCTACCGCGCCTCTTTCGCCCCAATGCCGTCCCTGCTACGCTTGCGGCCTCGATGTCAGGGAGGAACAGCATGGCAAACACAGCGAGGGTGGCGATCGCGGCCCTGGCCATGCTGTCTGCCGTGCAGGCGCAAGACTGGCCGCAGATGCTTGGCCCGTCCAGGAATGGCGCGTATGCCGGCCCGCCGCTTGCCACAAGCTGGGGCGCCCAGGGCCCGAAGGCCGTCTGGCGAAGACCAGTCGGACACGGACTGAGCGGCCCAGTCGTCGTGGCCAACCGCGTCATCCTCTTCCAGCGGCTCGGCAATCGTGAGGTGGTCGAGGCGATGGATGCCACGACCGGCGTCACCCAGTGGCGCCATGACTATGCCACCACCTACCGCGATGACTTCGGGTTCGACGATGGCCCTCGGGCGGTGCCGGTGGTGGCCGATGACGTGGTCTATACCTTCGGCGCTGAAGGCCAGTTGCACGCCGTGAGCCTGGCCAGCGGCAAAGCGCTGTGGCATGTGGACACCATGGCGCGATATCGGGTGCCCAAGAACTTCTTCGGCGCCGCCGGGTCACCCGTCGTTGAAGATGGGCGCGTCATCGCCAACATCGGTGGCCCCAACGCCGGCATCGTCGCCCTTGACGCAAAGACCGGGCGCGAACTCTGGACCGCCACCACGGACGGGGCCAGTTATTCGTCCGGGGTGATGACGACGGTCGGCGGGCGACGACTCGCGCTGTTCCTGACCCGGGCGGGCCTGGTTGGTCTCGCGCCGGCCACTGGCGAGGTGGTGCTGCAACGGCCGTGGCGATCGCGGTCGGCGTCGTCGGTCAACGCCGCTTCACCGCTCGTTGTTGGCGACCGCGTGTTCATCTCGGCAGAGTACGGCCCTGGCGCGGGCGTCTTCCGCATGGGCGACGGGGCCCTCACCGAACTGTGGTCATCGAATGACGCGCTCACGACGCACTACGCGACCAGCGTTCACCACTCCGGCATCCTGTTCGGCTATCACGGACGCCAGGAACAGGGGCCGAGCCTGCGCGCAGTGGAGCTGGCTACGGGCAAGGTCCGCTGGACGGTCGATCAGTTTCGCGCCGGAAGCATCACGCTGGCCGGCGACCTTCTGGTGGTGATGCGGGAATCGGGCGAACTGGTGATCGCCGACGCCTCACCGGACGGATTCCGACAGAAGGCGTCAGCACGCGTTCTGCCCGGTACGGTCCGTGCGCTGCCAGCGATCGCGGGCGGGTTTCTCTTCGTGCGCAACGACGACACGCTGGTGTGTCTGGACCTGCGGGCATCACGATGAGGGCGATCGCCCTCGCGCTGGTGGTGCTGACCGCCGCACCGCTTTCCGTAAGCGGCCAGTCGGTCGGGCAAGTCCTGGACCTGGCGGTCGCGCACTTTCGGGCCGGTCGCATCACCGAGGCAGTGGCGGGTTTCGATCGCGTGGCGGCACTCCAGCCGGAGGCAGCGCCGCAGCTCTGGCAACGGGGCATCGCGCTGTACTACGCGGGCCGCTTCGAGGCATGCCGGCTGCAGTTCGAATCGCATCGCACGGTCAATCCCGCCGACGTCGAGAATGCGGCGTGGCACTTCCTGTGCGTCGCAAAAGCCGAGTCACCTGCTGCGGCGAGGGCGAAGATATTGCCGGTGGGCCCCGACGGGCGCGTACCGATGCGTGAAATCGATCTGATGTTTCGGGGGCGACTCGATCCGGCCGACGTGCTGAAGGCGGCCGCTGGCAGTCCGTCAGCCGAGTTTTACGCTCACCTTTATGTCGGCCTGTATCTGGAATCTACGGGCGACACTGCGCGCGGTCTTGCCGAAATCCGTCTGGCGGCGTCCGCCGCCTACGCCCGTGTCGGCGGCTACATGCATGACGTCGCGCGCGTGCATCTGCTGTCTCGCTGACACGTGTCAGCGCGGCACCTCCCACACCACCGTCCACACATCGGCGTAGTGCTGGCGGAAGCCGTAGCGCGCCAGCATCTCGCCACGCCAGTCACGCGGGTCGAGCAGGACATTAGTCACATCCAGCGAACGCAACGACGACAACATGGCGTCCTTGTCGCAATCGGCCGAACGGACGCCGAAGTACAAACAATTGAACCCGGGAAGTTCACGGTACTTTCGCAACGCAAACTCCGGTCGCCTTGAGAGGTACCCGCCCGCGAGCGGCCGTTCGTGCGACGTCTGGTAATACATCGTCTGACTGCTTCGCAGGCGCGGGTCAAGCACAACGCCGCCGGTACCGGCCAGGCTCGGCATGGGCGGCAGCGGCCTGACTCCCATCTGGAAGGCAAAGTCGGCGCACACGAGCAGCAGAAGGAGCGCCCCGGCGAGGAGTGCCCGTGTCCGGCCCTCCCGACCAGCGACAGCGGCCGTGAGCACGGCGACGCCGACGCTCATCGCCATGTACGAAATCACCAGATAGCGGCCAGACTGGGCCACCGAGCCCAACAGCGGGATCTTTGCCCACAGCATGAAGGGCAGGGCGAACGGGAATGGGCCGACCCGCACCTCCTCTCGCAGGATTAGCAGCCGCGGTCCCATCGACAACGCGAGGAACAGGAAAAACAGCACCACGACGAATCGGACCGTTGGGTCTTTGCGGCCCGACCAGAAACCCGCCAACGCAAGGGGCAGGACCACGATCCCCAGATAACAGGCCGTCCCGACACGGCCGAGATCGGTCCACACCGTCGGGGACAGGTGCAGCCCCTTCAGCGATTCGCTGTAGATCGACGTCGGCGAAAACGGCAGCAGATATGACCAGAGGTCAGGAATGAAGTCGAGCCTGCGCCCCACATCAATCTCGAAGCCATAGCTGAAGACGTAGTACGCCACCATGGCGAAATACGGCACCGCCACGAGGGCTGAGAATGCAAGCGCACGGCCGAATCCGGCAACCGTGGCCGCCAGATGCCCCGACGTCCACCATCGCCAGGCAAACACGCAGACGGTGACGTTGGCGGCAAACACAACAGTGACGTCGCCGGTAAACAGCAACAGCACCACACTCAGCGCCAACAGCACCTTCGACAGTCGCGGCCTCGCCGGCGTGTCGGACGTGGCGTGCAGCAGGCACGCGAGATACAACGGAAGAACCCCGCTGTAGAGCATGTTGGTCCAGCCGGCGGCGGCCTTGCTCACGATGAACGGACTCAACATGAAGGCGACCCCGCCCACCACGCTTGCCCAATGGTGCCGGGTGACCACGCGGCACAGGGCGTACGCGCCGAGGCCGGCCACGGGAAAGCCGGCGATGATTACGAGGTTGTACGAGAGTTCAGTGGAGAAGACCGACGACAGCAGGACGATCGCCGACGTCTGGATCGGTGTCAGGAAGTGGAAGACGAGCGGCGTGCCGTACGGCACGAACAGCATGTCGGTGAAGTACGGGTTGGCGCCGGCGAAGAGGCTCCGCTCGATCCACCATGCATTCCACAGCACCTGCAGGTGATCCATGGGCTGGATCGCGGTCGGCGCCGTGATGAGCCCGGAGCCGAGGCGTCCCAGCACGGGCGCGAGAAAGGCCAGGGTGATGCCCAGATAGGCACCAAGCGCGACGATCGGCTGGTGCCAGCGCAGGCGCATCACCCTTCCGGATCGGCTTACGAGAACGCGGCGCCCACGAGGATCTTTCCAATTCGCATCCACGGCGACCCGTGCGAAATGCTGTTGGTCTGCGTCGGCTGGCCCTTCGCGTCGCCGCCCGTGCCGAACATCTTCCACGTGGACTGGTTGCCGACCGCGTTCAGGTTGGCCCAGAAGTCCGTGGTGATGGCCTGGTAGGTCACGTTCGTGGCCATGCGGGTCACTTTGCCGTTCTTGACTTCCCAGAACGCGTTGCCGCCGAACTGCCCGTTGTAACGCTGCTGGTCAATCGAGTAGCTGCCGCGTCCGTCGATCATCACGCCGTCCTTCGTGTCGGCGATGATCTCCGCGAGCGAGGGCCCCTTCGGGTCGTAGTCCATATGGACGTTGGGCATGCGCAGGAACGGATAGTCGCGCCACGACCCGGCGCCGGTGCAGCCTCGGCTTTCCTTCTCGCCGATGTAGTGCGCGGTCTCACGGTTGGTCTGCAGCCCCACCAGGATGCCTTCGCGAATGAGCGGCCAGCTCTGTGTCTTCACGCCGTCGTCGTCATACCCAACGGTGCCCATGGCGCCCGGCATGGTGCGGTCGCAGGTCATGTTGAACAGCTTGGAGCCGTACTTCAGCTTGCCAAGGTCCGAGACCTTGATGAAGCTCGTGCCGGCGTAGTTGGCCTCATACCCCATGATGCGATCGAGCTCGGTGGGGTGCGCCACGATCTCATGCAGCGTCAGCATCGCATGTGACGGAGACAGGATCAGATCCTTCACGCCGACGCCAATCGGCTTCGCGGTGCAGAACTCAACCGCTTCCGACGCGATGCGCTCGGCGTTTTCGATCATCTCCGACTCTTCGGCGGTTTCCCAGCCGGCGGTCTTCGGCACGGCCGTGAACTGCCGCGATTGCGTCACCTCACCCACCCGCGCCGTCACACTGAAGCTCGGCTGTGTGTCGTAGATCTCCTGTTCGATGTACGACCCTTCAGACGACGCGAAGTACTTCCACTCGTAGCCCATGTTCACGCTGCAGTTCACGTTCGTGACCTGCGGGTTCTTCATGACGATGTCGACGACCCGCTGGACGAGCTGCTGCTGCTCGGTGACAGGCACCGTGGTCGGGTCTTTCTTCATCGGCGACACCCAGTGGGCCGTGTAGGCCGGCACCGGCGCCAGCCGCACATCAAACGTCTTGGCCACCGCGCTCGCCTTGGCCACGTCGATGGCCACGTTCGTGATGCGACGAATTTCGTCTTCGGTCACGATCGGGCTGGACGCAAAGCCCCACACGCCGCTGTGAATCACGCGGACGCCGAATCCCGCCGGACCGCGCGAACCTTCGCGCCCGCCGAAGGCCGCAAATCCCTGCGGACCGCCGAAGCCGCCACCGCCACGACCGCCGCCGCGACCGCCGCCACCACCACCCCGGCCGCCGCCTCCGCCACCGCGGCCGCCGAATTCACCGCCGCCTCCGCGACCGGCGTTGTTGCTGCCGTTGGCGTTGACAGACATCGATGCCTGGCGCGTGAAGCGCACGTCTGCGTAGGTGCAGCCCGCAAGCTTGGCCTGCGCGAGGACCATGTCTCCAAGGCCCTTGAACTTGGACTGCAGGGGATTGCCTGCGGGCGTCTGCGCGAGCAGATCGCCGATGAGGTCATGGGACGCGAGGACAACGCCCGAGGCGCCGACCGTTTTGATGAAGTCTCTGCGGGTGAAAGCCATGATGGTGTCCTTAGACGGCCGGTGAAATCGACGTCATGTAGAAGTCTTCGATGCGCACAGGTGGAATCAGCGCGCTGTTGCCGCCGTCGTACGATTCGCCCATCGACATGGGCACGGGTTTACCGACAAGCGACACGTTGTTGTAGCCCACGAGCGGCGACATGTTCCACCGGAAGTTCTGGACGGGCATGGTGATTTCGCCGTTCTCGATGAGGAACAGCCCGTCGCGCGTCATGCCGGTGTTGAGCAGCGTGGCGTTGTCCACGCCGCGGATGTACCAGAAGAACGTCACGAGCAAGCCACGCTTGGTCTGCTTGATCATGTCAGCCGTGCTGAGGTCAGACCCTTCCATGACCAGGCTCATGTTGACGTTGGCCTTCGGGCTCGTGCTGTTGGGGCCGCCGGTGAGGTTACGCAGCACACCCTTCTCAAGCCAGGTCACCGGCGCCGCAGGTGTGTTGTCGCCCAGCATGGTGGTTTGCCGCAGGATCGGATTGCCGATGTCGCTCTTGAGCGTGAACAAGTCGCTGAAGATCTTGTCGCCCGGCTTCTTCCCCTGCATGAACTGGCCGCCACCGCCACCGAAGATGCCGGTCATGAGCGACAGGAATCGCGCGTTCGCGCGCGGCTCAAGAATCACGGTGTAGCGCCCGGGTTCCAGCGCTCGTGCCTTTCGGCTGTCGAGCGCCTTCTTGGACGCGACCTCGGTGATTTCCACTGGATTGATCATGCCGATGTCCTTGATGCCGGTGATGCCGGCCCAGCCGGAACCCGACCCGTCAGGCATACGGCACGTCAGGATGAAGCTCGCGTCGGCCACTTCATAAAACGCAAACAGCCCCTTGGTGTTGGCTTCACACGTCGTCTGATGGTTCTTCGGGATGAAGCCCGACCCGACCGTGCCCATCTTCTTGCTGATGTCGATGCTCGTGCGCACCATGCGCGCACGCTCGGCCGGACCAAAACTCTTTGCGCTCGGCAGCGCTGCGTCCACGGGAATGTACTCCTGCGGTCCCATCAGCACGGCGGGCGTGGCGCGATCGGGCGCGCCCCTGCCGTTGGTCATGGCCTCGTCGAACGTCAACTTGAGCGAGGTATCGCTGAAGTCGCGCGTGGCGGACGTGCCCACTTTCGCGCCCACGTGCGTCGTGATCGTCAACTGTTGATCGAACTGCACGAGATTGGCGGAGATTGACGAGTTGGCGAAGCGCGTGCCCGACCGTTCCGAGGAGGAAAAATTCACCTCGATGTTGTCCGCGCCGGACATGTTGAAGATCTTGTCGGTGATGGCCTTGACCTGATCGCGTGAATACATGGTGATGCGAAGGTTACCGCTGTCCGCCGCGTCGGCGCAACTGCGATCGGCTATCCTCCAGAACGTGATGCGGTCGGTTTTTGCATGGTGTACGTTCGCGGGCGTGGTCCTCGTGGCTGCGAGCGTGGTGGCCTGGCTCGCGGGAGGCATCAGGGCAGACATACTGGGCCTCCCTATTCGAGCCACCGATCCCTTGAGACCGCTGGGCCTGGCCGCGGCGCTCTTCGTCATCCGACTCATCGGACTGCGGTGGCACGGCGTCAACACCGACGTGACAGCGATGCGGGCCCTGTTCAGGCCCCAGGTGATCGCGGCCGCCCTCACCGTGCTCATCGTAGGGACGTCGCTCCAGATCAACCACGGTGCCGCAGGTGGCTCCGACGCGTTCGGCTACGTCAGACAAGCCGACGGATGGCTCGCCGGGGACTTGACCATCGATCAGGAGTGGCTGCGCGACGCGCCGTGGCCGCACCTGCCGCGCATCGCCGCGCCACTGGGCTACCGGCCGGCGGCCGGCGGTCTCTCGAGTGTGCCGGTCTATCCACCGGGCCTGCCGCTGCTCTTCGCGGGAGCGAAGTGGCTGCTCGGGCAATGCGGCAGCGTGGCTCTGGTGGCCCTGATGGCGGGCCTTCTGGTGGCCACCACGTACAGGATCGGCCGGCGCATGGGCTCACCGCAGGTCGGTGCGGCCGCCGCGTGGATCGTCGCCACCAGCCCCGTCGTCATCCACATGATGGCGTCACCGATGAGCGATGTGCCCGCGGCGGCACTGTGCGCGGTGGCGATTCTGGGGTGCCTGCACACGTCACGCACCCGCGCACTGCTGGCCGGAATCACCATGGCCGTCGTGGTGCTCATGCGGCCGAATCTCACGCCACTGGTCGGCGTCCTCGGGGTGTGGTTGCTTCTCGCCGATCGTCAGGTCCCCACCTGGCGGGCTCGCGCCATGCGATGCGCGATCTTCTGCGCGGGCGCGGCGCCCGGCGCGATCGGCATGGCCCTCTTCAACCAATCGGTGTACGGATCACCGACGGCGTCCGGATATGGCGACCTCGATGGCTTTTTTTCGTGGTCGTATATCGCCCCCAACATCTGGAACTACTCGACCTGGCTGCTGCAGAGTCACACACCGCTCGTGGCGTTGGGCCTGGCGGCGTTGGCCATACCGGCGGGATGGCTGCGAAAATCGCATGGCCTGATGCAGGCCAGCGTGCTCGTGTGTGTTGCGGCGTGCATGCTGGCGATTTACTTGCCGTACCAGGTGTTTATCGACTGGTGGTACCTGCGGTTTCTCCTTCCGGCCTGGCCGGCATTGGCCATCGGCACCGCGTGGCTCGCCACAAACACCACCGGCCGCGCATACGGCCGCGCCGGAATTCTGGCGCTGGTCCTCTGCGGAGGCTGGGGCCTGTACTACGCGTACGGACACGATTCATTCCGGGTCGGCTGGGGCGAACTTCGCTATGTGTCGGCCGCGCACGCCGTTCGCGCGATGACGCGGCCGGGCAGCGTGATTCTTTCGAGCCAGCATTCCGGCTCAGTGACCTATTACGGCGGCCGCCGGTCCCTGCGTTATGACTGGATTGAGCCCCACCGGCTTGACGATGTGGTGCGCTGGTTGAACGACCGCAACCACGACGTGTACATCCTGCTTGAAGAGTGGGAAGTCGAGCGGTTCCGAGCGCGTTTCAAGAACACGCCGCTCGGCGGGCTGGCGGACGCGTCACTGGTGTTCCACCAGAAGGTCAGTACACCTGTCTTTCTGTACGACACGCGGCCACGCGCCGGCAATCAGGTCTACACGATCGACACGTTCATGTCATCCGCCGTCAGATGCTGCGCGCCCTCGCGCTGACGCCACAGGCCTCGGCCTTGAAGATCAGGCCGAGCTACGTTGGGAACGGCCGAGCTACGTTGGGAACACAGGGAACCAGTACGTAGCTCGGGCTGTTCCTCAAGCCCGAGTGCGCTAGCGCTGTCCGCGGCGGCGGCGCAGCCACCACTCGCCCGCTGCACACGCAGTGAACGGAATGAGCCACCAGACTGAACGCATGGGACGCCAGGGCTGCTGCACCGGCGCGACCTTTAGTGCGGCAGCCAGTTGCGCGGGTAGTGCCGACAACTGCGCCTCTGGCACCACGCCGCCCCGATGGGCCGAGGCGGCCATCGCCGCCAGGCCGTCCCCATCGCTCGCCGGCGCCACCCATGCGTCGGCATCGCCATCGGCGCCCACCACCAGTAGTTCGGCCGCGCCCGCGGCGCCGCCTTCGGTGGTCACGTCGAGCCGGTACCGGCCCGGCGCGTCAGGCGCCCGGAATTCACCCTGCCACTCGGCGACCCCATTCGCAGATGGCGATGATGACGGCCAGAGCCGAACAGGCGACACCGCGCCCGAGGTGGCGCGCATCTGCGCGGTGGGGACGCCGCTCGAGAACGACAGAACTCCGACGCTCGTCGACTGCCCCGGCACCAGGACTCGCCGAGCCAGTGCAACGCTCACGAGCGGAGGTGTGGCGTTGGCTACAGCGGCGGCGGTGGACCGCCAGAACGCCGAGAATCCAATGGCGGCGCCCGCACGCGCGCGCCACCCGTCCATCGCGCTGCTCACCACGACTCGCCCGCTGCCGACAGGCATCTGCCACACAGGAAATCGGCGAGCAGCTGACGGGTCGGCCTGGCCAAATGTCGCGAGCGGTGCGGCGAGCGGTGGCCAACGCGACGGCCAGAAGAACTCGCTCGCCGTGAAGCCCTCGCCACCCTCAACCCGAACCGGTTCTGCGCGACGGTCCTCCTGCCACGTGGCCTGACCCGTCAGTCGAAACAGGACGGGGTCGTCTGTGCCTTCGGGCAGAAGAACGACGGCGCCGTGGCGCTCTCGCAGATACCGCTCGAGCGACGCCGCTTCACCGGCCCCGAGCGCATCCGCCGCGCCCACCACCACCAGATCAAAGGCGTCGAGCGCGCGCGCGTCTGTCAGCGATGCCGGTGCCGGTCCGGTCTGCACCGCGGATGCGCGCGACGTGACGATACGAGTGGTGACCTGGAAGCGCGCATCCGTTTCGAGCGCCCGACGCACGAATGTGGCGGCATAGGTGGGACGGCCGTCAAACGCGAGGACGCGCCAGACACGTGCGGTCACATCGAGCACCGCATCGGCCGCGGCATCAGTGCGACCGGTGGCGGTGGCCTCCACGCGCACCCGTGCGAGCCCGGGCCGTGCCGGGACAAACGTCAGCGGCACGGTGATGCGCGTGTCATCGCCCGCGACGCGCGCTTTCACCTCCTGCATCCGCAGGCCATCAACCACGAGCGCGACGGTCACTTCGCGATCGCCGGAGCCGTCAACGGACACCGTCGCCACGACCGGTGCCACCGAATCGATCGAGGCCTGAGCCGGGACTTTGAGGTCAAGCACACGCAGGCCGAGCGTGCCGCCGCCGGGCGTGACCGCAAAGACCACGGCTGACTGGGGAGGCCGCCATTCTTCGGGGACGTCGGAACCAGCCAGGACGTAGGCGGCGGCGCCCGCCACATCAACTCGGGAAACCGCAAATGTCGATTCAAGCGCCGCGGCAACCCGCGCGGCCAGATCGCGGTCGGACGCCGTCGCATGCGCCACCACCACCGTCGGTCGCACCTGGGTGGACCTGAGGAAGGCGGGATCGACCACAGCGGCAACGGCGATGAGTACGGCTGCCGCGCGAAGGATGCGCTCGCTCGTCATCGGCCGCCTCCTGAGCGAAGCGCGTCGGCGAGGGCTCCGAGCAAGCGGGCGCGCGCGGAATCCGGCCCGGCGGCGGGCGCAGTGGCGAGTTCCGCCGAAGCGACGGCCGTCAGCCGGGCCGCCGCGTCGCCGAGAGAGCGCCGCGCGACCTCTGCGTTGGCGGCGGCGATCGCCTCTGCGGCCGCACTGAGTCTGGAGGCGATATCCACGACGGGCGCCCCGCGCCCGTCGGCCACGAGCAAGCGCGCGGCCGCATTCGACAGCAGATCCGCGTGAGCCGGCGTGAGCGTGGCCGCGCGGGAGACATCGCTCACCGCGAGCAGTGCCGCGCGAACGGCTTCCACAAGGGTGCCGGCCTCGGCGGGTTCAACACTTCGCATGCCGCGGCCGAGGTCCGCCAGTTTTCCCTGGAGCCGTCGGGCCGTGTCGATCCGATTGCGCTCGGTGAGGGTGCGCAGGATGAACCGGCGGCGCGACAAGGCGCGCTGCATGGCGGCGAGCGCCACTCGCTCGCTGGTGAGCGCGGCCTTCAAATCGGCTTCCGTCAGTTGCGTGGCGGCGCGGCTCATCGACCGCGTGGCGAGTGCCAGATCGGCGCGGCCGGTATTGTCGAACCGGCCGTCGGTCACTTCGTGCTCGTGTTCGGCCTCCACAAATTCGTCTTCGAACTCGCCGCCCATCATGAACATGATTTCGGCGCGCACCGACCGCTGCTCGGCGGCAATCGACATGGCGTCATCGATCAACGCGTCCCTGGAGAGGCCGGGCGCACGCGCGATCAGGCGCTCGGTCTTGATGATCACCATCTGTTGACTCAGCGCGTATTTGTCCTGGCGATCGTCGATCGAGAACCCTTCCGCCATGGCGTCGCTCGCCGAAACGATTTCGACGAAGAAGGCATCGGATTCCACGGCGGGGGCGCCGGGCCGGCCGTCGGTCGCCACACCTCGGTATACGACCATGTCGCCGATATCCAGCGCCATCGTGTCGAGCGGCAATACGCCAACAGCCGTCCATTCACGGTCGCTGGCGCGCGTGACCGTCACCGGCACTTCGCCTTCAGTGAACGTGAACGACTCGCCGGCGCCGGCAACCTTGGTATACGCCAACCGCAGGCTTTGCAGCGCCAGGTCGTCGCCAGCCTGGAGGCGGACGGTGATGCGCGTATTGCCATCCTTCAGATACAAGTCCTTGGCGGGCTCGGTGACGCGCACTTCGGGCGCGCGATCCACGACCGCGGTCACACCGATTAGTCGCCGCGGCCCGGCGGTGCCGGTGGCATCGAGTGGCGTGATGGCCAGGTAGCCATCGCTCTCCACCATCACGTCGCCGACAAACACTGCGGAGTCTCCACGATTGACGCGCTGGCTCCCCGCACTCGACTCGATCGTGACAGCGGCCGCGCCTGATGTGATCTGCACGCGGGCGCGCGAGCCCACGAGCACGGAGATGCGCTCAGGATTGCGCACAGTCTCTGCCGCACGACGCGTGTACGGGGGCGGCGTGACGACGATCTCGACTTGATCGACGACAGCAGCGGAAGAGGCGATGACCGCACCGGGCGCCAGACCCGGGAGGCGATCGGCGGGAAGGAACGTGACCAGCACCCACAACAGGACTGCGACCGCGACCGCGAGCACCGAACGCCCCCAGGGCCAGAGCGTCGCCGGCGCGATTCTGTCGGCCTGCCGCGCCGCATCATCGATCACCACGGCCTGGACGGCGGGGATGGCCGAGAGCCGCCCCTCGAGCAGGGCCTCGGCGGTGACCAGGACGTTTCGGCACTGGGGTGCCTTGGCTTCGATGAGGGCCGCGCTGTGGGCGCGCGCGCCTCGTGTAGCCCAGAAGTACGCGGCGGCGGCAATGATGCCGACACCGATCGTCACTCCGAAGTGGCGGGTGAAGACGAACGGCACGACGGCGACGGCAGCGCCGAGGGCGATGGCGCGCGCGGCAGCCTGCAGGCCAAGACGCCTGGGGACAAGTGCGAGCAGCGCGCGGACGCGGACGTCAGGCGGCGTCGGCATGGGCCACCTCGGATGACGCGACGCGGGTCGAGCGCCGCATCCCTGTTTCGAGCGCGAGCAGTGCGAGCGCCAGCGCCCAGAACCAGCGGCCGTCGCTGCGGCCGCTGTTGCGGCCGAGCGCCGGCCGTGGCGCGGGATCGCGCTGCCACGCCTGGAGCGTGGCAGGCGCGAGGGTGTCGGGCTCGCGCTCGGCGGGTGTCAGGGCCTGGGGCCCGGCGACGCGGAGGATGGCCGCCATCAAGGTGGCGGCCTCGAGGCTGCCGGGGTCGGCGTCGGTGAAGACGGCGATACCGGTCTCGGAAAAGACGTCGGGTGTCTTTTTCGCGAAAAAGACACCCGACGTCTTTTCCTTCCGCCATCCCGCGCGGTCCAGTTCGCGGCGAATATCGGATACCCACGCGAAAAGCTCAGGCGTATCGATCGGGCGGCTGGCGGCCCGCAACGCCGCATGGTCCGGTGCGTTGCGAAAGATCAGCGGGATCTCAAAACGACCTCTGAGGTCGTTTCCGGCGCGATCACCGGAAACGACCTCAGAGGTCATAAGTCCGCGCGCGGCCACTTCGGACGCCGCCGCACGGCGCGCGGCCTCGCTACCAGCGGCGCCCGCGACCACCCGCAATCGTCCGCGGGCCGGTGCCGGCTCGGCCGGCACCGGCCCGCTCACAGCCACCGGCACCAGGCGCACACCCGCATCCGGCGGCACCGCGTCCAGGTCGGACGCCACCAGCGCGCCTGTCTGGAAATCCGACACCACCATCAATTCGCGCGGCGCCTCCTCGCGTGCCAGCCACCCCGCCGCTTGCGCCACACCATCCGCGAGCTGCTCCGCCGGAATCACCATCGCGGGTGGCTCGCCGGCCTCGGCGGCGAACGCCGCCGCCGCCTCACGCGCCACGTCCCGGCCCACGCGCCCATCTGCCAGCGCGCGCCCGAGGCTCGCGCTGGTGTCCACCACAATGGCGCGGGCCGGTCGCGCCGCAGGCGCGGCCGGCCGCACCCACACCGGCTGCGCGAGCGCGGCGACCGCTGACACCACGATCAACACACGAACCAGCAGCAGCGGCAGGTCGCGCAAACGATGTCGTCGCACAGACACCGGCGGCGTGCGCACCAGGAACTGCAGCGTTGGAAAAGCCAAACGGTCGGCCTGCTGTCGCGCGAGCCAGTGCACCAGGACCGGTGCGGCCACGGCGACGAGTCCGGCAAACGCCCAGGGCGCCATCCACATCATGGCGTCGCCCCGCGGCGGAGCAAGTAGCCACGCAACGCCTCGGCCGGCGACTCATCCGTCGTCATCAGCGCATAGTCGAAGCCGTCGCGCTTCGAGACTGAGCGCCACCCTTGCAGAAAGGCCGCCATGCGATCGCGATACGCTGCTCTGGTGGCGCGAGGGTCGAGCAACACACGCGCGCCCGTCTCAAGATCCTCGAAGTCAAGATCGCCCACAAACGGCAGATCCACTTCCTGCTTCGACACCACCTGCAACAGCGCCACGTCATGCCCGCGTCGATTGGCCCTGCGCAGTTCCACCTGCGTGGCCTCGGGCGCATCGTAAAAATCGGAGATCACACACACCAACCCACGGCGCCGCAGCAAGTCTGCCGCGCGCGTAATCACGGTTTGTGGTTCCCACGCCCCTGCGGGCTCGAGCCGATCAAGTTGCGCCAGCACCGTGCGCAGGTGCCCACGCCCACCCCGGGCGGGCACATACACCAATCGCCCCGCCTGCATCGTCATCAACCCGACAGCGTCGCCCTGGGTCACGATGAGATGCGACAGCGCTGCGGCCATCATCTGCGCGTAGCGGAATTTCGAAAGGCCGGTGTCCGGATAGGCCATCGACGCACTGCTATCGAGACAGATCACCGCCGACATGTTCGTGGTCTCGCGGAACTGCCGGGTATACAGACGGTCGGTGCGCGCGAGGACCTTCCAGTCCAGATACTTCAGGTCGTCGCCGGGACGATACGCGCGGTACTGACTGAACTCGGTGCTGAAGCCGTGGAACGGACTGCGATGCTGCCCACTGCGCATGCCTTCGACAATCAGCCGCGCCACGACCTCCAGGTCGTCGACGGCAGCGACGAGTGCGGGCGAGAGAGCGCTAGGCATCAACCGCTCAATCCTCAATTACCAGTGGTGCCTACGGCGCGACGCTTTCCAGAAGCCGTGTCACAACCGTGTCCGTATCAATCCCGTCTGCCTCGGCCTGGAAGTTCAGGAGGAGACGATGGCGGAGCACGGGGGCAGCGATCGCGCGGACGTCTTCGGGCGCCGGCACACTCCGGCCGTCAATCAAGGCGAGCGCCTTGGCACCCAGCAGCAGCGCCTGTCCAGCTCGCGGACCAGCGCCCCACTTGACCCACTCGCGTATTACCGAAGGCGCGCTCTCGTCCGCAGGTCGCGTGGCGCGAACCAGTCGCAGGGCGTACGACACCACATTGTCGGCCGCAGGCAGATCGCGCACGAGCGTACGAGCGGCCTCCAACTGCGCGCCGGCGGCCACTGGCGTGATCTCGGCCGCTGCGCGCGATGTGGTCTCTGCCAGAATTCGTCGTTCTTCATCAGCCGCCGGATAGTCGATGACCACGTTGAACATGAACCGGTCGAGCTGCGCCTCGGGCAACGGGTGTGTGCCCTCCTGCTCGATCGGGTTCTGCGTGGCGAGCACAAACAGCGGTCGCGCCAACGGATATCGCACGCCGCCGATCGTCACCTGATACTCCTGCATCGCTTCGAGCAGGGCCGCCTGCGTCTTCGGTGGGGTGCGGTTGATCTCGTCGGCCAGGATGATGTTGGCGAAGATGGGGCCGGGGATGAAGCGGATTTCGCGCTTGCCGGTGGCCACGTCCTCTTCGATGATGTCGGTGCCGAGAATGTCGGACGGCATCAGGTCTGGCGTGAACTGGATGCGGCTGAACTTGAGATCCACGGCCTGGGCCAGGGTCTTGATCAGCAGAGTCTTGGCCAGTCCCGGCACACCCCGTAGGAGTACGTGGCCACCGGCGAGCAGGCAAATCAGCACTTCGCGCAGCACCTGACGCTGCCCGATGATCACTCGTTCCACTTCCCGCTGCAGCGCACCGACCAGCGCTGCCGTTTCGTCAAATTGTTGGCGCGACATGCCCGGCCATCTTACAGGGCTGTGACCGGGCCTGTCACACCCGCGCGAGATGCTGGATGCATGACAGAGACTCAGACGGAGACCCAGGGCAAGATTGTGTCGATCGCTGCGTTTCGGGCCACCAGGCCGAGCGACCGGCCGATGCCGCTACTTGATCACCTTGATCGCCCGGATCAATTTGCTCGACGGTTGAGTGCCGCTCGAACGATGCCGACCGCTCGCAGCATCGAACACCGCGAGCGCATGCTCGCGTTCTTACGAAAGCATCCGGCCTCTGCTACGCTCACCGGATGAGCGGACTCAACGACCCCATTCTGCCGGGCCCCGGCGCCACCGACTACGAACGGTATTTGCGCACCGACGAACTCCTGGCGCTGCAGAAGACTCCGGCACAGATGGCGCACCGCGATGAACTGCTCTTCCAGACCATCCATCAATCATCGGAACTGTGGATGAAGCTCGCGTGTTTCGAACTCGACACGGTGATCACCCACGTGCAGGCAGGCCGACTGTCGAACGCCATCCGGCTGATGCGCCGGGCTGTGGCTGCGCTCGACCAGGTCCAGGGTGCGACGATGATGCTGGAGCATTTGGCGCCGTGGGACTACCACGGCGTCCGCACGCAGCTGGGACATGGGAGTGGGTTTGATTCGCCTGGCTTCCGCCAGATCCACGAACTCTCGCCGCGCCTGTCACAGGCCTTCAACGAACTCGTGGCCCAGCGCGGCATTACGTTGCGCGACATCTACCGCTTCAGCCACGAGCACGTCGATCTCTTCGAATTGGCCGAACGGATGCTGGACTGGGACCAGCGGCTGGTCATGTGGCGGACGCTTCACCTTAAGCTCGTCGAGCGCGTCATTGGGGGACACGTCATTGGCACTCAGGGAACGCCAGTCGAGGTACTGGGCCGGCGGCTCGACGTTCGCTACTTCCAGGCCCTTTGGGATATTCGGAACACTTTGACGGCAGAAGCTGGTACGAGCCCCGGCTGACGGCCCAGGTTGTAATGACGAAATGTCACAAATGTCCGAAATGGCGAAATGTCGGACAAACCAAATCCCGGGAATGGTCGAATGTCCAGGGCGCGCAGTGAACGAATGACCTTGGAGCGGCAGATTCAACCATTGACGGCCAAGGACATTCCGACATTCTTCCCTGCAATTGGTGTGTCCGGCATTTCGCCATTTCGGTCATTTGTGACATTTCGCCATTACAAGCGGCGCCAATAGCGGCGCCAAGAGCGGCGCAATGGGCGCAATGGCCGCCATGGCGGCGGTGAACGCGCCGGGGCCGCGCGAACCGCCGGCGCCCTGCGCGCGTATCATGCGTCATGCGATATCGCACACTCCCCGCGCGCCGCTTTCCACGCACTCTGGCCTTGCTCGGCGCCCCGGCGCTGCTCGTCGCGCTGGCGCCCCTCGCCGCCTGCAACCTGCAGCTGTCCACTGATGTCGAAGCGAAGGACCAGTGGACCCGGTCCTATCCACTGACGCCCACCGGCCAGCTGATCATCAACAGCTCCAATGGCGGCATTAATGTGACGGCCGGGGACGGTGACACGGTCACCGTCACCGCCGAGCGCATCGTCAAAGCCGGCACCGAAGATGTCGCGAAGCAGCAGTTGGCGCTGTTCGAAATGAAGGAAGATGTGAAGCCCGACCGGGTCAGCATCGACAGCACCAGCCGCGGGATCATGATGAATGTGTCGCGCCGCGTGAACTACACGGTCACGATGCCGAAAGGCGCCTCGCTGTCGCTGGTCAACTCCAACGGCGAAATTGTGGTCACAAACATCGGCGGCCACTTCTCGGCGGAAACCAGTAACGGCAGTGTCACCGCGACTGGCCTGAAGCAGAGCGCGAAAGTCTCAACCACAAACGGGGTCATCGATCTCGGCTTCGAGTCGGTCTCAGGCGAAGGCATTGCTGCCGAAACCACCAACGGCATGATCACGCTCTCGTTGCCGAATAGCACCAATGCCGACTTCTCCGCCCGCGTCACAAACGGCGCCATCGAACGCGACAACCTGACGCTTCAGGTGTCGGAAGAATCGCGCCGCCGCCTGGACGGCCGCATGGGCACTGGAGGCGCACGTATCCGGCTGGAGACCACGAACGGCGCCATCACTGTCAGGGGTCGCTGACAGCCGGTGGCAATGGCGAAATGTCACAAATGTCCGAAATGGCGAAATGTCTGCAATGGGTGAATTCTTGAATTGACGAATGGCCACCCATTTATTGAATGGCTGAATGTCTGGCAGATTCTGCTTCCGCCAAATGAGCGGTCGTTGAAGAAACTGCAATGATCGCTGTGCGAGGGCCTGACTTCCTGCAAGAACAGCCTGGCATGCCGCTTGCTCACCCAGAGCGGCATGACCGATCGTGCCCGCATCGATGCCCTTGAGACCCGTAGCAGCCGCTTTGCGATTGATGTTGTGGATATCGTGCGAAGAGTCCGTGTGCAGCCGGAACTCCGGCCGGCCTGCGACCAGCTGAACCGCGCGGCTGGGAGCGTTGCCGCAAACCACCGCTCCGCAGGCCGCGCCCGTTCAACCAGGGAGTTCGCGGCCAAGCTCCAAATCGTTCACGAAGAGGCCGATGAGAGCGCGCATTGGCTGGCACAACTCAAGGCGACCAATCGCGACGCGCAGCTCAGGGGCCCCATTGAGCGAGCGCTTCAGGAAGCCATTGAACTCAGGAATATCTTTGGCCGGGCCCGCGCCACGACACGTGAGCGGTATTTCCCGGAGAAGGAACCAAGCAGCTCGAAGTAGGGTGAGACATTCAGCCATTCATTGAATGGGTGACCATTCGTCAATTCAAGAATTCACCCATTGCAGACACTTCGCCATTTCGGACATTTGTGACATTTCGCCATTACGCGAATCGCCCTCACGCTCGTCGCCGTTTCTTTATTTGCGCGACGAGCTTTGACAAGACAGTGCCAGGTCCGACTTCCTCGAACGCAGGCTCGGGTTGCGACAGCAGGAACTCCATCGAATCCAGCCAGCGGACCGAGTGACCGATCTGTTCTGACAAGGTCTCGCGCACGCGCGCGTCGTCGTAGGGCTTGCCGGTGACGTTGGAGATGACCGGAATCCCGGGGCGGCTGAATTCGACGCCGGCGAGGAACTCGCTGAACTCCGCCTCGGCCGCGCGCATGTACCGCGAATGGAACGGTGCGCTCACATTGAGCGGGATGTACGCGCGAACGCCCGCGGCTTCAAACTGCTCCTTGACCGAGGCCAGGTCTTCCTGCGGCCCCGCGATGACCGTCTGATCGTAGGAATTGAAGTTCGCCACGTCGAGCCGGCGCCCGGCTTCGGTGGTCTCGAGCACGGCCTGAATCGCGGCCGGCTCCATGCCAATCACCGCCGCCATGCCGCCGCCACTCACCTGCCCCATGATCTGTCCACGCCGCTTGACCATCGCCAGCCCTGTGGCGAAGTCGTATACGCCTGCCGCGAGCAATGCGTTGAATTCGCCCAGGCTGTGCCCGGCCACAAAGTCCGGCACCGTCTTCCCGTCGTCGATCCGCGCCCGATACGTCAGCGCATTCACGACAAACAACGCCGGTTGGGTGAACTGGGTGCGCCGAAGTTCCTCGCGCGGATCGTCGACACACAACTCGCGAATCGAGAACCCAAGCACATCATCGGCCTGTGCCGTCCAATCGGGATACCGATCGAACAACTCAGCGCCCATACCTTTTGACTGCGACCCTTGTCCGGGAAACAAGCAGATGACCATGTGGTGATTGTAGCAATGACGCTTGGTGATCGTGGCAATGGCGAAATGTCACAAATGCCCGAAATGGCGAAATGTCTGCAATGCGAGAGTGGCCAAATCCCTCGAATGTCCAAGACGCGCAATGAGCGAATGACCTTGGAGCGGCAGATTCAACCATAGACGACCAAGGACATTCGAACATTCTTCCCTGCAATGGTTTGTCCGCACTTCGCCATTTCGGACATTTGTGACATTTCGCCATTGCCACAGTCACCAAGCGCCATTGCTACAATCACCAGACGTGTCCTTTCCACATCCTGCGGGTTCCGCCGTCAGCGTCTGTTGGGTCGACGTGTCGGCGGTCAGCGCAGGCGACGCGGCGACCTGGGTGGCGCGTCTGCCGCAGACCGAACGTGATCGATACACCCGTTACCGTCATCCGCTCTCTGCGCACCAGTTTCTGGTCGGTCGACTGCTGATTCGTGGCTGGCTCGAGGCGTTGTCGGGGACGCCCGCGGCGGTGTGGGAACTGAAGGAGGGCGAGCGGGGCCGCCCTGAAATTGCGGCGCCGTCATCGCCCTGGTCGTTCAACCTTGCTCATTCCGGCAACCTGGTGGCGTGTGTGTTGTCGTCGGTGGCCCAGGTGGGCGTGGATCTCGAGGATCTGGATCGCCAGCCGCTGACGCGGGATCTGGCGCGGCGATTCTGCGCGCCGGCCGAAGTCGCAGACATCGAGCGGCAGCCGGAAGGCGCACAGACCCACCGGTTTCTGACCTACTGGACCTTGAAGGAGGCCTACTTGAAGGCGCGCGGCCTCGGTATCGCCGTCCACTTGGCCGATCTGGAGTTCAGTGTGGCTGGCGAGCACCCGACCATACATTTCCGCGACTCGCTCGTGGGCACCAGCCAGGACTGGGCGTTCGCGTTGTTTGAGCCGACGCCTCGATATCTGCTCTCGGTGGCCGTGCCACAGCCGGCCGGCTTGCCCCGGCCCGACATTGCCGTAAGCGAAGTGACGCTTGACGCGTTAACCGCCCGCTGATGCGCCTCCTTGCCATCAGCGACCTCCACCTCAGCCACAAGCTGAATCGCGCAGGGATCGAGGCGTTGGGCCAGTATCCCGAAGACTGGCTCATCGTCGCCGGTGACGTGGGCGAACGGGTTGAACACCTGCGCTTCGCGCTCGATCAGCTCACACCCCGCTTCGCCAAGGTCATCTGGACTCCGGGCAATCACGACCTCTGGTGCCCGCCCGACGCCACCGACCGCACCCGCGGCCAGGCCCGCTACGACCAACTCGT
>Ga0138256_10002093_pt1 | contig 21482 bp, 22 predicted proteins | sample KNB2016incub_MG_FD_105486 | JGI IMG/M metagenome (GOLD analysis project Ga0138256, IMG submission 105486) | Active sludge microbial communities from wastewater in Klosterneuburg, Austria - KNB2014incub_MG | ecosystem: Engineered > WWTP > Activated sludge > Unclassified | place: Austria... | reverse complement strand
TCGATCGAATCGCGCTGTTGAGCAGCACGTTGTAGTTCGTTCGTTCGAGCAGTTTTTCTTTTGGGGTGATCGTGATGGTGTTGGCGGACGCGGGCTGGAAGCTGACATCGATATCGATCTGCCTTTGAATTCCGGTCTGCACGAGCATGACGCTCTGCGTGTTGATGGTTGATGGATCGATCGTCTGATCGGTCTTGCGAATCGTAATCACAATCGGTTGATCGATCGCTACGTTGAAGGCCAGCGGTTCGGGAGAAGCGAGCGAGATTTTCAACGGTTTCGGCGGGCGGAAATCGATGCCGAGCGCGTCGAAGATTTTTGATTTGAGACCAGTGCCCGCCGCCAGGAACGTGAGCGCTCCCAGGCCGAGCACTGCGCCGCCGATCACGAACAGCCGGCGCTTGCGCTGCCGCTGAAATTTCATCTTGGGGTTGGTCACGTTGATTGGTTCACTGAGTGCTGTCATATCGTAGGGCTCGTGGTCTCTTGAAGGAATCGGCTGGCGCGCGGGCTTGCATCAACAATCAAATCAAGTTTGAAAGCTCAACAGGTTATGGGGCGGTGGATGCCGTCGTTGATGCCGTGGTCGTGCGTCGCGCGTCGATCTGAATTTGACGCATGTATGCGACGAGATCACCAAGTTCCTGATCGCCCAGCAACGGATTCGCGCCCTTCGCGGGCATCTCGATTTTAAGAATGCTGTTCGGATCATTCGCCTTGCGACCGACGTGCAGAAACTTCAGCAGCTTGCTGTCGGACGTGAGTTGAACGAACGCACTCTCACGCAGATTCACCCCGCGGGCGATCATCCCCTCGCCGAATTTGCCGTGACAGCTCGCGCAGTTTTGCGCGAAGAGCTGCCTGCCCGCTGCCGGGTCGACATCGATGCCGTTGATCGATCCTGGCACGGGCGGAGCGTACGTCTGGGGCGTTGGCGGATCAGTCGTCGCCATGACGAAGATCGCCACGACAACGCCAACAGCAAACAGCAACGTCACCGCGCCGATCACCGCGCCGAGGCGCTGCAATTTTTTGCGCGCGATTGCTTCACGATCATCCGGCGGGGCTGAAGGATTGGCGGTTGACTGATCCATCGATTTCAAAATTAAGAACGACACGATCGTGCGAAAGTTCCAATTGCGCGCGATCCACTACGAAATCATCGGACGTTATTGCATCAAAAGACAGTCGGGCGAGGCGAGTTTTTTGTCGCACGAATTTCGTGTTGTTATTGGCGGCGACAGGCGATTTCAAACCATGCCAGTGATTCTTCACCAGTTATTGGACTAAGATTCACCCAAATGCCTCACCCCACCCCGCGAACACTTGGTGAATTGAGAGATGGCGGCTACGCGCCCGTCAGCGTCAAAGACGAGATCCGCCGCAACGTCATTCGCAAACTCAAGAACAAAGAAGAACTCTTCCCCGGCATCCTCGGTTTTCGAGAGACCGTCATTCCACAGATCGTGAATGGTCTGCTCGCGCGACACGACCTGCTGTTGCTCGGTCTTCGTGGCCAGGCCAAAACGCGAATTTTGCGATCGCTTCCTCAATTGCTCGACGAGTGGATTCCCGTCATCAAAGGCACCGAAATCAACGACGATCCGCTCGCGCCGATTTCCAAAACCGGTAAGTCACTCATCGCGCAGCATGGCGATCTCACGCCGATCGAATGGGTGCATCGTGATGATCGGTACCAGGAAAAACTTGCAACGCCGGATGTGACGATTGCAGATTTGATCGGTGAGATCGATCTGGTGAAACATGCTGAAGGTCGATACTTGTCCGATGAATCGACAATGCATTTCGGGCTGATTCCACGAAGCAACCGTGGCATTTTTGCGATCAATGAGTTGCCGGATTTGTCGCCGAAGATTCAGGTTGGTTTGTTCAACGTGCTCGAAGAGCGTGATGTGCAGATTCGCGGGTATCCAGTGCGATTGCAGCTTGATTGCTTCCTCGTCTTCAGTGCGAATCCTGAGGATTACACGAATCGCGGGCGCATCGTTACGCCGCTCAAGGATAGCATCGGCACCGTTGTTCGCACGCATTATCCTGAGACCGTTGATGAAGGTCTGACAATCGTGAAAGACAACGCGTGGCTGAATCGCAACGACTCGGGAAGCGAGAGCGGAGTCGAAGTTTTTGTGCCGACGTACATCAGTGAGATCGTTGAAGAAGTCGTACGCCTCGCGCGATCATCGCCGCACGTCTCACAAGCTTCAGGCGTGAGCGTGCGCACGAGCATCGCGAATGCGGAGACGGTCGTGAGCAGCGCTGAGCGTCGCGGGTTGTTGACGGGCGAATCGAAAGTCGTCGCGCGGGTGTGCGATCTACAACACCTCGTTGCCAGTTGTCGTGGGAAGATTGAATTGACGTTGGGCGACGACGATGCGAGCGAAGACAAGCTCGTGCAGAGTCTGATCGGCGAAGCGGTGAAGCTCGTGTTCAATCGCGTGGCGGATGCGGAGGATTACGAATCGATCAGCCAGCAGTTCCAGAAAAACGTCGTATTTCCCGGCGGAGATGACATGAGCGCCGCAGAGTTCGTTGCCAACATGAACGAACTGAAACCGCTGACCAAATTCGCCTCGTCACTGGCGAAGGAGATCGGACTGGACCCCGAAGATCCCGGCCAACTGGCGAGCGCGGGGGAGTTCATTCTTGAAGGGTTGTATGTGAACAATCGGCTGAGCAAATTCAGTCGGGCGGGGAAGCCGTTTTTTCGGCGATGAGTTTTACTAAGACGACGCTTCTCGAAGCTTCTCGAAGAATTTGAAATTTGTGGAGTCGGCTTCGCCGCAAAAATAGTACGCGACAAGTCGCGTCGCTAAATAAATGCGAGTTCGTTTGGGCTTATTGTCTCAATGCTTGTCTGAACAATTGAGCGTTCAATCCGCTTTCCACCAAACCCCATGTGGCGCGGCAGCGGCTGCATTCGTCCAGCCGGCCATCGCCGCAACTGTCGTTGCAGCGTGTTGAGCTTGTTCAGCGGATTCGAACAAATGCTCGATGCTTCGCTGCGCATGTGGGTTGTCCCACGCACGCAGAAACGCGCCGATCGTGTAGATCCGCAGCATGTGTTGAAGGGGCAGCGCAATCTCCGGGCGCATCACTTCAGCGACAGGCAAATCGAGGATTTCAAAATTGTTGACGTGTTCTTCCACTCCCGAACTCCTTGCATCCATCGGTCACCATCCTTGGCGTTGTGCGTCCAAGTATATCGCCGAATTCGAGTTCAGGACTACGTTGCAAGGCGTTCGTGACAGATTTGTGTGCGGATTTCGGTAGGTTGGAAAAGATTTTTCACCGAATAAATGCCGGCAGGCGAAATTCCGCCGCGAAAACCTGAGTTGTTCCGTCTTTTGTGCGCTTGCTCGACCAGATGAGCAGCTTCCCATCGGCGCTGAAAACAGGCAGGCCGTCGAAGCCCGGCGTGAAAGTGATTCGGCAGCGGCGATCGATATCGATGCGGCTCAGCATCAACTCGTAGTTGTCGTGTCCGTACAAACTCGTCGCGTATGCGAGCGTGCTGTTGTTGTACCAGTACGGCCCCCAGTTGACCGCGTTGTCGTTCGTCATCTGCTTTTCGTTCGTGATGCCGGTGATGTTGCCTTTGGAGTCAAACGCAAGATCGGCAACGAACACCTGAAGCATGTCGTTCCCAGCACGGTCAGATCGATAGACAATCTTCCGACCATCCGGCGAGAAGAACGGCCCGCCGTCGTAGCCGGGCGTGTTCGTCAGGCGCGAGATCGATGTGCCGTCGGCCTTCATCACATATAGATCGATGCCTGTTGTGTCGTCAGTGATCTTGTCTCGATTCGATGCGAAGACGATCCACTTTCCGTCGGCGCTGAAGGCGCACTCGGCGTCATACGCCTGATTCTGCGTGAGCGCATACGCAGCGAGATTGGTGCCCGAGCGCGGGTCGGCCGCTGCCACCGCGCCATGCCAGCCGTCCGCGCGGTAGATTTCGAGATTGTTATCGATGTCCCACTTGTAGGTCTTGCCCTGACGGTTGTAGCCACCAGTTTTCTGATTCGGCCTGTTCAGACCCGTCGAGGCGAAAATCAAACTCTTCGAATCAGGCGAGAAATATCCGCAGGTGTTAGCCGAGCCCGATGGAGAAATCTGAATCGGTCGCCCGATCCCCTTGAGCATCTCGCCTTGCCAGATCATCTGTGCGAGATACATGTCGTAGGAAGATTGACCTTGATTGGCGGCCTGAAAAATCAGCCATTTCTGGTCGTTTGATAAATACGCTTCGCCCGCGCGCGAATAGCCCGATGTGAGCTGGACGACGTTGTTGATCGATTCGGATTCGCTCGTTGGGGCCGATGCGCAGCCGGTCATCAACGCAGTGATCGAAAGTAGCGAGGCGATGGTGAGTTTCATTCGGGTTCCCGTGATTCGTGAGTCGTCGATCGTTCATCGTGAGTCGATGCAGTACGAAAATTAACGATTAACGACTCACGATCAACGATGAACGGTTTTCCACGATCCACGATCCACGTTCAACAATCCACAATCCATCAAGACAATTGGCCGAACGCGACAAAGCGCGTAATCTCTCGCGATGCCCTTTGGCATCATCGAAAAGATTGGCCGCGACACCAACAACGCGCTCGCGGGGTTTGGCGATTTCTGGGTTTTCGTTGCCCAGACGATGCGCTGGCTCTTCACCAGCGGCTGGCGACCACGCACTTTGAAACAACTCGCGCCGTTGTTGTACGAAGTCGGCGTGAGATCCGTGCCTGTCGTTGCCGTCACTGGCGCGTTCATCGGAATGGTGATGGCGATCGAAACCATCAGCCAGTTTCGCGTGTTCGGTCGTGAAGAATTGATCGGCAGCGTGATCGGTCTGACGGTCGTCAAACAGATCGGCCCCGTGCTGGCAGCCGTGATGTTGGCTGGACGTGTTGGTGGAGCGTTGACTGCCGAACTCGGCACGATGAACGTCACCGAACAACTCGACGCATTGCGCGTGATGGGTTCCGATCCGATTCGATATCTCGTCGTCCCAAGATTCATCGTCTGCGTCGTCCTCACGCCCATGCTCACGATCTACAGCGATCTGCTCGGGGTGCTAGGCGGATATGTCGTCTCGACAGTCTTTCTCGGCGTGCCGAGCGATCCGTATTGGGCGAGCAGCGCGCTCGGCGTGGATACATGGCAGGTGATGGAAGGCCTGGTGAAAAGCGTCTTCTTCGGCGCCGCCATCGCGCTGGTGAGCTGTTACAGAGGATTCACCTGCGGCCCCGGCGCGAGCGGCGTGGGCAAGGCGTGCACGAGCAGCTTCGTCACGAGCTTTCTGGCGATCATCGTGATCAATTTCTTCTGCGCGAAAGTCGCACAGGATTTGTACAAGGCCGTCGGCGGGCGAAGCGAGCTGTTCTGATTTGAGTGTTGGTCAGGTTTCTCACGGACTTCGACGAGCGTGGAGCAATTTCGTTTGAACCGCATCGCCGCTTGCGGCTTCGCACTGAAAAATGCGTGCGAAGCCGCAAGCGGCGAGGACGACTTGCCGATTCGTTGGAATGAAGATGGGTCTGTTCGTGATCGTGCCTGAGTTGATTCGAAAGCGTTTGAAATGGACATCGATCTCAACCAACTCCAACGCCTCACCAAGTACCGCAGCACGCCCGCGTACAACCCGCAACTCCTCGGCGAAGAAGCGGTCGAAATTTTCAACAAAGAGATCCGCAAGCGCTATTCAAAATTCGGCAAACTGGCAGAGGCATGGAACACACTCGTCCCGGAGATGTTCCAGGAACACACCTTCCTCGCATCATTCACAAGAGGAACGTTGTGCGTGCATGTCGATTCGTCATCGCATTTGTATGAGCTGCGTCAGTTGCTGTGCGCGGGACTGGGGGATCAGATTCTGCTGGCGGGGCGAAGTGAGGGGTTGCGGAAGATTACGTTGAAACGCGGGAAGCTGTGTGACTGAAGTCTTGCGGGCATTTCCGAACGACAAACCCAAACGGCCTTCCGACAACATTTGGGGTTGTTCAATTGTTCTTCTAATTCTGATCGTATTCATTGTCGGGTGCGTTCTCTGGGCCAGACAAAGGCTATGGGAAGGTTATGAATCCGACCGACGAGCGCTCTGCGCAAGCAACATAAGTCAGATTGGCAAGGCTCTGATCATTTACTCCAATGAAAACAACGGCCAACTTCCGCCGGATTTTGCGACACTGACCAATGATCAGTTGCTTGGAATGAAAGTTTTTGTGTGCCCAACGAGTCGTGGAAAACCAGCGATATGGTCGGACGATCTGCAGTCGCGCCGAACTGCATTCTCGAATCCGAAACATAACGGTTACATCTATTGCGCCGACGGCTTGACGTTGAGCGATTTCAGACTTGATTCCAACGTTGTCTTGGCATTCGAACTTCCATCCAATCACTCGGAAGGGCTGAACATTCTCTTTTGTGACGGCCATGTTGAATGGGAATCAACGTCAATTGAGAATGTGCAAAAGATGTTGAAGGATGCGGAGGCTGGCATACGTCCGGTGCGATTTGATTTGAGACGTCCATGACAACCCATGGGCCCACGGCGATTTCGCCTTGGGTTCGAACGGGCAAATCACCCGGGATGTCGTGCTACAATTCGGAAATCGAGGTTGACGATGTCTCCAGACCCAAGCCGAGTTCCAAAACAACGATCGCGATTGCCTGCTATTCTCGTTGCGGGAGCACTTTGCCTTACTGTCGCAGTGATCATCGCAATCAGCCGCCGTGATCGCTTCGATCCTCATGTGGATGGTCGATGCGCATCAAATCTGAGCCAGATTGCAAAGGCATGCATCATTTACGCCAATGAGCACCACAATGTCTTTCCATCGGACGTCGCACTGCTAGTGCCAAATGACGATCTGGTTACAGAGACTTTTGTCTGCCACCTGAGCGATGCAACCAAAGCTCAAGATGATCTGCCATTCGACGAACTTCAAAAAGCGCTCGCGTCTCCATTGCACAACAGCTACGTCTATTGTGGCGATGGTTTGAAAGGAATGACATGGAAAGAAGATGTAGTCATCGCCTTCGAACCTCCCGGTTATCACGAACGTGGCTGGATGCCCATTGCATTTGCCGATTCGCATGTGGAAATCGTCTCCATCAAGAAAATCGGGAAGTCGAAGTTCGATCAGTTGATTCAAGACGCGAAGTCTGGCGTGCGTCCGGTGCGATTCAAACCATAATCCCGAAACATCCCACTCCTCCGCGCATGTAGATTCAGGAAGCCACGACGTTTCCAAACTCGAGGCGAGCATGAGTGAATCAACCAGCCAATGGCCCGCGGCAAGTGACTCTGACTCGAATCAGAACGCTCCATCAAAGTCAGGCTGGATGGGTTGTCTGGCAGTCATCGCCATCATCATCCTCGGCATCATGATCACGTTGCCCTCACTCTGCCGCGTGTCCGAGACCGCCAACCGCGCGAAGTGTGCCAGCAATCTCAGCCAGATCGGCAAGGCGATCATCATCTACGCGAACGAACATCGCGGGCAGTATCCGAGCGAATTTGCCGTGCTGGCGATGAACGGCGATCTCGTGCCGGAAGTGTTCACTTGCCCATCGAGCAATGCGGAGCGAGCCGATTGGGGAGCGACGCTCGAAAGCCATCGCACGCCGCTCACCGATCCGAAACATTGCAGCTACGTCTATTGTGGCGACAGCCTGACAACCACAGCGTCTGAGACCGACGACGAAATCATCCTCGCCTACGAACCGCCGACAAATCACGACAACGACGGCATCAACATCCTTTTCGTGGACGGACATGTGGAGTTTTTTGTGTTTAAGAAATCAGATCCGAATGGGATGATCCAGCGGATGATGAAGGACGCGGAGGCGGGTGTGCGGCCGGTGCGGTTGAAGCCATAGAATCGAATGCAGATGTCCGATTCAAACGACCCAAACTCTTCTCAGATGCCCACGATCGATTACTGGCCAAACAAGCCAACATCATCGACATCGCGATACAATCTCATCGGTCTGTATGCATGTGGTGCCGTCGTCCTATTCTTTGTGATTCTCATTCTCACAAACTATCCGAGAACAAGCAGAGTGACAGAGCGCCAGAACCGCGCGCTATGCACGACCCATCTGAAATCGATTGGTGAAGCGATCAGGCAATATCAAGTCACCCAACATGGCGCTCTGCCCGATTCGATAGGATCGCTCGCACTCAATTCCGATCTCACCATGAACGATTTCAACTGTCCGTCGAGTATTGCAGAGAGAGGTGAGCCGATTTGGAATAAGACTGTTGAGCAGGCGGATGCCATTCTGACCGATCCGAAGTTTTCGTCGTACATCTTTTGTGGAGATAGGGTTGATCCGAAAGCCGCAGATCCATCTTCGGTCGTTCTATTTTTCGAGCCGATCACCAATCATGAGGATGGCGTGCATATCTTGTTTCTTGATCAACGCGTGAAGTTCATTCGGTTTGATCGGAATCAGGCGAAGGTGGATCAGATGATTCGGGACGCGCAGGCACATGTGCGACCGGTGCGGTGGAAGCCAAACTAGTAATGACAATGTCTGACGAAGAAATTACATCCAGTCGCAAATCGATCAACTATCGATCTCGAAAGGATGATGCGTCAGAAAAACGCAAGTATCCCAATTTGCTCGAGTTTCTAATTGTCTTGGTGATATTCGCCGGCATTGGGTTCATTTTAGCAACACGAATGGGAAGGATGACCGATGCTCAAAAGCGCAGCTTTTGCAAAAACTCTCTGGACATCATTGGCAGAGACATTGAAATGTATCAGCGCGATTTTGGCGGCCAACTTCCGGAGTCCGTTGGCGCGCTGGCGCTTTACTCAACCCACATTTCAGGAAATTACCTTTGCTCAGCAAGCGATGTCGTGAATCGTGATTGGCAACCCACGTTGACGGATGCGAACAAAATTCTCAATGACCCGAAGTATTCCTCATACATTTATTGCGGTGATGGATTGAGATCGGTCGATCCCATCGATCAGTCTATCGTGATCGCATTTGAACGTGCTGGAAATCATGGAGACGGTTCATTCGTGCTCTTCATGGATGGATCGGTCGAATTCATCAAAAAGAAATCGAATCGTGCAGCACTTGATCAGATGAGGAAGGATGCTGAATCGGGCATTCGTCCCGTTCGATTGAAGCGTCCGTGATTGCAAATCAAAAAGCCCGCACTGCTAGCAGCGCGGGCTTTCGGGTTTTTCAATCGGTCAGTTCGAATCAGACATCCACCAACAACTGCTCCGTAGGAATCACCCGGAACAATTCTTCCGTACTCGTCACGCCGCGCGCCACTTTCAAAAGCGCCGCCTGGCGGAACTGAAGCATCTTGTCGGCTCGCAACTGTTCTCGAACAGCATCAGCGCTCTTGCCTTCGATGATCGCGTTGCGGATGCCACGTGTGATCGTCATCACTTCGAATACGCCTGTGCGGCTCGAGTAGCCAGTGAACTGGTTGCTCTCACGCGGGCCCGGAGCGTAGAGTGCGCCGCCATCCGTCGGTTCGAGATATTCGCGAACCTCGTCGAACGTGTGTGGGGCGTCGCTCAAATCGAACTTGATTCGTGATTCGGGATCGAGCGTGCGGACGAGTCGTTGGCTGACCACGCCACGCAGGCATGTTCCGAGGAAGTGATTCGGCACGCCGAACGCTCGCATCGCCTGAATGGCGAGCGCCGCATCCGGCGCGTGCAGCGTCGCCAAAACCAGAATGCCTGAGTTGGCAGCGCGGACCGCGATCTTGGCCGTCTCTTCGTCGCGTACTTCGCCGATCATGATGATGTCAGGATTCTGACGCATGATCGCGCGGAGCACCTCGGCGAAACCGAGATCGATCGCAGTGTTGATCTGGCTCTGGTGGATGCCATCGACCGCGTATTCCACCGGATCTTCGATCGTGTTGATCTTGTGCTGGCCGTCGTGCAGATGAAGTAGCGAAGCGTACAAAGTTGCAGTCTTGCCGGAGCCGGTCGGGCCGGTGATCAGCACCAGGCCTGCGGGCGTTTCAATCATCTGCTTGAAGCTGGTGAGCTGGCTTTCTTCCATCCCGAGATCGTCGAGCGAGAAGAGTTCGTTGCCACGAATCAAGAGGCGAATGGCAACGTCGTCGCCGTGCAAAGTCGGAAGGAAGTTGATGCGCAGATCAACGCCCGCATCAGTCTCGCCACGGAAAATCCAGCGGCCGTCGCTTGGGTGGCGCTTGTCCTGCACATCCGCGCCACTTGAATGGCGAATGTGTGCCACCATTCGCTTGCCCTCTTCGGGCGTCACGATGGCGATGGGCCGAATGATGCCGAGATGGCGCACCTGAATGGCGGTGTGTTGTTCGAACGAGCAGAAGAAAACATCGGACGCGCCGAGGTCAACCGCGTGTTCAATCAACTTCGAAACAGCCTGCTCTGCCGGCAATCGCTCGACGTTGATGAGCTGCTTCGGCGCTGACGAATCTTCATCAGCTTCAACAATTCGATTCTTATGTGTGGTGGTGACTGACATTATTGCTGGCCTCCGAGAACGATATCTTTGGCCTGTTGCGCGGTGTCGGTGATGGTGATCACGCGACCAACCTGAAGTAGATCGAGAATCTGCCGAACGCTGGTGGGCACATCATGAATGACGATTCGTCCGCCGGCATCCTTGAATGATTTGTGCGTGGCGATGAGCCAGCCGATGGCGCTCGAATCGACGTAGGTGGTCTTCTTCATGTCGACGAGTACGCGCATGCTCGCCCAGTTCTGGCCGAGGATGCGCTCGAGCGGATTCCGCCCGGTCGGATCAAAGCTGGCCGCAGTGATCGCGCCGGTGGAGGCGAGTTTCACGAGGCCTTCTTTTTCGATCGATACCAGCGAGATGTTCAAAGTTTCCTCCGACGAACTCGTATCCGACTTCATCGGTTCAGTATCGTTTTTTCGGCGGTGATCGGCAACAACTGTCATAACTCTTAACGCTCCTATCGGCTTTGGCGCGCCCCTGAAATTTTCGCGCGGTGCCTGTTGGTGTATCGACTTGATATGCAGTCGGCTTGTGTGGGAAATGGTCGGCGGTCGATGGTCGGCAGTCGGCAGTCGACGGTCGGCGCGGAAAATTTTCTGTGCTGCCGACTGGTGACTGCCGACCGTCGACCGCATCAAACTACTGCAACCAACTGCTCCGCCAGTTGCGTGATCCGCGCCAGTTCCACTGGATCAAACGGCCGTCCGGAAAAATCGATGAGGACAAATCTGTCAAAGCGGATCAGTGAAAGATCAGCCGGCATGAGCGGGGCGATTCGATCCATGAGCGAGCGGGCGGGCGGAATCTCATGGCCGAGCGCTACGAATCGATGTTGAGATGCCTGTCCCGGCAAAATTGGGAGATCGATCAAATCAAGCAGCGTCCTGGGCGCATCGACGCTGCGCATGCCGCTCATCGAAGCGGACGTTTCCAGGCGGCGGATGAGACAGTTCCATCGCTCGCCGTCGGACGTCTGCACCCGCGCGATGGTGATCGCGCCGCCGGTGAATCCGGTCACGAGCGTGATCCCGCGATGATCCCACGTTTCAAGCGGTGGAGGTACGCCGCGCTCACGATCGAGGTTTTTGAATCGGCGCGAGCGTGCCCAATCAAGCAGCAGGCCGTCGCCGCGTCGATGCGTTTCCCGATGGACGAGGTACGCAAAGATCGTGACGCTGCCGATGAGCATCAATGCGAGCGTGATGAGGATCTGATAATCGGCGGGCACAGACGCATCGTACGAAGAGATACGTTGAAATACTCGATCACGCCCATCCAACTTTGCACTACGTGTCCAACTTAAAAAAGCAGTCAGCGCACGATCTCGTCGATCGTGCGCTGACTGAAGAATACTTCGAGACAAAATCGTTCAAGCAAAATCGATCACGCCCTGGCATCACGCCATTGCACGCGCCGATTCTTCCAGCCGCTGGATCAACTCCTGCGCCTCATCACATCGATCACCAATGCTCGATTCCCAAGCCAATTTCTCATTGCGCGAGAGCGCCCGTTCGATGCGCCGGCACGCACTGATGACGGTGCTGTGATTCCGCTTGCCGAGCTTGGCAGCGATTTCCGGAAAGCTCAGGCGCGAATTTTTTCGCACGAGGAACATCGCAACGCTTCGAGCCAGGCTGATCGTGCGTTGACGTCGGCCTGACATCAGCTCTTTGTTGTCGAGCCCGAAATAATGGCACACGCTGATGAGAATGTTTTCCGGCTTGAGCGGGGCGACCATCTGGCGATCGATGTCGCCGAGCGCGAGCGCAACGGTATCGATGCCGGGTGATTTGCTGTCCAGCCGACTCAACGCCTGCACCCGCGTCAGTGCGCCTTCAAGCTCACGAACATTCTGCGTGACGCGCTTGGCGATCCAGTCGATCACCTCGTTGCTCACGTTGATGCGCCGTTCGAGCGCGATGCGTTGAAGGATGTCACAGCGCATCGAAAAGTTCGGCGGATCGATTCGGACAACCATCCCGCTGATGAATCGGTTGATGAGCGATTCGCTGAATTCCTGAATGTGTTTCGGATGGGCATCGCTCGCCATGACGACCTGTCGGCCGGTCGCTTCGATGGCGTTAAAGGTGTGGAGAAATTCTTCCTGCGTCGATCGCTTGCCGGCCAAAAAATGAACGTCGTCGATTACGAGCAGATCGAGATCGCGCATCTTTCGGCGGAACTGATCGACTCGGTTTTGCCGAAGCGAAGTGACGTATTCGTTGGTGAATTCTTCACCGGTGAGATACATCCAGCGGCGCGTTGGATGCGCCTCGGCGAACTTGCGGCAGAGGCCTTGAAGAAGGTGAGTTTTGCCGAGCCCGCAGGTTCCGTAAATGAACAGCGGGTTGTACTGGCCGCCGGGAAATTCGCACACATAGTTCATCGTGTTGTGTGCGAGCTGGTTGCTCACGCCGACGACGTACTTGGTCAGATCGTGACGCAGCCGAGCTTTTGCAACGGCGGCGGTGGCGGGTTCACCGATGATCGGTCCGCTTGGGTCGTTTGTCTGCGGTCGGCGGTCGGCAGTCGGCGGAGGTGTGATGGATTTCGTTTGCGTCGTCGCGCCATTGCCATTTGATTTCGATTTGATCTGCGCCTGAACCGGCAGTCGTCCCGCCAATCCATTCACCAGACCGGGAACCGGCGCGATCGCTTTCGGTTTGTGCAGCGCGCTGGGGCCGGTCGAAACGGGCGGGCCTGCACCAACAAGGTCCGTTCGTCCTTCAAACAATTGAGGAACGACATTGAACTTCACCGGCATGCTCGAGCCGAAGACTTCATGCGTCGCCTCCTGAATGGGCCGCGAGAAATGCGTGCCGATCCACTCGCAGATGAAGTCATTTGGCACGTTGATTTCGAGCCAGTCATTTCGGAGATCAAACTTGGCGGATCGGCTAAACCATACCTCGTAGCGTTGTGTTCCGATCTTTGCCTGGAGTACATCATGCAGACGCGTAAGCGGGGAACCTGTGACTGCGGGTTCGTCGAGAATCAGTCGATTCACTTCGATCTCCTTCCGTGCGAGCAATGTTGCAAACTCAATGATGTCGTACGCGTTCGCGCCGCTTCCTGAAGGCGGCGCGGACCAAGCAGCAGGGGAGATTGCAGAATCGACGTGCGCCGAATCGAAGAAATCGATCGCGCTGGCGATGTCTGAACCGTGTGACCCTGCGGGAATCGACTGAGCTAAGGCGGGGGCAAATCAGCGACGACGTTCCGTGACGTCGCTGAAAAACAAATGAGGCGAGCAGCTAAGGCAATACAAGAAAGTCTTCGATCAAACTTTCTTTTCGTTCATGTTGCCGGCGTCTCGACTCGAGCCCTGCGAAAGCCCAAGCGATCCTGCCGACATCCGTGTCAGCGAACAGTCAGCGCACGAAGACCCAATTAAGACCCATTTCGATCCAGGCGACTTCTTCGACTACTCGTTTGGGAAGGTGACTCACCGAAGTGCGACACCAAAGCCTGTTACGAGCGGACGAAACTTCCACGTCGCCTATGACGATCCGGGTATTGTCTCGTGCGAATCGAAATCCGTTTCGACGTCCAATGGCGTCAGCCCTTCAAGGCGGATCACAAACCGTTTAGGCTTGTAGTGCGCACCTGATGTTGTCACCGCGACTTTGGCTGTCGCGCTGGCTAACCCGATCGGACGTTTACGAACATAGGATTTACGCTCTGTACTGGCAAGGCCGTTTGTATCGGAAATTCCGAGCATTTTGATTCTATCACCGGCTGATAACAGCACTTGGAACGATGATTCGCAATCCGCACACATTAAATCCACGAGATTAGCGGACCTTTGAGTTATCGGGGGATAACGTCCGAGTAGGTGATTGAGTTGAGATCAGTTTGAAATGGGATGGCTTATAGGACGAGGAGGCTGGGAACCACCCAGCTTGCCCCAGTTCACCCCAATCGGCCAATCCCAGTTTAGCCGCCGAGCTTGCTCGCGTTTACGACTTAAAGAAAAAGCACCCGACCTCGCCGCCGAGCCAACATCCCACCCGCACAGACGAGGCTGATAAGCGAAGTCGGCTCCGGAACCATCGCGCGAGCGGTGATCCAGTCGGAGGCGAAGTTTGAATTGGAAGTGATCGGAAGAAGTGCCGGATCACTGCCATAGTTTTGCGCTACGACGAGGAGATCATTGAATCCGACGATTCCGTCGAGATCGAAATCTCCCATATCGACGCTGCCGTTCGTTTCCAACTCATAGTTTTGGGCGACGATCAACAGGTCGGCGAAGTCAATCAATTCATCGAAGTTGGCATCGCCGAGGCCGTAGGTTCCTGCGAAGGGGAGGAGCATCGCGAACCCACGCGCGTAAACCGGTGCATCGCCGGCGGGGTTGAATGCTCCTCGTCCGCTGACCCAGCCGGTGTCGGAAATGGCGAGCCCTGAGAGTCCAGTCCACTCCGAGCCCGGCGGGAGAAGTGATTTCAAGTCAACCGCGTCGCCGTTGGGGTACCAGAACTTACCTCCGGGATCTAAACCCACTGCATAGCCGAATTCATTGAGTTCCATTGGGAAGAAAAGCGGATTACCTGATGAAACATCCGCGCGATGAAGTTCGTGCGGGGTTCCGTCCGGCGACCATTTCACAAGGCGCTCGACCGTCCCCGATCCAATTCTCGATTCCTCAGTGCCAAGCACCTCGCCGCGATCATTCATATCGAGTATCTGGGTCCAAAAGTGCTGGTCTGACGGAAGATGCCGCAGTTCAATTACGTCGCCTTCAGGTGTCCAATAAGCCCCAGTTGATCGATTGAGAGAACCTTCTTGATAATCAAGCGTACCCGCCACAGCACCGGAAGAATTAATGTTCTGCGCAGTTCCTCCGATTGCGGTGAGTTCAGTATTTGTAGTTAAGCTCAGTTCGACAACGTTATCATCAGCTTCCCAACGGACTGGAAACCATTTGTTGAAAGCAGAATTTCTGATACTGCCTGCTACCTGCCCGTGTTTGTTAATCGCACGGGAGTGACTATCTGATACTTCGCCGAAATGTGACGGAATTGCCATCTCGCTCGTTGTGCCGTCAAGTGTCCATCGCATGGCACGGGTACGCGTCGAGGTTTCAGATACACGCGTCCCAACAACTCCGACAACAACGCCGTTAGCGTTGATGTCTGTCGCATCTCCGGAGTTGCTGTTGTCTGGCATCGGAAGCAACTGACCGTCACCTTCAGGCGACCAGCGAGCGAAGTAAGAAGTGTATTCGCCAAGTTCATCCATTAAGCCGATCTGGCCAACTGCGTGACGCGAATCGCTCAAACCGATCAGTTCCTGTGAGATGTGATCAGGATTTACGGCATAGATCGTAGCTTGCTCGTGAGCACGCCAAACCGAATGGGTTCTAAACTGTTCGACGTTTGACTCGAAGTAACTAAGTGGCGTTAACACTGCTCCATCATTGGTCAAAGTCGTGCTGATGAACCAAATTGGAAATTGGGGAGATTTGTACCCTGTTCCGGTCGCCCAATCGAACCCCGGAGAACCAAAAATGGCGAGATTGCCGGCGGTGGCATTCGTTGCCGTGATTCCCAAGAACAACCAGAGCGCGACTTTTGAGAGAACGATCTTCATTCATCTCCCCGGAAAGTCAGAACCATATCAAAAACGCGCACAAATTTGCCAGAAGATTTCGCCCTGTATTGCCAACAAATCTCAGCAATTCACCCCATCACCGAACAAATCACCTTCCGCCTTCTCGGACGTGTATCAAAATCCATCAACACCACCTGCTGCCATTCCCCGGTCAGAATTTTCCCCTTCGAAAACGGCACCATCAGATCCGGCCCGAAAAGAGTCGCGCGGAGATGGCTGTGGCCGTTGTCGTCGTGCCAGGCTTGTTCGTGTTCGTAAGTGGCGTCGTCGGGGATTAGTTTTTGCAGCCACTTCGGTAGATCGTGTTTCACCAGGCCGGGTTCGTATTCGATCGTGGTGAGGGCCGCGGTTGAGCCGGCGATGAAGAGGTGCAGGAGGCCGTCGCCTTCGAGTTGTTTCGAATGCTGCGCGATCATCGGATTGAGGTTGACGATCTCTCCGCTGCCTTCGGTCGAAAGCTCAATCACAAATCGCTTCATCGTGACCCTCCGCGATGTCGTTCTGATGTCACACCTTCGCCCGCGCGGTCGAAAATGTCCAGTTTCGTTTAAGATCAACACCGATGGACTTTTTTCATTACCGCAACAACGAACTCTACTGCGAAGATATCCCCGCGAAAACGCTGGCGGAGCGGTTTGGCACGCCGCTTTACGTCTATTCAAAAGCCACATTGCTGCATCACTACCGCCAACTCGCCGACGCGTTCAAACCGCTCGACGCGATGATCTGTTACTCGATCAAGAGCCTCGGCAACCTGCACATCTGCAAACTGCTCGCGCAGGAAGGTTGTGGATTCGACGTGACCAGCGGCGGCGAACTGTTCCGCGCGCTGAAGGCTGGGGGCGATCCGAAGAAGATCATCTTTGCGGGTGTTGGCAAGTCGGATGACGAAATCAAAGCGGGACTCGAAGCCGGCATCGCTGCGTTCAACATCGAGAGTGAAGAAGAGCTAGAAAACATCGATCGAATTGCCGCATCGCTCGGCAAACAGGCCGTCGGCGCGCTGCGTGTGAATCCTGATGTCGATCCGAAAACGCACATCAAAACGACGACAGGAAAGAAGGAGACGAAGTTCGGCGTGGATATCGATCGTGCTGAGCGAGTGTTTGATCAATACAACAATCAACTTAAGAATGTTCGACTGGCGGGCATTCACATTCACATCGGCTCGCCAATTCTTGAGATTGAACCTTATGTTCTAGCCGTTCAGAAAGTGATTGATCTGATTGATCGACTGACGAAGAAGAATCATAAGATTGAATGGTTCGATGTCGGCGGGGGATTTGGGGTGAACTATAGAACGCCGGATCAGGCTCGACCTGTTACGGAACACGCGCGAGCGCTGCTTCCGTTACTCCAAGGCAAGCCGTATCGCATCGCGTTTGAACCCGGTCGATACATCTCGGGCAACAGCGGGATTGTTCTCACGCGCGTGCTGTATCGAAAGAAGGGCGGCTCGAAACAGTTCGTAATTACCGATGTGGGAATGAACGATCTGATCCGCCCAACGCTGTACGAGGGCTATCACTACATCTGGCCAACGCATGTGCCCACGAATCGGCGAGAAGATTTCACAACGCCGGATTCGGAGGTTGTGGATGTGGTTGGCCCCGTGTGTGAGAGCGGCGATTACATGGCAAAGGATCGGGCGATCCCGTTTGTGAAACGAAATGATTTACTGGCCATCTACACAACCGGTGCGTACGGGTTTGCGATGAGCAGCAACTATAACAATCGGCCTCGCGCTGCGGAGGTTTTGGTGGACGGTGATGAAGCGAAACTGATTCGAAGGCGCGAGACGTTTGAGGATCTCGTGCGCGCTGAGTTGGAAATATAGTATGCCAGGAAGCTGCACCGGAAGGTGCTGATAGAATCACGCAAAATGCCTGAAGTGATCAGCACCTTCCGGTGCAGCTTCTTAAGATTGCAACTTCATTCAGTTTATTGAATTCACTGAATTGTTTGGATCAGGAAGGCTGCGTAGCAAGTCGAGGCGTCGTCAAGTTTTGATACTCGCGCTCAAGCTCATCGATCAACCGTTGCAACCGATCTGCTTCATCCACCAGCGCCTGTTGACGCTTGCGCAACTCGGCAATCACCTTGTAATGTGTGGCAGCTGCCGATTTTAGTTCGTCGGAGTGGGGAATCACTTCCGTTCGCCACAGATCGCGCAGGGCGGCAATGTCGAGTGGGGCATCAACATCTTTTTCAATCGCCGCGCCCACATCGGATGGAACCACTTCAGTTGCATCGACATCACCGCGCGGCTGCACATCGCCAACCGGTTCAATAATCAACGTGATCGGATCGCCGCGCTTCAAGCCAACATCGGTGTTGTATTCCCACTCCAGCGTCTCATTCGCACTGCTCGCCACTCTTGGAACATCGATCGGCGTGAGGTCGAAATTCACGATGCTGACCACATACCCCGCAAGGTCGGCCATGTACGCGCCGTCGTCTCGTTGCTTTGATCCGGTGAAGATGAAAACGCCTTGCGGCATCGGCTTCTTTTCCTTGATCGATCGGATCAAAGACTCCGCAGGCATCGAATGAAGTTTTCCATCTTCGCCTTCCCATTCGACTTTTAATCGAAGTGGAGGCCCGAACGGCGCGATCGATTGACGCGTCGTCTCGCTGTAGCGCGCGGGTGAGCCTGGCTCAATCCCAAGCATGATGAGTCCGGCATGAATGGAACTCGGCTTGGCCGCAGTGCGTAAAACCGATTCGTGATCCGGCCCGCCCTTGGCCACCAGATAAAATTCCAGCGCCATATCGACCGCGAGAATTTCGCAATCGACTCGGATGTTTTTCTGTTCGAGATCAACGCGGACATTCGGAAACTCGACGACCTTTTTTTCAGCCGGAGCTTGGGTCGATGGATCGATCTCCGATCCGATCACGATGTTCGAAACCGGTGTCAATGCGATCAAGATCGATAAGGCCGACGCTTTGAGCATGCACCAAGTTTAACGTGAGTGAATGGCAGGGGCGACGATGAATCGTCCGGTATCGAAGATCAATCTTACAGTCGGCACAATCGGGATGACGGTCAGTTCGGCAAGGCGATTGGTGAGTTATTGGAACCGCCCGCCATCGATTGACCTCAATAATCACCCGATTCAATGGATGTGGAAAACACCTATCTCTCATCGTTTGAAGCGAACGAAGATGCCCAGCAGGCGATCGATGATCGTCGGCGCAGCGAGCGAACGGCTCAAAAATTGCCCGGCTGGATCAGCGGAGATACGAACCATCGCAACGAGCGCGGGCGCAATATCCTTGTGACCGATCTGTCGATGCACGGCGTCGGCTTTATCGATCCAACGATGAACTACCAGATCGGCGCGAAGCATTGGATCGTGGTGAACGGAAACTCGCTGCGCATCAGCACGAGACTACGGATTGTGAGTTGTCGGCAGAATGAAGAAGGCGCATACATCGTCGGCGCGGCATTCTTTTGATCGACATTTGAACGGCATCGACGAACCATGAAGCGACGCGATGCATCCCGCATTTCGTCAGCTCACTTCGACAGATAAAGTTTCTCAACAAGCATCTGCTCGTCCGACTCAAGCTTCTTCATCAGATCCAACAACAGTGCATCATGCTTTGATGCATCACTCGCGCGCCCCGCCAACCGAAACGCCTTCGCTGCACAACCATGCACCATCGCGCGGTCAAATGCAGTCTGTTTCTCGCCCGCTTCCCGACTCAATTCCAGACATCGCTCAGCATGCCTCACCGCACACGTCGGCATATTCGCTTTCGTGTACGCAGTGGCCAGCAGATTCTGCGCGCGTAGATGATTGAGCAAATCGCCCGCGTTCAGCCAGTGAAAACAGGATGCGTGTGCGAGATGAATCATGCGATCGATTTCGTCGGATGAAGGCGATGCCGATTCCAGAAGTCGCCACGCTTCGTTGTTGCACTCGATGGCGAAGTACCGATGCGCTTTGGAGAGATCGAATGGTGGAGTTGCCATGATGGCTGACAATCAGACCATCAGAAAACCAATGCGTCCAGAAACGAATTGCGAAACTTTCCGTTCGGATCGAGTCGGTGGGCGAGCGATTGGAATCGTGGCAGCGAGTCGGCATAGAGCGACCGGATTCGATCTTGATCGATCGTGAACAGCTTCCCCCAATGCGGCCGCGCGTCGAATTGAGCCAATCGTGATTCGATTTCGGGAAGGATGTTCGTGACCGCATCGGGCACTTTGTGCCAGGTGAAATGGATGCCGACGGAATCGCGCGCGTAGAACGGACTCATCCAGAAGTCGTCGGCAGCGATCGTGCGGATTTCGGAAATCTGGATGAGGGGACGCAATCGATCACCAAACTCGAAAAGTAATTTCATCGCATCGAGCGCGCGGGTTCGTGGGATGATGAACTCCGATTGCAGTTCCTGTCCGCTCGTGCTTGGCTCGTCTTCGATTCGAAAATGCGGCAATCGCTTGTGCCACGGGCCGGGTATGCCGAGCTGTTCGGTGCATTTTTTCGGATCGATCAGATGCTTCACGATCGATTCAGCCACAGCACCTTGAACGGGATGACGTTGCTGGGTTGCGAGTTTCGATCCGAATTGTGTGAGATCGAATGGTGGTTTGCCTGGCTCACTTTTGAACCACACTTGATTGAAACGACCATTCTGCCAGTCGGTGAAAAAACTCACACTGTACGCGCTGCTCGTGATCTGATCGAAGAGATTCGGTGTGAGATCGTCGAAAGAAAGATTCTCGAAGACGCGCTGTTCGATCTCGAAAGTCGGGATGATGTCGAGTGTGAGTTCGATCACGATCCCCAGCGCGCCGAGATGAACCACGACGCCATCGAAAGCGGAATCACCCCGTTTGATTTCGAAAACTTCGCCATCTGCTTTGACAAATTTCATCGCGCGGACTGATGAAGCAAGCGATCGCTGCGAATCACCCGAGCCATGAGTTGAAGTCGCAATCGCGCCAGCAACTGAGATGTGTGGAAGCGAAGCGAGGTTCGGCAGGCCGTAACCGATCGAATGAAGAAACGTCGCGAGCTGGCTGTAGTTAATGCCCGCTTCAACCGTCACGCTCGGGTGCTGGCCGAGTTCGACACGCACGGTTCGATCCAGATTCCGCAGCGAAACCAGCTCGCCGTTTTCCGAATCCGCGATCGTCCCAAACGAATGCCTTGATCCAACTGCGTGAACTCGCTTCGACTCACGCACGAGTTTCTGAATCTGCTCGACTGAATTCGGGAAGTGAACATCCCGCGCTTTGTACGTGATGTTTCGTGACCAGTTCTGCATGAACTGATCTTACTCCGCGGGCTCGATCGAAACCGTCAGCCCTTTGCTCTGAAACTGATCCCGATATAACTCCG
>Ga0138256_10002092_pt1 | contig 21483 bp, 16 predicted proteins | sample KNB2016incub_MG_FD_105486 | JGI IMG/M metagenome (GOLD analysis project Ga0138256, IMG submission 105486) | Active sludge microbial communities from wastewater in Klosterneuburg, Austria - KNB2014incub_MG | ecosystem: Engineered > WWTP > Activated sludge > Unclassified | place: Austria... | reverse complement strand
TCGAGGTTCGCTTGAATCCCCGTTCGGCGATCAGCACAGCCGCAGCGTCGATGATGCGAGATCTTGTTTCATTCACACCTGAACTATAGGACCATCAAGTCCGAAACGCAAGCGCATTGTTAGCATTCACGACGGTACGTTCGATAAGTCCTATGAGCGAACCACATGCAGTGGCACGTGTTACGTGCGTAGCTCACCTCGACAGACAAATATGGACCGTATAGTCCGAGTCAGGCACGACAGTGCGTGGGGTTTCCTGCTGGATGTGCCGCCGTGTGAAGCGGATCTGCTGCCGCTGGCGAGCGAAGGCCGGCGCTTGGCCGAGTCCGGCGGGCCGAGGTAGCTTTCCGACATGCCTGTCGTCTCGGTCGAACGGACATATCTGCGGCTCGGGACGCGCGCGCCTTCACGCGCGCCGGACACGCTGCCGGACGCGACCTCGATACACGAAGCGCCCGACTGCACGGCGCCGGCGTATCGCGCCCTGTATTCGGCCGTGGGGGCGACGTACAACTGGCGTGATCGACTGGCTTGGTCAGACCAGCGGCTGGACGAACATCTGCGAAGCGAAGCGGTGCGCATCTGGGTCCTGCGCGACGCTCACGGAGCGGGCGGATACTTCGAACTGCACCGCCATCCCGACGACTCGATCGAGATCGCCTACTTCGGGCTCGTCGCATCGCGACACGGTCGAGGACTCGGGCGCGCCCTCCTCACCAGGGCGATCGACGAAGCGTGGCGCTGGGGGGCGACCTCCGTCTGGCTCCACACCTGCACGCTGGACGATCCCGCCGCACTTCCCAACTATCGCGCCCGGGGTTTTGAGCCCTTCCGGAGCGAGACCTACGAGGCAACGCTGCCCGACCCGTAGTCGGCATCGGCCACCGCCTGGCAGGACGGCGGCTACGTGCCCCGACGTCGTCGGTCGCGCCCGCGCCCCTCGCCGGACCCGCGTCGGTCGCTCCCCGTGCCGCCGCTCCCTGTGCCGCCGCTCCCTGTGCCGCCGCTCCCTGTGCCGCCGCTCCCCGTGCCGCCACTCCTCTTGCCGCTGCTCCCTTGGCGACCGTGTCGACCGTCGCGCGCGAACTGTCCGCGCACCTTGGCCACGTCGCGCTCGCGCCCGCGTCGTTGCCGCTCGTCGTCGCGCCCCCGCCGACGACCGGACGGCTCTTCTGCTGACCACGGACGATCCAGCAGCTCCTGCAGCTCGGCGACTGTCTCCGCTCGCACACTGCCGCGCTGTCCGCGGTGCACGATGAAGCGCAACGGTCGGTCGAAGCGGGGCAGTTCCACCTCCGCCAGCGTGCGCGCCAGCTTCTCGGGCATGACCAGGCGCGCCACCCCCGTCAGCCGCACGGCACCGTCAGCCGCGACGGTTTCCTCCACGTCGTAGTCGATGCCGACCGGCTTGTCGCGCATGTCCACATAGGACGGCAGAGAGAGCAACTGCTCCCGCACCTCGGGAGGAACCCAGTCCGCCAGCGACAACCGCAACGGGGCCGCCCGGAAGTCCCGCATGGAGTGCACGTCGCGCAGCCCCTCCTGGTACAGCGCCGCCAACTCGACCATGCCGAGTCGTCCGGTCGTCCCGCCCGACCGTCGAAACAACTCGCGCACTTCTTCGATGGCCGGCCCGTTCCGCTTGACCGCGACGTGACGCGTCTCGCCCCGAGCCAGCGCCATGGCCAGGGCGTGCCGGGCCTCGGCGAGGGAGTCCTCGGGGAACTCGTCCAGCACCTCTTCGTCGCGCTCGAGCTCGAAGCCGAAGAACGTGAGGCGCGATTCGCGAATGAGGGCATCGCGCTTGCCGCGGCCGTCGTACACGAGGTTCGAGGCACCGCGCACGGCGTACTTGCGCACGAGCCCCATCGGGATCTGGGTCCCCTCGATCGCCGCGCGCGGAGTCCCTGAGCGGTCGGCAAAGTACCGAAGCGTCCCGGCCACCGGTCCCCACGAGCCGCACACGCTGCTCTTGGACACTCGCGCCTCGTCCCCATCTACCGTCTGCTCGTCGATCACCAGGTCGAAGGGCATGATACGCGCGACCAGGTCGCAGAACGCCCGTCGCACGTCGTCGCGGGCGACCGTCATGAGCGTCGGCAGCGGGAGCCCGACGCCGCGATACACGGAGGCCATCGCCAGCGCGGTGTCCTCGATCGCCTTGACGAGCACACCGCGACGGTCGGCCCAGCGCGTGATGGCCTCCGGCTCGAACAGGTGCCGCGCGAGGCCGTACACCTCGCCCACGTACCCGGCCGCGGCGAAGGCATCGGCATAGACGTTGTAGGCCGTCAGGTGGTCGCTGCCGGCAATGACCAGGCCCGTGAGGTCGCGCTCGTCGCGCGTCATGCGATGCAGCGATTCCACGCTCGCCATCACCGCGAGGTAGGGCATCAAGGCGTCGGCGCCATGCACGATCAGCTCCGCCCAGGCCCGATCGACGGGGAGCTTCTCCACCAGCCGACCGTAGCGGGAGAGCCGCCCTTGCTCGATGACGCCGCGCGCCTCGAGGTGTTGCAGGGCACGACGATAGGCGCCGCGGTCGAGCGGGACGGGGAGGTCCAGCTCATCGGCCCTCACCCCGAGGTCGGCACACGTCAGGGCCACGCGCTCCGAGTCTCCCGCCAGCTGGAAGTCCGGCGCCGTGGGCTTCATCGTGGGCCAGTGCAGGTCGCGATCACTGAGGATGTAGACCTTGCCGTCGTCCACGCGCCCGTGCACCCGTCCCGCCATCTGCAGGATCTCGTTGGTCCCGAGGTGCGTCCGCGTCAGGACGTTCTTGCCGCGCTCCACCACGTTCGTGAACCGTGTGTCGTCGATGACCACGGTGTCGAGTCCCTTGATGTTGAGGGCGCTCTGTCCTGCCGCAGTCATCGAAAGGAAGAACGGCTTTTCCACCCCTTCCTCGAGGAACGGGCGGATGACGCGGATCGGCTCGCCCCCGTGGTAGAACGCCGCGGTGATGCGACGGAAGCGGTCCGAGACGAGTCCGGCGACCTCCTCGACCGCGGCGCGCGTTGGCAGGAACATGCCCACGCCACGGCGCTGCTTGACGACCTGCTGCAGGAACTTGTCGTCGAGGAAATCCGTGGGGTCACGACGCACGATGCGCACGTCGGCCGCCTTGCGCGGATCGAAGGCCGTGGACTGGATGACGGTCGACGACCGCAGGTACTCGGAGTAGAAACGCGGGTCGACGGTCGCCGACAGCCAGATGAAGCGGCAACCCACCCGCTTGCCTAACGCGAGACAGAGCTCGAGTTCCGCAGAGGTCTGGTGGATCTCGTCGATGACCAGCGTGTCCCGCGACAGGATGTCGCCGTCCTGGAACCAGCGCCTGGCGATGCCCGTCGTCACCACGATCACGTTCCAGGTAGGCGTCTCGGGCGTCGCCTCGCGCTCTCGGTTGATCACCCCGACTCGCAAGTCGGTAGTCCGCAGCACGGCCTGGGCGATCGGCCGGATCGCCAGCGTCTTGCCCGTCCCGGTCCCGGCAACGATCCCGAATCCCTCGCCAGACGCCGCGAGCGCGCGCACCTCGGCGCCGTGCTCGCGCTCTATGACAGTGTCGAGCTCAAGCCCGAGGGCGAGTTCGATGGTTTCGCACGCCGCCCGCGTCGGCGCGATGATGATAACCCGTCCCGTCGGCGGTTCTGCCGCGAGGAAGGCCTCATGGTCAGGCGGGAGCGATCGATCCTGGACGTCTCGTAGCACACCGCAATGTAGTCGCTACGGCCTGCGAGACTTCGACTCCTTCCGATCGCGAGACGACCGTTCGTCTGTGGTGTCCTTTCCCGCCGAAGAGTCCTTGTCGCTGCGGCGCTCCCTCCCGCGCGGTTCCTGCCCCCCACGGCCACCGTCCTCGGCAAAAATCACACGGCCATTGGACGGGCGGTTCTTGATAGCGCTCGGACAATCGGTGGGGGCCGGCTGCTGAGCGGGCGGTACGTTGTCGATCCAGATCCGGCACATCCCCGGCGGCGGCAGGTAGCGCTTCGGGATCTCCGCGCCCTCGCCGGCCTTCTTCCCGATGGGTACGAGCGAGCGCACGGGCGGCGGCGAGGATTGTCCCTCCGACACCACCGGAACGCTCACCAAGACGGTGACCAACACAATCGAGAAGAATCGAGAGTCCACTGCCGCTCCATGGAGATGCTCAAAGGCCACGCCCGTCGCGCTGCATAGACGGTGCCCATGTCCCCCGTGCACGCGCCGGGCGCACTAACCGTAACGGGGCCAACGCCTTACTGATTTCCTGCCGCTGCCACGCGCTCTCCCGACCGTCCCTCAGGACAGACGACCGGGGAGGACACAGGGACATTCCATGCGTCCTCCCCGTTCCTACCCCGTTCACGCGCTCTGGTGGCGAATTCACCAGCTTAGTCGCCGAACGAGATCCCCGCCGCGCGTGCGGTCCGCATGATGTCGTGGGTGAGCTCCACGCGCTTGGGTTCACGCAGGGCGTCGAGGAACGGCACCGTCACGATATGGGGAGACTGCAGGGCGACCATGTGCCCCCATCGACCGTTCTCCACCGCCTCGATCGCAGCCCCGCCGAAACGCGTCGCGAGCAAACGGTCATAGCCTGTCGGACCGCCACCACGCTGGAGGTGCCCGAGTACGAGCGATCGCGACTCCTTGCCCGTGCGATTCTGGATCTCCCATGCGATCCGACCGGCAATCCCGCCAACCCGCTTGTCCTGCCCCGGAAGCGAATCGGCGAGAATCGACTCTTGCCCGCCAATCGGATACGCACCCTCGGCCACGACGACGATCGAGAACTGGCGACCGGCCCGATCGCGCGCACGGACCTTGGCGCAGACCTTTTCGATGTCGAACGGGATTTCCGGCAGGAGAATGACGTCCGCGGTTCCTGCCACCCCGGAATGCAGCGCAATGAACCCCGCGTGACGCCCCATCACCTCCATCACGATCACACGGTCGTGGCTCTCCGCCGTCGTGTGCAGCTTGTCGATCGCTTCGATCGCGGTGTTGACCGCCGTGTCGAAGCCGAAGGTCGTGATCGTGCCACTCACGTCGTTGTCGATCGTCTTCGGCACGCCGACGATCTTCATGCCTCGTTCGAACAAGCGCTGCGCGATGGCCAGTGAGCCGTCGCCCCCGATCGTGACCACGGCGTCGATCCCCAACCGCTCCGCGTTCTCGAAGATCTCGTTGGACCGGTCGACTTCGATGTACGACCCGTCGGCCTGCCGGACGGGAAATTCGAACGGATTGCCGCGATTCGTCGTGCGCAGGATCGTGCCGCCCAGATGCGCGATTCCCCGCACGGAGTCTCGCGTGAGGGGGATGATGTCGTCCTCGCCGAGCAGGCCGTAATACCCGCGGCAGATCCCGAGAACGTCCCATCCGCGGCTGGTGGCAGAAAGTACGGCGGCTCGGATGACCGCGTTGAGCCCAGGGGCGTCACCGCCGCCGGTGGAGATCGCGATGCGCATCTCGTCGTAGAGGAATAGTGAGGGGGGGATCGACCGGTCATTCGCCAGGTTGACGGGGTGTTCGGGTCCCTGCTCCGGACGCCCAGCCCAAGCGATCTGCAAAAGGTAAACGCTTACAGTCGCGGCGCACCCCGACCCACAAGAATTGGCGCTACGGCGGAACCTGTACTCCGGCCAGGTTGGCGAGCGTCCGGATGACCGAATCCTGGCGGACTACCACCAAACGCAGCGAGTCGGACTGATCCTGCAGCTCCTGCAACTGCAGTTGAATGTCGGTAAACGCGACGCCCAGGTCCGACAGCGCCTGCGCCGTTTGGATGTCCTGCTGCGAGGGGGGCGCGCAGGCGAGGCCGGCGACGACGGCCGCGGCCGACACCATCGGCAGCAGTCGGGCGCGGACGGAGGTCAAGATCGTATGCGTCATGGCCGCTGAGTATCGCGTCACTTCGTCGTTCGCGAAAGACGCCCGCGCGCGTGATTGTGGTACCAGGGGCGATGAAATGGTCACCGCTCGCTCGTTCGCGCGGACCATACTGCACCGAGCCCTCACTGACCGCTTATGCGACATGGCCTGACCCTTCTCGAGATGACGCTCGTGCTCACCATTTGCGGCGTGGTCGCGTCCATCGCCATCCCGAGCGTCGCCCGGGTCCGCGACCGGTCGGCGGTGCACGGTGCGACGTCGCTGCTCGTGTCGTCTCTCGCCGATGCCCGGCACCAGGCGGCGCGCTGGCAACGTCGAACCGCCATTCGCTTCGACACGTCGACCGCGTCGGCAGTCGTGCACGCTGGCGCCGATACGCTGTCCCGCGCTCCGCTGCGCGCCCTCTTCGAGGTTGCGCTGAGCGTGACCCGCGACTCGATCGCCTTCTATCCGACGGGCATTGGGTACGGTGCCTCAAACGCGACCCTGATCGTGACGCGTGGCGCGGCCGCCGAGACGGTCACGGTCTCACGGGCAGGCCGGGTGAAGCGCTGACCAGCCGGCTCGTCGCCCGGCTTCAGTCGGTCTCCGCCACCGTGCCGAAGTCGAATCCGGGGATGGAAATGCGCTCGATCGGCTTGCCGAGAACGCGTTCGATCGTACGAACCATGGCGATCTCGTCGGCCGACATGAAGGTGAAGGCGTCGCCGGTCGCCGCGGCGCGTCCCGTGCGCCCGATCCGATGGACGTAGTCCTCGGCCTGGGAGGGAACGTCGTAGTTGATCACGTGCGAGATGCCGGAGATATCGAGACCGCGCTGTGCGATGTCCGTCGCCACGAGCACGCGAATCTCTCCAAGCTTGAAGCGCTCGATCGCCTGGGTGCGCTGCGCCTGCGTCTTGTCGGCGTGCATGGCCGTTGCCTCGACGCCGGCCGCGTGCAGGTCGCGCACGACGTGGTCGGCCCCATGCTTGGTGCGCGTGAAGACCAGCACGGAATCCATCTCCGGCTTCCGCAGCAGCTCGACCAGCAGGTCGTTCTTTCGGACGCGTGGCACGGGATACACGGCGTGTCGCACGGTGCTCGCGGCCGCCGAGCGACGTCCGACCTGCACGACCACGGGACGTCGCAGATACTTTCGGGCCAACGCCTCCACCTCGGGCGGCATGGTAGCGCTGAACAGCAACGTTTGGCGATACGGCGAAATTCCGCTCACGATGCGGTTGATCTGGGGGGCGAACCCCATGTCGAGCATGCGGTCGGCCTCGTCGAGCACGAGGATCTCGAGCGAGTCCAGCGATGCGTTGCGCTTCTCCATGTGGTCGATGAACCGCCCCGGCGTGGCCACGATGACGTCGACGCCGCGCTCCAGCGCTTTCTCCTGCGCGTCGTACGCGACGCCTCCATAGATGGGCGCCACTTCGACCCCCGTCCCCTCGCCGTACTTCCGGAAGCTCTCGTCCACCTGCTGGCAAAGCTCGCGAGTGGGGGTGAGAATGAGGCAACGCAGTCGCTTCGGCCCTCCCAGGAGCCGATGGATGATGGGGAGGGTGAACGCGGCCGTCTTGCCGGTGCCGGTCTGCGCCAGCCCCATGACGTCGCGTCCATGCATGGCAAGCGGGATCGCTTCACGCTGGATCGGCGTCGGCGCCACGTATCCCGCTGCGGCGACGGCCTCCAGGATCGACGGCGCGAGACCGAGCGACTCGAAGCTCGCCGCCCGACCCTCGACCAACGGCTCGGCCGTGACGACGTCGCGGAGCGCTCGCGTCTCCAGTGGTCCCTCGGGCTCCGGCGATACCTCGGCCGCCGGCGACTCGGCGGCTTCTGGCGTCGCCCCAGCCTGCGGCCGCGCCGTCTGGGACTGCTCGGTGTTCGAGAGGCGCGGTGCGCGCGTGCGCGATCGCTTGCCGGGGTGCGTGGTCGTCATTCCGCCTGTAGCCTGAGTCAGTTCAACATCTCAAGCTAAGTGGCCGTCGACAAGAATCGCCACCGCCCCGATGGGCCGGGCGCGATTGGCACCGCGCAGGAGTTGACCAATCGAACGACGGGTGGCGCGTCGCGCGGGACCTGCGACCCGGGCGATGTCGGTCCGGCTAACGATTGGAGGCGAGATGCGGGAGCAGGGCCTCGAGCACTGTGTGCGGCACTTCCTCGGCGAGTACGTGACCCGCACGGGAGATGATGCGCGCCTGCGCGCAGGGGAGCGCGCGGGTGCGCGCCGCAGATTCGGTGGCGCGCACGAGCAGGTCCTGCCCGCCGAGCAGGGTAAGGACCGGGGTCGTGAGCGGTGCCAGTTCCGCATCGGTCCGGGGCTCCAACGAGTAGCGGTGAAGGAGGGTGCGCAGCGCCCAGCCGAAGGCGGGATCGCCGCTCGGCGCCCAGTACTCGTCCACGTCACGAAACGCGAAGTCACCCAGCGTCCCGTTCAGCGCGCGCAGCGCCACCGGGACGCTCCAGGGCGGAACCGCGTACTGCACCAGCCGCGCCGCAGCCCCCGGCGTGAAGAAGCGCGCCAGCCCGACAAACCGGAGCGGGGCCAGCCCCACCGGGGCGAGCAGCGTCAGCGTCGAGAGCCGACCAGGTTGCCGGCGCGCGACGTCGAGGGCAACGCCACCGCCTAACGAATGCGCGACCAGCGCGAGTCGCGTCAGCCCGAGCGCATCGATCACTGCCTCGAGGTGATCGGCCATGGCCGCCGAGGTGTACAGCGCCTCGTCGCGCGGCTTGTCGCTCCCCCCGTGTCCGCGCAGGTCCACGGCGATCACGCGCCAGCCGGCCGCCATGACCGCAGGCAGGAGCTTTCGATAGTAGTAGGCCGACGCCCCCCAGCCGTGCACGAACAGCACCGGCTCGTCGGCGGCATCGCCCCCTTCCACGACGCGCACTCGCTCGCCGCCCGGCATGCGCAGATGTCGAGCGGTGAGCCCCGCCTCGTTGGCGGGGTACCACTCGTCGGGGGACAACCGCCCGCGAAACAGGCTGACCAGCACGATGGACCGGGAAAGGGGAGCGAATCGAACCGACGAAAACTGCGGAACTCGACCAGGGAATTGTAGGGCGAACCGCCCACGCGCCGCACGGCGACTCATTTCCGCGCCCCGACAGGTGCGCAATGCGGCGAGGCCACCTCGACACGTGGACAGTCACAACGCCGATACCGCGTTCGGTAGCGCGCGTCGACAGGACGTGGTCCGTGCTTGTCCGGACGGCGGGCGCGCTCCAACTTGCTCCGACCCGTCCACCCCCGGTGCGAATGAGCCGTTCCGCCCACCACGACGTCCCGTCCCACCACTCCGCTCGTGCGGGGTGAATTCGTCGATATCGGAAGCGCCAGACTGTACTACTACGCCTCTGGCAGCCGTGGCTCGGGTGAACCGATCGTCCTGCTCCATGGATTCCCGACCTCGTCTCATCTCTGGACCGGCGTCGTCCCGCTCCTTCCGAAGGGGCACCGCGTGGTGGTGCTCGACTTGCTCGGGTTCGGTCGAAGTGATCCGCCGGTCGAGGGGGCCGACCTTTCCCTGCGCGCGCATGCCGATCGGGTCGTCACGCTGCTCGATGCCCTCGGGATCAACTACGCAACCATTGTCGGACACGACCTGGGCGGAGGGATCGCGCAAAGCCTCGCCATTCGGCATCCGACTCGGGTGGCTCGGCTCTGCCTGATCAACTCGGTCGCGTTCGACGACTGGCCGGGGCGCGAAGTCAAGCTCGTCAGGGCGACGATGCCCCTCACGCGTCATCTACCGGCGACGTGGATCCTGTCCATCCTTCGTGCCGACCTGCTGCGAGGCTACGTCGTGTCGGAGCGTGGCGCGCGATCCATCGATCAATTCGTGCGGCCGTTCACGACGGACAGGGGACGTGATGTGCTGGTCGCACACCTTGGGGCGCTCGATGCGGCGGAAACGAAGGTGCTGGCGCCTCGGTTAAAGGACATAGTGGCCCCGACTGCGGTACTCTGGGGGGCCGAGGATCCGTTTCTTCCGCCCGCGATCGGGCAACGGCTCGCCGACGCGATCGGCGGCGCCACGCTCGACGTTGTACCCGACGTCCGTCACTTTACGCCGGAAGAAGCGCCGGAGCGGGTGGCCGGGACGATCGCACAATTACTCTCGCGATGACTTCATCACGCCTCGATACGTTCCGCACCATGGTGTCCCGCAGTCCCGCCAACGCAGTGGCTCGTTTCGGGTTGGCGAACGAGCTTATCAAGGCGGAGCTCTGGGCGGAGGCGGCGGAGCACCTGCGGCTGTACCTGGCATCGTATGACGATGAAGGCAATGGATACGGGCGCCTCGCGCACGCGTGCGAGGCGCTCGGCCTGATGGACGAGGCCCGGGACGCACTCGCGCGCGGGATCACCGCCGCCGAGCGTTTCGGTCACCCCGGGATGGCGAGCGAACTCGCCGGCCGTCTCGAAGACCTGGAGGATTCCACGTGAACGGCTTTGTGCGGAGCGCCCTGTTCGCCCTCGTCTGGTGCATGCTCGACGTCTCGGCCGCCTCGGCCCAGCGGGTGTCTCCCATCGCGGCGCAGCCGGTGAGCATCGGCACGAGGGTCCGCATCTTCGCCCCGAGCCTTCGGCGGGAACGGTATGTCGGCCGCGTCGATTCGCTGAACGCTGGCGAGGTGACGCTGGACACCGCCGGCATCCGTCGTCGACTGGGATTCGAGATGGGACCCGTGCTGGTCGATTCCTATCGACTGGTCACCGTGCGCACGTCGGCGATTGAACAGCTCGAGGTGAGTGCCGGGCGAACGACCCGAGCGGCCACGATCAAGGGGATGCTGATCGGGGGACTCGCCGGCGCCCTGCTCATCGGCTTCGGGCAGTTGCCGGAGGTCAATCCGTCTGCTTCGGACTTCCTGAAGGGGGCGCCGCTGGGCCTGGCCATCGGAACCGCCGTCGGCGGCGTGGTGGGCTACGCGTTGGGCGGTGAGCGCTGGGTCCCGGGCGAGCTTCCCCGCTAGCGCACTTCCTTCGCGGCGTCGAGGACGTGCGCGATGTCACGAGACAGCGCGCGCGCCTCCTGGGTCGCTGACGACACGTCGTCCATCGCTGCCTGCACGCCGGCCGATCGAAGGGCAATCATGTCGAGCCGCATGTTCTGCAGGACGAGGGCTGCACTTTCGAGTTGGGTCAGCAGGGTTTCGCGACGGGTCAGCAGGTCGGCCATGGTGCTGCGCTGACGCTCCAGCAACTGGAGGCGCTGGTCGCGCTCGCGTGACTCGGGCAGTTCGCGCGCCGCAGCCAGGCGGCGATCCACCTCGGCCAGCGCCTCCGGACGGACGTCTTCTTCCATCCGGTGCAGCGCCTGCGCCAACGAGGCGACGCGTTCTGTCAGGGCGTCGACGGTCGGCGCCACATCGGGGATGAGGTCGCTGTCCGCCTTCGTGAGCTTGCCCAGCACCTCCTGCACGGCGAGGCGATCGGAAGCGGCGCGGCGCACGTGGTCACCGTACGGTCCGGCCAGCACGTCATCGGGCGCCATTTCGCGGGCCAGTTGCGCGGGCGACGGGAGCCGGTTGGCGATCGGAGCGCGCGCCTCGTGCCGTTGCATCGCCTGCCGCGCCTGCCGTCCGAAGATGTCGCGGAATCGCACGCCGTCGGCCCAGAGCGAGGCGAGCCGCCTGGCCAGCGGGATCGACATGCCGATGGCCGGGAAGAAGAACCAGAGGAATTGCGGGGACACCGCGAGGTTGATCGCGGCGAGCAAGCCGATGGTGACGGCCGAACTCCCCGCGCGCCGCCGAAAGGCGCGAATACGGTCAGCGACGCTCAGCTGCGCGAACGTCGACAGGCTCTCTCTCCCCCGCAACAGATCGCGTTCGCGGCCGCTGACGTGCCCACGATTCCGCACGTCGTGCCACGACTCGGGCATCCACGCGGGGACCGGGGCGAGTGGCTGTACCGAGCCACGCGGGGGGCGTCCGACTGTGTTGCCGCCCCAGCCGGCATTGGCGGCATCGATCGCGTCACGCGCAGGTTCGCGCGATGGCTCGCGCGATGGCTCGCGCGACCGCCCGGAGGCGACCGGTGGTGCCCCCTGCCCGCCGCGCACGATGTCCCGGACACTGGCGGCGAGGCCCTCGACGCGCGGGGCGGGACGTTGCCACGCAGCAGACAGCCGATCGACCTCGCCCTGGCCAGGACGCGTGTGTGCCGAGCGCGGGTCGGCGCTGCGCACGTCGTCCCGGTGTGTCCCTTCGCGGGCGAGGGGCTCCGTGCCGCGCGTCTCGACGGCGGTGATCACGTCGCGAAAGGTCGCGGCGTCGGCCCAGCGATCCTGCGGGCGCTTGGCCATCGCGCGCTCGATGGCGCTGACCAGCGGGAGCGGGAGGTCGGGACGGGCGTCCTGGAGTGAGGACGGCGTCTCGCGGATGTGCTTGAGCAGCATCGACGGCGTGTTCGTGGCCTGGAACGGCAGCACGCCGGCAAGCATCTGGTAGGCGACAATCGCCAGGGAGTACAGGTCGGATCGTCCATCGATCTCGCGCTCGCCCATGGCCTGTTCGGGCGACATGTACGCGGGCGTGCCGACGGCGATCCCCGTGACCGTGAGCCGGGCATCGCCCTCGGCGGCGCGGGCGATCCCGAAGTCGGTGACCATGGGGCGCCCCGTGGCACGATCGATCAGGATGTTGTCGGGCTTGATGTCGCGATGCACGATCCCGCGCGCGTGCGCGTACGCGAGCGCGTCGGCCACGCCACGCAGCACGCGGTACACGTCGGGCAGCGGGGGCCGCATCTCGGTCGCGAGCCGCAGCGCGAGCGGCTCGCCTTCCACGAGCGCCATGACGAAGCACACCAGGCCGTCGCGCTCCTCGACGGCGTAGATGGGGACGATGTTGGGATGATTGAGCTGCGCGGCCGTCTGCGCCTCGCGCAGGAAGCGCTGCTTCACGTCGTCACGGTACGCCAGCTCGGGGGGGAGGACCTTGATCGCCACGACGCGACGCAGCTTGCGGTCGAGGGCCCGGTAGACCACGCCCATCCCGCCGCGGCCCAACTCTCCCTCAATCTCGTACGCGTCGCCTAACGCGGCGCCGACCCGCTCTCGCAGTCTGTCGGACATCGGCTGCCGGTGCCGTCGGCACGATCGGTGGCGACGGGTCGCGTCGCCACCGGTCGGCCTAGCTCCGTCCTCCTATCCGCAACTTGGCCATCTCGTCCCGCGCGTAGACCACGGCGTCGACTTCCCGGCCGAGGGCCATCGCCTTCTCTGCGACCGAGGTGATGGTCTGGTGGTTCTGCGGGCCGCTGCGCAGTCGCACGACCTCGAGGCGCATGTTCTGCAACGCGACGTTGCAGCTCTCGAGCTTCTCCCGGGCCTGCGACAGCCGCGCGTCCAGGTCGGCGACGGCCCGCCGCTGCCGCTTGAGATGCGCCAGCCGGCGCACGCGCTCCTCGCTGGCGCGCGTATCCAGCGGGTTGGCCTCTCCCTCGAGCCGGCGGATGTCGGCCTCCAGCTCGGCCGACGACGCGGCGGGGAGCGCGCGCTCGAGATCCGCCACCTGCATCGCGAGGGCCTCGACCTTGCCATAGAGCTCAATGGCCGACGATGGCACGTCGGCCAGGATGCTGCGCTCCTGCTTGGGCAGCATCTCGATGAGCCGCAGGATGTCGTCGCGATTCCGCCGTGCCTCCTGGACCATTCGCCCGTGGTGGCCAGTCAGCGCCGCCGGCGGCGGACCCGACGCGACACCCGACATGGCCGCCGCGGTGCCCGCGCGATCGAAGAAGTGGTGGCCACTCCGTCCACGCAGCCGAGCGCGCGCTCGGACCTCGGAGCGCTTCTCGGGATCCCACAAGGCACGCGCGCTGTCTGCCCACTCGGCGACGACGTCGAAAAAGAGCTTGTCCCTCGGCTCCTTGAGGACGTCGTGCCAGTCGTAGCCGTCGGACCAGAGCTTGGCGTATTTCCAGGCGAGGTAGATCGTGTACATCCCCCACAACCCGACGAAGTCGGGGCCGCCGAACGCCGAGACGACGATGCTGCCACCGCCAGCGAAGATCCACGGGGCAAGCTTCTTCCGGAACCAGCGTACCGGGGGAGCGTTCCACCGGACGACTTCTTCCGGCGAGAGCTCCATGAACTCCCCGCCGTTGTCCATGCTGGCTGGCGCGTAGCCGCGGTTCGGCGATGCCATGGCCCCGAGCGCCAGCGGTCCGCCATTCGCCGGCTCCGGCACGTTGCCCGATTCGAGCGCTGCCGCGAGCGCTGCGGCGCTCGGGAATCGGTTCGCGGGCTCCTTTTCCAGCATCATCATGACCGCGCGTCCGAGGTCTCTCGGAGCGCTCGGCGCACGCTGGTGCACGGGAACCGGCGATTCTGATATGTGCTTTACCAGAAGGGCGGGTGTGCTCGTGGCATTGAACGGGAGGTCACCAGTCAGCATCTGGTAGCCGACAATGCCGAGCGAATAGAGGTCGCTGCGGCCATCGACTTCGCGCTCGCCCATCGACTGCTCCGGCGACATGTACGCCGGGGTTCCGATCGCCATGCCGGTAGCGGTCAGTCGGGCATCGGCGCCGTCGGTGATGGCGCGGGCGATGCCGAAGTCGGTGACCATGACCCGCCCATCCTCCTGATTGATGAGGATGTTGTCGGGTTTGATGTCGCGGTGCACGACGCCGCGCTCGTGGGCGAAGGCGAGGGCGCGGGCGGTCTCGAGCAGGTAGCGACGCGACTCATCGTACGGCAGCGCGCCCTGCCGATGCAGGCGGACCGCGAGATTCTCCCCATCCACGAAGGCCATCACGAAATACACCAGCCCTTCGCGCTCATCGACGGAGTAGATCGGGACGATGTTCGGATGACTCAGCTGCGCCGCCGTTTCCGCCTCGCGCAGAAACCGCGTGCGGATCTCGCCCCGGAAGGCCAGCTCTGGCGGCAGGACCTTGACGGCAACCTGGCGCTTGAGTCGCCGGTCGCGGGCGAGGTAGACGATGCCCATTCCGCCGCGACCGATTTCCCGATCCAACTCATAGTTCGCGCTGAGCACGCGCTCGACGTGCGCGCGTAACTCGTTGTCGGACGATGACGCGATAGGATCTGGCACTCGAGAGGGAGCGATGGAATCGAGGAGAGTGATCAGCTGCGTAGTGTAGCATTGGACCGATGGAGCGTCTAGCAGCGAGTGGCGCAACGGACCGCCGCTACGGCGCATTCAGCCTCACCCTACGTCAGAATGGCCCACGAAAGTTGCAAAGCCGGTCACCGTGGCGTAAAACACGAGCGCGCCGCGTGCACTGGAGAGGTGGCAGCATGCGGGAGGTCGAGCGCACGTGCGGGGCCTGACTCGAGCCAGGCGGCACGATCCAGTCCCTGCTCCGGCCCCAACGACCTCTCGCTTTTCGCCTGATTGCCTACCCGTCCTCTGGACTCGATCGCCATGGCCCAGCGCACCTCACTTCCCGTCCTTCCGCTTCGCGGGACGGTCACGTTCCCCGGCCTCACATCGCCCATCGCGGCGGGACGACCGGGGACGCTTCGTGCCATCGAGGCAGCCTTGAAGTCCGATCGACTGGTCTTCGCGGTGGCGCAGCGTGACAATACCGACGAGCCGTCGCCGGAGATCCTCTACTCCATGGGGGTCATCGCCCGGATCGGACAGATCCAGCGTGGACTCGGCGGGGTCCAGCTCCTGCTGCAGGGTGAGCAACGGGCCACCTCGCTCGAGTACAACCTGAACGACGGCTACCTCACGGCCGTGGTCATTCCGACCGAGGAAATGGCGCCGCTCAATGAGCAGGACGCCGCCTTCGAGGCGCTGCACAAGGAAACGCGCGAGCGCGCACAGGAACTGGGCGAGAAACGCGGCCTCCCCGAGGAAGTCGTGCACCAGGTGCTCGACGCAGTGGATGAGCCGGGGAAATTCGCCGATCTCGTCGCCGGCTACATCGAGCTCCCGGTTCCGGAAAAGCAGGGGCTGCTGGAAACGCTGAGCGTGGAGGAGCGGCTGCGCCGCGTGCTCGTGCACGTGCAGCGCCAGATCGGAATGCTCGAGGCACAGGAGGAAATCAAGTCGCAGGTCCAGGAGGAACTGGGCGAGCGCCAGCGCGAGATGTTCCTGCGTGAGCAGCTGAAGGCGATCCAGAAGGAGCTGGGCGACGATGACCAGTCCAAGGAAATCGCCGAGTTGCGTGAGAAGCTGACCAAGCTCGACCTCCCGAGGGAAGCGCGTGCGGAAATGGAGCGCGAGCTGGGACGTCTGGAGCGCTCGGGACGCGAGTCGATGGAGGCGCAGGTCATTCGCACCTATCTCGAGTGGATTGCCGAGCTTCCGTGGAGCAAGCGGTCGGACGACCATCTGGACCTCAATCGGGCGATCGACGTCCTCGACAGCGATCACTACGGCCTGCAGGACGTGAAGGACCGCATTTTGGAGTTCCTCGCGGTGCGTCAGCTGCGCGCGCAACAAGTCGCGGAGGAGGTCACCAAGACCGGCGAGTTCCCGATCGGGAAGCGCGCCGTAGTGCAGGATGCTGGTACGACGCCCACCGGGGGCAACGGCGAGAGCCATGACCGGACGATCACCGATGCCAGCGAGGCCAAGGCGCGGGCGATGGCGCGCGGTCCTATCCTGCTGTTCACCGGTCCGCCGGGCGTGGGCAAGACGTCGATCGCCAAGTCGATCGCGCAGTCGCTGGGACGCGAGTACGTGCGTGTCGCATTGGGAGGGGCCCGCGACGAGGCGGACATCCGCGGGCACCGGCGCACCTATGTGGGTGCAATGCCCGGACGCATCATCCAGGGGATGAAGCAGGCCGGGACGAAGAACCCGGTCTTCCTGCTCGACGAGGTCGACAAGCTCGGGCAGTCGTTCCAGGGCGACCCTTCGAGCGCGTTGCTCGAGGTCCTCGACCCCGCGCAGAACGACTCATTCACCGATCATTACCTCGGCGTCCCGTTCGACCTGTCCGAGGTCCTGTTCATCGCCACGGCAAACTTCATCCAGAACATCCCCGGACCGCTGCTCGACCGCATGGAGGTCGTGGAGTTCGCCGGATACACGGAGCGGGAGAAGGCAGAGATTGCCCGGAAGTACCTCATTCCGCGGCAGCTGGAGGAGTCGGGGCTTCGCGACAAGAACGTGAAGTTCGACGACGATGCCGTGATGGCGGTCGTCAGCAACTACACGCGCGAAAGCGGCGTGCGGCAGCTCGAGCGCGAGATCGGTCGCGTCTGTCGCAAGGTCGCGCGCAAGCTGGCGACGGGCGACACCTCGATGCTGGACGACGATCGGCTGGACGCCGAGGAGATCCGCGAATTGCTCGGGCGGCCGAAGGTGCATCCCGAGCGGGCGCAGGAAAAGCACGAGGTGGGGATCGCGACCGGGATGTACTACACGCCGCAGGGTGGCGACATCATGTTCGTGGAGGCCTCGATCCGTCGGCAGGAAGGGCGGATGCGCGAGACCGGGGATGGCGTCTCGCGGGACGGGGCGGCGCGTCAGGGCCCGATCTCGCTGATCCTGACCGGCCAACTGGGCGACGTGATGAAGGAGAGCGCCCGGGCAGCGCTCACCTTCGCGACCAACAATTCCGAGCAGCTGGGCATTCCGCTCGATCGGGTCACGAGTGCGAGCGAGGCGCACATCCATGTTCCGGCAGGCGCAATTCCAAAGGATGGTCCGTCGGCGGGGCTCGCGATCGCGACCGCCCTGGTGTCGGAGTTGTCCGGACGACCGGTGCGTCGCGACGTCGCCATGACCGGGGAAATCACCTTGCGCGGACGTGCACTCCCGATCGGCGGGTTGAAGGAGAAGGTGCTCGGCGCACACCGGGCGGGGATCAAGCACATCATCATCCCCAAGCAGAATGCGGCCGATGTCGAGGACGTGCCGGAGGAGGTACGCAAGGAACTGACCTTCCATCCCGTCGAGTCGCTGGAGGAGGTGCTGGCGATCGCCTTGGTGGCGGACGCGGGGGCGGCGGACGAACGGGAACCCGCCGGGGGCGGCGTGCCCGGGGGCGGCGTGCCCGTGACCGGCGCAATGGCCAGCTGAGGAGCCGGGCGTCTCGCGGCCGCGGAACCTGGGGGCGCGAGTCGCCGTAGGAGGCGACATCCCGATCCCCCTGTCCATGCTCGCCTCCTTCGCCACCGCCGCCCTCGTCGCCCTCGACCAGCTCAGGGTGAACACGCTCCGCACCCTCCTGTCGACGCTCGGCGTCATGATCGGCGTCGGGTCGCTGGTCGCCGTCTTGTCGTTAGGCGACGGCATGGAACGGTTCACGCGTGACGAAGTCGAGCGTACGACAGATGTGCAGTCGGTGACGCTGTCCTCGCGCACCGGCGAGATGGTGGAGGGCACCTGGGTACCGGTGCGTGATGCGCCGGTCTTCGGCCGTGTCGAGGCCGCCGACATCGCACGCGACGTGGACGGGGTGAAGGGGGTCTCGCTAGCGGTGTCGGCAACGGTTCCGGTGGAATCGCCGCGCAGCGGGGGGCGGCGCGAGGCCTCGGTGACCGCGGCCATGGCGGGCGTGGACCAGTTTTCGCGCGCAGAGCTGGCGACCGGGCGATTCTTCACGCGTGTGGAAGACGCGCGCGATGCGCCGGTCGTGGTGCTCTCGCACAAGCTGGCGGCTGACCTCGCGCGGCCGCGCGCACCCGAACAGCTCATGGGTGAGTCGGTGCGCGTGCAGGGTGCCCCGCGCGAGGTCATCGGCATCCTGGCCGCGTACAGGGGAGAACGTAGCTATGCGGCCATCGTGCCTTATGCGTCAGCACCGCTCCTGGCCGCCGCCAGTGGTCGTCGATTGCTGCCGATCATCAGCGTGCGTGCGACGCGCATCGAGGACGTGGATGCCCTGCGCCGCTCGCTCGAGGATTGGCTGGGGCTCCGCTACGGACAGCGGTGGGAACGGCGCGTCGAGGTAGCGACGATGGCGCGTCGCCTCGAGCAGGCGACGCAGGGTGTGCGCATCTTCAAGTGGTTCATGGGAGCGATCGCCGCCATTTCCCTGCTGGTGGGAGGGATCGGCATCATGAACGTGATGTTGGCGTCGGTGACGGAGCGAACGCGGGAGATCGGGGTGCGCAAGGCGCTTGGCGCACGCGGCCGCGATGTGCTGCTGCAGTTCCTGGCGGAATCAGTCGCCATCTCGAGCGTGGGGAGCGCGATCGGAATAGTGCTGGGATCGTTGATCGCCTCCGGGGCGATTCTCCTGATCCGCACCCAGACCGGGGCCGACGGACTGGCGCCAGCGCTGTCGCTGTCGTCGGTGCTGGTCGCGGCCGGTTCGGCGGTGGCCGTCGGCCTCATTTTCGGCACCTATCCGGCGCGGCGCGCGGCACGTCTCTCGCCTATCGACGCCATCCGGCACGAGTAGGCACGAGTAGGCACGAGTAGGCACGTCACGCAGGATCCGTCGGGCGCCGGGCGTGCCGTCAGTGCATGATCGGCCCTAAGCGCAGGATGCGCCAAGCATCCATGCGAAGGACCGGCGGCTCCGTGCCCGGGAGGAAGTACTCGGTGTAGCGGCGCGCGGCAGGGGTCGACTCGTCGGCGACGACGCCGGTGTCCCGGTCAAGCTCGGCGATCACGAGCCCCTCGGGCGGCGTCCATGCCGGTCCCGCGCGTCCCACGCCGGCCCGCTGCACCATGCGCCCCCAGATCGGGGCGGCCAGTGAGCCCCCGGCGGCACCGGAGGTGATCGTCTTCGGGGTGTCGAAGCCGAGCCAGACCCCGGCGACGAGGTCCGGGGTCATCCCGATGAACCAGACGTCGGCATTGTCATTGGTCGTGCCGGTCTTGCCCGCGACCGGTATGCTCGCCGGCACGTAACTCCGGATCGCCTGCGCCGTGCCACGATCCACTGCATCGCGCAGCATGTCGCGCACGATGAAGGCGACCTTGGGGTCCAGCACCTGGTGCGCGATCGAGGGGGGCGAGTGCCAGACGACCTTGTCGAGCCGATCCGTGATCCGGACGATGAAGCGTGGCTCGACCCTGCCGCCCTCGTTGGCGAACGTGGCGAACGCTGCAACCAGGTCGAGGGGCTGGACCGTTGAGGCGCCGATGGCGCTCGATGGGTACGGCGCGATCGGTGACGCAATGCCGAGGGTCCGCGCCATGGAGACGACCGAATCCATCGACAGTTGCAACGCGAGCTGCACTGCCACCGGGTTGCGCGAGCGCGTCAGCGCCTCGCGCATGGTGAGCGGGCCATGAAACTCACCGTCCGCATTGGATGGACGATAGGTCGACCGGCTGGACAGCCGGATGGCGAGCGCCGTGTCCGGAATGATGGCGTTTGGCGGAACGCTGTCGTTGACTGCGGCAGCGTACACCACGGGCTTGAACGCGGACCCGGGCTGTCGCATCGCGTTGACCGCTCGATTGTACGGTGAGGCGGCGTAGTCGCGTCCCCCGACGAGCGCCCGGACGTCGCCGGTGAAGGGATCGAGTGCGACGACCGCTCCCTGCAGGTAGTTTGTCGCGCGTGGCGCACGGGTCGCGAAGGTCGGATGGCGGTACCCATCGCGCGCCTCCAGCTCGGCGGCGCCTTCGCGCAGCGCCTCGTTGGCCGCACGCTGAATGACCGGATCCAGCGTCGTCTCGATGCGATACCCCCCCTCGGTCACGTTGACGCCAGCCCGTTCGGCCTGGACGCGCACGACGTCGACGAAGTAGGGAGACGGTTCGGCGAAGCCGGCATTCGGGGCGACCGCCAGCGGTTCACGCTGCGCGGCCTGTGCCTGGTCGCGGGTGATGAACCCCTGCGACGCCATGAGGGAGAGCACGAGGTTGCGGCGCGCGCGCGCGCGATCCTTGTGCCGGACCGGGTCGTACAACGCGGGGCCCTTGGGGAGCGCGGCCAGCACGGCGGACTCGGCGAGCGTCAGCGTCGTCGCCGACTTGGCGAAGTAGTGTCGGGCGGCCGACTCGACGCCGTAGTACCTCGAGCCGAAGTGGATGAAGTTGAGGTAGGCCTCGAGGATCTGCTCCTTGCTGTAGCGCTTCTCCATCTCCCGTGCCGCCGACTGCTCGCGCAGCTTGCGCCCGATGCTGCGATCGGTCCGGTCGATGATGTCGGGATGCATGTTCCCGACGAGTTGCTGCGTGATCGTGCTGGCGCCGCGGGGATTCCCGCCAAGCGCGTCCTTCAGCGCACCCGCCACGCCGACGAGATCGACTCCGTCGTGCTGGTAGAACCGCTGGTCCTCGACCGCAACGAACGCCTGTGGCAGGTAGCGCGGAAGCTCGCGCAGGGGGACAACCGTGCGCCACTGACGGCCGATCTCGCCGATCAGCGACCCATCGCGCGCCAGCACCTGGGATGACTGCGGCATGGCGACGATGCGCCATGGCTCGCCGGTGCCGGCGGTGTCCGGCGTCTGGGCAGCGCCGAGCGCGGGCGCCAGTGCGCCGGACACGAGCATCGCGCCGAGCGCGTGCAGCCGTCGGGCTCTCGTCCGCGCGCGGAGGGCCGGGCCCTGCGCCGACGTCACGGACCCTGGGGTGCGACGCTGCGTTTCCACGAACTCGGACTACCTCTTGAAGTTTGTCGGCCCGTCTGCGCTCGAGCGCTCCACGCTCCGGAGGCGACGCGCACTGTCGCGCCGCATTGCGCCCGTACGGAAC
>Ga0138256_10002090_pt1 | contig 21485 bp, 13 predicted proteins | sample KNB2016incub_MG_FD_105486 | JGI IMG/M metagenome (GOLD analysis project Ga0138256, IMG submission 105486) | Active sludge microbial communities from wastewater in Klosterneuburg, Austria - KNB2014incub_MG | ecosystem: Engineered > WWTP > Activated sludge > Unclassified | place: Austria... | reverse complement strand
GCTTCGCCGCCTTCGTCTTTCCTTCAGGAATATAGAGATATCCTTGATCGAAAAACAGATCCTTCTTGTGTATTGCCGCAACCTCGGCCGGCCGCATTCCGGTGTCGATCATCACCGACGCAAAATCGATCAACGGCTGTGAGGCCTCGGCAAGATACTGCCGCTCTTCTTCGTAAGAAACAACACGAAGGTGCCCGCCGTCTTCCTTCAGCAACTTCACACGGCTCACCGGATTCGCCCAGAGCATATCTTTGCGGATGAAATAGTTGAAGAATACTTTGAGCAATGCAAGTTCTCGGTTGATAGTCGCCGGAGCCAAAGGTTTAGACTTCCATTTTCGGTTTGTCTTCTTTTTCTTTGGCTCCGACCGTGGCTTGGTCTTTTGAGAACCTCGCCATTGCTTGAACTTTTCGACCGCAGCGGCATCGATCTTGTCGAGGCGAGTGCGCTTGAAGAAACTAATCAGCGCTCGGCTCGTCCCATTGTAAGAACGCACAGTATTCGGTTTGCTTCGGTGCTCCACTTCTGCAAACGCGAGGAACTCCGCCATAGCAATATCGAACCCGGGAAGTTCGGGCTTCTTCTCTAGTCCGACCTCGCCTTTTGCGAGCTGTGTTCTATAGGCTCGCTCGAATGCTTCAGCCTCCCTTTTATTTTTTAGCTTGGTGGACTTTTGGACGTGCTTGCCTTCGAACCGAAAGTCCATCCACCAAACGTCACCGCGTTTATAAATTGCCATGGCTCGAAGACCTATCTATCTCCCCTTATCTACCTGCCTTCCGCTTCCTTTTCTTCCGGTTCGACGGAATCGTCCTCATTGATATACCGGATCGCCTCGTCTTTGAGAATGAGTCGGCGGCGACCTTTCTTCAGGCTCTTGAGACGGCCTTCGCGGATGTCCTTGCGGATCTTCGGCGCGGAGAGTGCGGTAAGCATTGCCAGTTCCTCGATCGAGAAAGCAAATCTGTCGATTACATGTTCACTCATTGGAAAACCTCCATTGATTTTGTACGGCAAAGAATATGCCGTAGTGGTATTTGTTGATTGCGGGTATGCAGGTGAATGAAAACGCACAAGCCGTGATGCATTTTTGTTCCAGTGTGGTGCTTTTTTGTTCCAGGTGGAGCATTTTTGTTCCACGAAACCTGCCTATCTGATATGGATCGACTCGTGGATGTGTTGTTTCGGCTTCCGGGCTTCTTGCACGATCGGCTGACGAGCCAGTGTCATCTCGGGCATTTTCTCGGCAGCCAAATCATGGTCGTATCTCACCAGTTCCCTCGTCGGATTCCGAGCAATAATCTCGTCCATTTTCTTTGCTGCTGTTTCCATCAAAACACCCGGGACGAGGACCTTTTTCTGGTCTACTAATTCGTAATGAGGCAACGCCGAAGTCGGTATGCGTTTGAGCATTTCGTGCTTGCCCTTTTCGAGCGAGAGGAAGTGCTTACTGATCGCGATATGCACGTGCGGATTGTCGGTGTTTCGATGTATTGCTGCTGCCCAATCTAGCGACTCTGCACCGACAGTTTTCTCAAGATTCCGCATCGACTCGCGGGTGATCTCTCGAAGCGATTGTCGACGCTCCTTTTCATCAACACCGAGCTTGTGAAAATCCTCCGGCCGGAACGAGATTACGAGGTGCATTAGGTCTTCATTCTTAGGCCGGTTCGTCGAAACTCCAGGCTTCAGCGAAAAGTTGGCCTGCTCAACATTGATGAGGTCCGAGCGGTCATCGAACAAGTTTCTGCTCCCTATCTGTTCGCGCGTCGGATCGATCTTGGAGTGAGCAATATAATGGACCAAACCGCGTGTACTGTTGCTCTGGGATTGGACGCTAACGATGACTCTCATGACTTTTCACCTTTCGTTTGATTGGTCTTTTCGTCGACTCTTTTTCGGATTCGTTCCACCTTCCTCGCAGAGTAGTATTTCCCACCAAAGTCGCGTCCGATTTTTAGATCGTGAAACTTGGCCAGGCTGTCGAGATCATCGATCGAAATGGAAAGGAAATTTGCCATTCCGAGGCTCGCGATATCATCGCTCCGGGTCAGTTCGTCAAACGACTTTCCTGACAACTTGACCACCCTTGATAACGATTGGATTTCTGCAAAGAAGAGAGTCAGCACCAGGCAGTAGATCTCGACCAATAAGGTTCGAACCGTCTTCGATGTTTCCAGCTCCGAACTTTCGATCCAATCGATGCGTTCACGAATCGCGTTGATGGAGTTCTTCAGATCCTCGTCATCCTTCCGCGTGCGCTTGCTTTCTCGCACCAGCCAATCGAGCTTCACCGTGTGACTTTCTTTCGCGATCTCGATGTCGTTGCCGGTGAGTCCACGGGTCACGAGTTTGCGAACGACCTCGGACTTGTTCACACCGCTGATCGCCGCCAATTCCGTGATGGCTTTGTGCGCAGTTTTGCCCACGCGAAAGTACATCGATCGCGTCGCCTCGGCATCCTCTGTTTTTTCGATTTCCTTTAGGAGTTTTTCTTTCTCGTCAGCTCTCATCGTTCGCTCCATTCGCGTATACAGCAGTCCTTTTGTCAGAAGGACCACTCAACGCAAATAGTGCAAACAACGTGCCGTTAGAGAAATTACAAAGTTTACAAACCGCCCGTCAGACTCTGACAAATGAAACCTACTGCAAACACGCCTCGTCAGCTCTGACCGCCGACGAAAACCCGCCTATCCCGTCATACACCCAGCCAACCAACTGGTTCATTTCTGATCCAGATGACAAACCACCCGAATCTCACGCCCTGCCCGCCGCTTATTTTCTTCTTTATTGGTATGTAATTCTTTGTGTGAACGAGAATGGTCAGTCTATAAAAATTCTGCTCTCGAACTTACACAGCCTCGCGAGGAGGATAGGTTCAAGCTAACCTCTCTTGCCGTAGGCCGCCCGAATTTTGATGCTGGTGTCGTGCGAGAATCGCGGACTTGGACTTCGAGAATTCCTAAAGGTCGTCATCGGAAGTTCGCACGAGTTCTCCGAAGGTAAATGGCTCGGCACGCCGCGGTTTTTTGGCTATTCCGTCTGCAAATCTATACCGAAGAGGGTTTTCACTTGATCGCAGTACCATGACCATCGGTCCGACATAGCCTCATCAGACCACACCTTATTGAACTTGCCTGAGTTGTAGTCATTCACGATCAATTGCGATATCTGAAATGATGTCACTTTCTTATCCGAAACACTGTGAAGTCCAGTACCGCTATAGGCCTGAACCTTCCGATCAAAGCCCCAATTGCTCGCGGCAATGTTCTTGGTTCCACTAAGCAACGTCAGGTTTGCTCCGGTATTCATTCGAGCTTTCAAGTCCGCGTTGCCATGCACTTCGATCCAGTCTTCTCGACTCTCGAATCCTCTAGGGAGGATGTGCTCGACGTGAATATTCTTATCATCCAGCCATAGGAATTTCGGATCGTCCTGCTGGTTATACTCCATTAGAAACAGGAGCGGCTTACACCAGCCGTCATAGTAGATGTCTCCCTTCAAGCGCTCCCTGGCTCGAGCAACCGTTTGATTCTCTGTAAGTGATTTTTCAAGCTCAGCTTCGACCTCACCAAGATCTCGGTTAGCCTTGATCGCCTTTATCAGGTTGAATGTCGTCTGCTTGACTCGTGTTAGCGTATAGCCAGCGAACCAATTTAGGTAATAATAGCGTCTTACGATACGCGCCAGACCTTCGAAATCCGGGTAGGAAGTATGGATCGCCGTAAGTAAGACGGCCGGCCAAAAATTGCTCCATCGCAAGTACCAAAGGCTATAGATCAATGGGTCCTCGCTATCAAAAATCTCCGTCTTATAGGAGGTTAGGAACCTTTTGAAATCGGCGATAATCTCGTTCGGATCCTTGCTCGCGAAGTAGGTTGAGAGCTCTTCGTACAACGAATGTTTGGGATTCTCGGTAAGGAGATAATATTCGTAAACAACGAACAGATTGTTAAGCGAATCGCTGGTGTCATTGGCAATCGATTGACAAGCTTTCCAGTCATCGACAAACTGTTCCTCCTTTTGCTTTTGAAGTTCAGGTTCACTTGTATATTTTCGATGAATTTGGCCAATTAAGAAGCTCTTGAGAAGGTCCGAATTTGACAGATCAAGGCCCCGGTCATTGAGGACCTGGAACAACTTGATTGCGAAGCTCACCGACTGACAATCTATTCGAATGATCTTAACTTTATTGAACAGATAATTGATAAATTCGCCGACCGCCTCCGCGTCAAGTTCTTCTAGGCGTTCTTGAAAGAAGCATGCAGTATTTACGAACTTATGTTCTGGAGCTTCCTCGCGTCGTAGGTCTTTCTTGGTTGGCCTTTCAAGTCCCCGTGTTGCGCTGGGCGTCAAAATCAATCGCTCAAAGTCGCTGACGTTGTTTGAATGGGTCTTCAACCGAAGCCGCTCAAATCGGTCGTTGAATTTTATCGAGCTTTCAATGATCCTCGAATCTATGGCAAACGGATCTTCGTCAACGACGTTCACGTTGAGCTCCGGATAGTGATCGCGAACGACGCAAAACAGAATAAGTAGCGTAGTAATTCGCTGCTGCCCGTCAACAATATCCAGGTAGCTTGATCGATCATCTGGTTTGGCGGTGATTATCGATCCGAGAAAATAGTTCGGTTCGTTCTCTTGCGCATCGTGCAGGTCTTCCCAAAGATTCTCGAGCTGCTCCTCACCCCAAGAGTACGGACGCTGGTAACGCGGTATTTGATACAAGGCGTCTGTGTTACCGAATAGCTGCTTAATGGTGAAACTCGTTGGCTTAAAAACGTCTTCCATAAATCCTTGGCTTGCGATGGCTGCTTATTGCTTTGATCCTTCAATCAGAAATTCGTTGTCGAATTCATATGAGCATTTAGTCATGTCTGCGGGGACTTGGAAGTCTAACCAAAGCTCTGTGTAGACATGCGATTCTAGAAGAGCAACGTTTGTCGTATCGCCCAACTCATCGCCTTCGTCCAGACCGTAGTCATACCAAATTCCGCCAAACTCGGTTAACACATAACGGGCATGAAAGCTCTTTCCGCCCGCGCGTTTTCTCCATCGAACGAGACGCATGCTGGTGCCGAGTGGCAACAGCGGAGCGATCTTGGCTTCACATGTCTTCTTAAACTCCTCGTCGAGCCGGGCTGACACTTGCTCGTCAACTTTGAAGTGATACTCGAATTTCTTCGTCCGAGTTAGATCAGCCGCGACAATGAAGTGCTCAAGGGGACGAAGAAACTTGTTTCGATGCGGCTTGAAGTGAGGATCAACAAATATAATCCGGCGGGACATGAGCAGCAAGGGTGCTGCCGTTTCTGCAAGGACATCGGGTTCTCGCTCGATGATCGCTTGTCGCGGAACGTGCCAGGAAGCGTGCGTCTCATCAACCTGCTCTGCCTTGACGATCAATTTTGGATCGGGAGTATTGTCACCCGAGATGATCGCGTGAAAAGGTTGTATTTTATGCTGATTTACAGCGTTTCGGACCCAGGCTAGGCCACCGTCGAAATTTCTCGACTGCTTCAATAATCTGTCGTCAATCGTGCTGAGCCGCTGCTCAACGCGCTTTCGCTCGATTTCCGATCCACCACGCCTTTTGACCGCATCGTATACCATCCTCTTCCATTTGCCCGGGAACTCCGATATTAGGCGTCCCGTAGGAACGCCGAACTGATCTACAAAGAACCGAAACGACTGCCAATCCGAGATCACTTCGGGATCAAGTGCAAACTCATGAATCATAGGCTAAAACAACTCCTCCGCGCGTTCAGCGAAGAAGCCACCGGGGACGTTCTTTTCGAGATCTCCCTCAGGGGTGATCGGGATGCTCAAATACTTCGCTCCGTCTTCTCCTGGTTCGACAAAGAGGAGTGATACATCGCCGGGTTTTAGAAATCGGCTAGATCCTAAAGCATGCTCGCCTTCTTCGGTTTCACGTATCCTTCTCAACACTCGGAGGATAAGGTGTTCGCTGTGGGTTTCGAGAAAAAAGGTATTGTTCTTTGCATTATGAATACCACCAATAAAGAGGTCGCCGAGCTCGGCTTGAACGGCAGGGTGCAGGTGTAGCTCCGGTTGTTCGATCGCTACAAAGTAGTTTGTCGAATGAACCGCGGCAACCACGACGGGTACGACCTGAGAGATTCCTACGCCAATGTCATGCGAGGCAAGTCGAAGGCCCGTGGACTCTTCGACAATCATCAATCGCTGTCTTATCGGAAATCTGGCTACCTCTGCGGCGCAATCTTCAATGCGGTCAAGGATCGTGTCGGATTGAAGGGCAATCATCAAGTCGCTATCAATTGGAATCTCTCGATAACGTTGAAGTTCAAGCGCGTAACCCGTCTTCAAACCGACCAGCGCCTCGCTTACCTCAGCCGCAACATCACCATCGTAGAGTTTGGACCAGGCAGCTGTACCGTCCGCCCACAAACTGTCATCCGGCGCTGAAGTGGGTTGAAAATTACGCGGCGTTGTGCTTCTTAGTGGGCCGATGTAACGCAGATTTCTCAGGCCTGACGACCGCAAATATCCAACCAGCAACTCGGCCGGACCGGTCATCATTTGGGTTACGGTTTGATAGCCGATACCGAATTCCGGTAGATCGCTATCGGGATGAAGATAGATCAGCTCGCCCCAATTTGGACGAGACGTTTTGAGATCGCGATTAAGGTGCGCAATGCCAAGCCACATTGGCTCCGAGCCCTTATCGAACCCAGCATTATCTTGCATTTCCTGCCTGTAGCTCAGGGAATGGGTAGCATTCACCTCCCACTTGAAATCGCGTGCGTCCGGCGAAGTCGTTATTCTGGCGGCGGGTTCTCCGCATATCCAAGTCTTGTAACTGGAAACGATGGGCTCGGCGAGTGATTCGCTCCAGGTGATCTCAAGCTCGACAGATAGGTCAAACGTCGCTGTAGGGTTAGAACTCTTAAGATCCACCATCGCAGCACAGAGGTTCACGCCACGGCGTTCTCGAATGTGCCGAAGCCCTTCACCGAAGTCCCCTTCTAGGAACTCTTCCAATCCACTCTCGAGATAGTCCTGTTCAATGTCGCCTTCATCATATTCCGGAAAACCGTCGGGCTCGGTCTCAAGATCAAATCTCATCTTGATCGAGCGATCCAGGTACTCGCGTTTATGTACCAGATTCTTGAATCCGCCAAGATCGATCGATGAGCCGCCAAGCGATGTCTTGTCGGCATTGGGATTATTATTCAAAAGGACTTCTCGAGCATAATGCAAAGCGTGAATCAGGGTGCTCTTACCGGCACTGTTCTTGCCGAAAATGATGGTGAGCGACCGGATGGGAATAACCACCGGGTCGCCAATTCCCTTAAAGTTTTGAATCGTTATTGAGGTCAGCATACTCATAGGTCGACCTAGGCTAAGTCAGCCTGAACTCGGGCTCTTCATCGGCTCCGAATACCGTTGGCTCAAGTTCAACCTTGCCTGACCGGACGACCTCATCTGAAACGGTCGCGTATCGTCTGTGTTCGACGTGCTTACTGGTTGTCGAAGCAAGAGAGTTAGCCGGAAATACGCGGTGATTCTCAAGGGTTTTTATCAAATCTTCGACAACTTCTTCCCGATGAAACCGGAAATGCGACGCGAAACATCGCCAGAATGTCCAACCAGCCCGCTCAAGAATTCTTTGTCGCCGAACATCCGCTTCCCACCGATCCGGACCATGAAATTGATCTCCGTCACATTCGATAGCGAGTCGGGCATCGTCCTCACCCTCAACAACGATGTCGATCCGAAACATGCCGACATTGACTTGCGGACGAACGATATAACCTTTTCCGGTAAGTAGGTCATAGACGTCCGTCTCGAATGGTGATTCGCATTTCTCGCGCAAACTATTTACGTGTTCAGGCTCTTGCGCGAAAGGCGACGAAAAATGCTGAAGTAGCGAGAGTCGAAAACGGTCAGCCTGACTAAGTTCGTTAGCCTCGACGCTACGAACTAAATACATGCGGTCCCGGGCTCTAGAAGCTGCGACATTGAACCGTTGAGCAAATGCATCTCTGGAAAGAGGTGCTTTCTCCGTGCGAGATGCTACGAGCGAAAGGAACATGATATCGCGCTCATTACCTTGGAACGTTCTGGGATCGCCGCACGCAATGTTAAAGGCTTGCATCGCTTCGTATCCAACCTCTTGTTCGAGTCGTTCGTAAACCAACTTTGCTTGGTGATTTCCGAGAAGAGATACAACGCCAATAGTTCTCCCTGACATTGTCGGATCCGATACAATTTTCTTGATCTCGTCGACAATGAACGCTGCCTCACGCTTGTTCATGTCACCAGTCTTCACTCCATCCTCCACAAGCACATCTACCAATGGGGGATCGAGTCTTTCTGAGAGCTTTGGCAGTCGAAGAGGGATAATCTCGTTATTGTAGAACTCACGTCGGGAGTACTCGATTATCGGAGCCACGCAACGAAAATGCTCTTTGAGCATTACATTCGCATCCGCAAACACCACCTTAAACAGATCATAGATCGAGCGCTCAGGAGTCATTAAGGGTTTGAAAATTGGTACCTGCGAACGCAGATGTTCTTCCATCAACCGGGTTATCCGATCTTCAGCTAGTCCAACGCCCTCCGGCGAAACCTGCCGTTCGTCGCCGACAACCAAGACTTTCTTAGCGCGCAACAATGCCGGCAAAGCTGTTAGGTCTGATTGAGACGCCTCGTCAATTACGACCAAGTCGAACGCGCCGAGATCGGGTGGCAGCGACTCAGAAACACGATAGTGGGGCATGATCCAGCAAGGTATAGCGGGGTTCGCGAGTGACGCTGCGTTTCTCGCATCGCGTCGGTATCTAACGGCCCGTTTTCCGGTGCCCCTCCCGATCTTTGAAATCGCGGTTCGAAATGCTTCGAGTGCGCTCTTTACCGATGGAGTTGCATTCTCCAAGAGCCGAAGGAATGTGCGATTTCGGATCGTCGTTCGATAGGTTTGTCCAAGAGAAACTTCGTTCTGTCGTCTAACCTCGCTTTGGATTTTCAGGTCGTTCCTAGCGTCAATCTCGTCAAGAAAACACGATAGTCGCCGGAGCCGCCAGATCTGCCGCCAGCTGTTCGGAAGCAATTGGTCAACGGCTCCTGCCGACGGCTCTTGCTTGAGCTTTCGAGACCAGATTGGGGCACCACTTTCTTCAATCGTAGAGCAGACCTGGTTGATCAAATCGAAGTCGGTTCGAAGGTTGTTGAGACGTGTAAGCTCCTCGATCAATCGATTCCATGATTCGGCAAAGCCATCATCAAATAGCTCATCGCTACCAAGTGATCCCTGGACGAACTTGCGGATCTTGGCAACTATCTCGCCGGTGTACCCCCGAAGAAGCGTCAGTAGAGTCGTTCTCGTTTCCTCAGCCCGTTTCAGGCTAAATCGTCTTACGTGAGATTCAAGGATCCGACGAGCTTCAGCTGAACCGGGACCACTGCTGATCGGATTCGCCGAGTTAGACCAGCCGGGAACCAACATTTTGATCTCATCAGCAAGAATCCCTTCAAGTTGTGCGAGTTTTCGAAGTTGCTTGACTAGCTGATAGTCATTCCGCGCCTGTTCGATTGATGACGCCTCAGTCTTGTACGTCGGTAGATCGATCTTTCCGGTAACGGCATTCCATCGGACAAGGAGATCCTTAACGGATCCGAGATGATCCAAGTACTCTCGAACATACTGCCAATCTGAAGAATCCGAAGCCGGCGAAGTCACAATTCGTACGGATGCGAGCAGGCCCTTTTCCGTCGACTTTCCTACGATTCCCAGTAGCCCGAAAGGGCGGCCACCGTCAGCGAGATTGGTAACCGCATCATAGAGCTCGCTATTCTCTTCGAATCCATCCGGAAGAGATATTGGGCGACTGAGGAATTGTCCGTCCGCAGCTGTTAGAGAGTCGATCTCGTCTCCAACGGATCCAAGTATACGAAGCTCCTGAGTCAGGCTTCCTTTTCGCATGGCTGAAAGCAGCACTTCCGTCCACGTCCGGCCCTCGCCTGAGATTTGTGAGATGAGCTCGTCTCGGGCGTCAAGTTTTGAAAGGATCACCCGAGCGGCAGCGATCCCTTCATCGTCGTCGCGAAACAAGGCAGGAAGGGCACCGTCATCAATCTCGGTTTCAAGACCATTGAGCTCCTTTAGAAGCTTGTGAGTCTCTAAGGCTTCACGAATTGATGGCAATGAATCGTTAGACGGAAGGGTGCAATCAATGCAACCGAGATCAGCTGCTACCTTTGACCTAGCCTCGCGTAAGGCGACGATATCACCGTCGTCGAATATTGGGGTGAAGTTTGGGGTTATACCTAACTTATCCTCGAGCCACCCCGCATCGTCCACATTAGCTACTACTTCCTCCGCGGCTGCGGCAGGGTCGATCATCTCGCCATCAAGATCGATCGCAGTAAGGTTCTTCCTAGCCCACTCGGCGATCCTTCTGTCGCAGAGGGCGATGTTGGAATGAAGCCTTTCAATGATCTCCTCCTCCTCCCGAATACTCCGTTCCAAGCCCTGCTTATCCGCAGACTGCGCAATAGAGGCAATTCGCTCGATGGCAAACTGAAATTGTTTCATTCCCTCGCGTTCGCTTGTTAGAAGACTCACTACGAGCGGTCGTATGTCCTCGGGGAGTTTGTCTTGGAGTACGCTTAGCGCCGGATCCCGCATTGACGTAACCAAAACGCGCTTGCCTTCGGCCAGGTAATGACAAATGATGTTGGCGATCGTATGTGATTTACCCGTGCCGGGTGGCCCCTGAACAACAATGCCATCAGAAACTTCAAGCAGCTGAGCGATTCTGACCTGTTCGTCATTGAACGGCATCGGAAAGAAAAGATCGCGGGAGGCAGAATCACCAGATCCGACCGACGAGAGACCGCGAAATGATGGTAACTGCACTGGCGCAACCTCGTTTGACGGGTCGGTAACGATCGCGGCGAGCGCGTTTGGGATTGCGGCACCGTTGTCCATTGACTTCAGCGCTACTTTGAACCGCTCCAGGTCCTGAACGAAAATGCTTGCCCCGCGAGGTCGCGCAAAAATCACCCAGGTGTCGGTTACCTGTAGAAAATCCTCTGCGGCAGGGACGTTGCCGCTGTTAGCTTGATCCTCTTCGTCTGGAATATAGACGCCCTTGGGATCCAGCAGAGTCGCGGCTTGTTTGAGGATCGGCTCGAATGTCTCCGACTCGAAAGGCGAGAATTCTTCCGTCGAGTTTGCCCAGAAATCCTCGGCCTTTTCCCGCACTGATCGCACGTTAGGATTGTCCGAATCCGAATAGATACGGAGTTCGATCTGGGGCTCCATGTCGCGAGGTCGGAGCTCGATGGCCATCGTCTTTTCATTCAACGAGAGCTCGACAGCCTTTGTGATCAACGGGAGTCTTATCGTTTTTCCTTGAAGCCGCCAGGTAGCTACGCCAGTACCCCAGACGAGTTCAACCGGAGCGTCGACGATACCACCTTCGAGTTGCTGCTTTAGCGTGAACAACTTTCCGTATATCCCAATCGACTCGCGAATCGGCTGTTCCGATTTAGACCAGGAAAGCCAGTCACCATCTACGTACTCTCGAAAGGCCTGAAGCACAAGGTCCTTGTTCTGGTAAGACTCCAATTCAACCCGATCGAACAACTGTCCGTCAGTTGCCTCCAGTTTTTCGATCAAGTTACGAGATCGAACTGCATTTCTGAGTGAAGGCTTTGTTCTCGGATTGTCTAGAGCCTCAATCCACGGAGTTAGCAGCTTATCGATAACCGCAGGCGGTGGAGTTTCACGAAGTCGCTGGACCGACAGCCAGATCTCATCGCCTTCCTCGCACGCCGGCTGGATTGTCATGCCGGGCAAGGTCTCAACATTGTTTTCGAAGAGGTGGAAGACTCCGTAATCTTCAACGGAAAATCGCAAGCCTTCACTCATAAGCGCAGTTTGCCGCGCGTATTCGATGAGTTCTAGCAGCCGGGAGATTCTAAGATCGGGCATTGGGCAATGTCGTAAGTCCTGGGAGCCACATCGCGTCCAGGGATTTTGTTTTAGTTTAAATTCTGGATGATCGCCGCAACCGGCCGATACATTCTAAGGTATTCGTCAAATTGAAACTTGTCGTCCTTGATCGCAGGGATAAACTCATCGATCCACGAACCAGCTTTCTTTTGCATCGAGTCCATGACCGCGACGGGCGAAATATAAATAGATATTGGCCGGCTGGCGATATCAGTGATCACGTTCAATGCCGCATATGCATTCTCGCCCATTTCTTCAAAATAGCGGGCTGTCATCTCCTGGAACCCGGAATGAAAGTCTTTCAGCTGTTCCACTCTTTGCGGATGCTCGTGTACCTTGTCGTTCACATCGATGTCGAATACCTTGCAGGCGAGTGGAAGCATTTCTTTTCTGGAGACATGAAACCGCTTCAGGTTGTTTAGCCGTTCGATGAACTCCAGCTTTAGCTTTTGAAGGTCTCCGGCCTTGATGCCGACTGCCTCGATCTCCCGAACAGCGTTCTTAGAATGCGGATACTTGATCGTGGCTCCGCGATGTCCAAATATCAGGCCGTTCGTACAGACCCACCGGCAGAATCCAACATCGAACCGAAGCAGTCGTGTCCGGTTGTAGCTGTTGGTTACGCGAAGAAACGGCACCCATTTGTCCTCTTGCCAGGGTTCGAAGGTGTCGTTCTCGTGCCAGTAATCTATATGGCAGAATGATCGCGTCTTCGGTACGGTGACATTGAAGACTTCCATTTCATTGACCGTCTCTGCACCAAAGACTCGGCCGAAAACTTCCTTTCCGAGTTCGATCGCACGCTTGTTGGTAACGAGTTCGTACTCGTTCGAAACGACACAAAGAACGTTCTCGCGATCAATGTCCACTACCGCCTGGTACTTCGGAACGCGCATCAGGTTGCCGCCATCAAACAACGCTGGCGAACCGTCAGTTTTTCCCGCGTTCACCAACAACGGGCGAAGCTCGACATCGAACAAAACGTCGGCAAGACTGGTCTTTCGTGGGCTGTCCATCTAATGTCCTCCTTAATGATTGCTCGTGAAGGCAACACTTTGGCCCGGTTCTACAGAACTTAACCTTTCAAGCGCGAACAAGTGTTTGAGTTCGCGAACAATATGGTTTTCCATATCCTCAACGTGTTTGAGCATATGAATAAATTCCTCACCAATGCGGGTCATTTGACCTCTGAACACCTCACGGGTTCTTTTTCCGGAACGCCCGACTAACTTGACGACGCCTGCATGCGCCGCCTCGATATCTCGGCGCTTCTTTACGATCTCCATCTTGCCGTGAAGGCACTGTTCGTACGGGCCGCAAAACCCATATCGGTGTGCTATCGATCCCAGAAGTGATATCTTGTGGCGCTTTTCCTCAGAGGCTTTGCAGCCGCTGCACTCGGACGATAACAGTTCTCCGATCGCGATCCGCCTGTAGTCCGACTCGCTAAAGGTGGTAAGAAACAGCATCTGCTTTACCAAAGCTTCAAGTATCCTTGCCGGGTAAAGGACGTACTCTGAGTAGAGCCGGAAGTGCTTAATCTCGTCGTCCATCGCGTCCGCCGAGGGATCGCTTGCGACGAAGGCGGCGGACTCATTAATAATGCTGGAATAGGCCAACACAAGAGCAAAGGCATTGTATGTATATGGATTCGTGGGAGCTAACGGATGCTTCTTGTCATGTTCGGTAAGATATTCAAGTCCGCCTTCTCGCAGCATCCATTTCTTCAGCATCCCACCGATAGGTCTAATATTCGGCTCTATTGGAAGCTCGTTGGCATTGAAAATCGCCGCCTCCTTTCGAAACGCCCAGTCCATGTGGAAAGCCGTGTTTCGATCTTCATGAGGAACATGCTCAGGCATTTCCATTTGAGATTCGTGGTCGCTCATTCGCTAAAAAGTTCGCCGTTAAACGCTCGGTGCTGGAGCGCGGAGAAGAAAACATTGGTTTCGCTTGTTAGTTTGGAATACTTCGATTTTATCCGTTCGTGCTCTAAGACTATCTCTGAGAACTTTTTCTGACCTGCGAGGGGCGGCATAGGAATCTGGATTGACTTAAGTTTCTCGCCCGTTAGGTGTGCGATCGTCGCGGAGGTAACGAAATCTTTGAACCCACCGTTTTTTGAATAAAACCAAAGCAAGAACATTAAGTATTCGGAAGTAGTCCGAGAATGGTCAGGGTGCCCTTTGTGTAGCGCCTTCTGGTAATAACATTCGGAGAGTTCATCGCGCCAAATAGCCGCGCGTCCGACTTCGCCACCTTCGCAGATCAATAGGTCACCGGCTTGCAGGCGCAATAGTTCGCGCTCCCTTTCGTCAAAATCCATTTGGTCGATGTCGGTCAGGTCAAAGCGATTCCATTGCACATTCGCATTCTTCAAATAAGGCCGTAGATTTTTGCCGGTAAATTTCTTCTTATCGAGCATTTTCCCTAGGTGGGTTTTGCAGACATCGTCGAATGGCACTTTTTCCCACCCCCTCGGGTTCTTTACCGGGTCGCCGAACATGTCTAGGAAGACGGATTGGAGGAGGGTGTCGAGTTTTTGTGTGGTGAGGCGGCGTTTTTGGCGCAGGGCGTCCGCCCGATCCAAAACCTCCGCGATCCGCCTCTGCTCTTCCAACGGCGGTAAAGGGATGTCATTTCGACGAAGGTACTTAAAGTGGCGGCTGTAGCCCGCATCAGTGATCCGGAGAGATTTGAGGGCGTAATAAAGATATTTCTGATCTGCATTGATTTTTGGACGCAATACCTTCACACCATCTGCGCCCATTGCGAACGGAAAGTCTATAAACTTGAGGCACTTTGTGTGATCGCCAAATACGATGACGGGCAATTCTGCTTTACACACCCTAGATTCATCGTCCGTGTAACCTCCAATCAATTCTTTCCCTTGGTCAACGATCGGAACCTTCCCTTCGCGCAAGTAGTCGGCCTGCAACGTCTTTATATTGCCGCCTGACTCATCACGAAACACTTCGTCGAATGGAAGAAACGAATTCATCCGATTATCGCCCCCAATGCCTTAAGATCGGCTTGAATCTCGGCTTCAAGCTCTTCAAGTTCCTTTAATATTTCCTGCGGCGAGGCGTATTCGACTTCTTCGTAAACGACCTCTTTGTAGCGGTTGATGCTAAGGTCGTATCCGTTCGCGGCGATTTCCTCTTTCGGGACAATGAAAGACTGATCAGTGCGTGCCCGCTCTCGCTCGGAAACCCCGTCGCTGACGCTCCCGGTTCTGTCACTTTTCCAACGCCTAAGAACGTCGGGAATGTTGTCATTCTCGTGCCTGCTGCCGTCGAGTTCATTACGCTTGTCATCAAGCGAAAAGCCGTCGGCCTTCATATCATAGAACCAAACATCTTTTGTCGATCCGCCTTTGGTAAAGATCACCACCGCAGTCGAGACTCCGGCATACGGTTTGAAAACACCCGACGGCATTGAAACGATCGCTTCAAGCTGATTCTTCTCGACAAGAGTTTCGCGGATCTTGCGATGCGCGATACTTGAGCCGAACAAAACGCCGTCCGGGACAATAACTGCCGAGCGTCCACCTACCTTCAGCATTCGAAGGATCAACGCCAGAAACAACAACTCTGTCTTCTTGGTCTTTACCTCGGCGTAGAGCGAAGGAGCGACATCGCTTGCGTCAAGGCTGCCGGTGAAAGGCGGATTTGCAAGGATCACATCAAACCCGCCGCCCGAAAAATTGAATTGATCGGCATCAAACTTCTTTCCTAACGTGTCGGCGTATTTAACATTCGGCTCGTCAACGCCGTGAAGGAATAGATTCAATGCAGCGATCCGCAGCATCGTGATGTCAAAATCGAATCCGTACAAAGCATCTTTCTGCAGATGGTCACGATAATCTTCGAGCAGGTCACCCGGGTACACATCGCTTCCGTCATCGTCCTGATAAACCATCTCGGGCGATGTGTGCGTGCGATGGAAATACTGCATCGTCTCGACAAGAAACCCCGCGGTTCCACAAGCCGGATCGGCAACACGCTCGTTTGGTTGCGGAGCAAGCATCTCAACCATCATTCGGATGATGTGGCGCGGTGTGCGAAATTGCCCGTTGATGCCGGCCGTCGTGAGCTTCGAGAGAAGATACTCGTAGAGGTCGCCCTTCGTGTCGCCTTCGGTGAGCGGCAAATTGTCGATCATTGTGACGGCCGAAACCAACAAGCTGGGCTTTTGAATCAGGAAACTTGCGTCCTGAAAGAATGTCGAAAATCCGCCTCCGTTATTCTCAAGGAGCTTGCGACGCAGAAACGGGAATGCTTCGTCTCGAACAAGCGGCAGCATCTGGTCTCCACTGAGATGTTTGAACTGGCTCCAGCGAAGGTTTTGCTCATCCGACAAGAAGATAGGTTTCTCGGCCTGCTTTCCCGATCGTTCGCTTGTACGTTCAAGCCGCTCCTGCCGTAGATCGAGAAGCCGCATAAACATCAGGAACGAGATCTGCTCGATCACGGTAAGCGGGTTCGTTATTCCGCCGGTCCAAAATTCTTCCCAAAGTTTATCGATAGTGTTTTTTAGTTGTCCTGTGATCATTAATTCAGATAGCTATTCGATCGTAAAATTTCGATTATCTCGTTCGACTTGTCAGCGAACACTCCGTCAATTCCGTTGGAGTCGAGACTTGTAAACGGGTCTTGGTAAAGGCGCTCCATTCCAATGGTTCCGTACTTCGAGAGATGGTTCTTCAGCAGCGTGAGGAAGCGCATCTGTTTTGCACTTAACTGGTTCTGCTGTACAAAATTCTCGAACGTCAAATTCACGAACTCCGCATCCATTCCGATTATCTGCCGAATTGCGATGTCGATCCGGTCTGCGAGCTCTGGATAGTGCGTTGAGAGATCGTGAAGGTCAACCTCCGGGTCTTGCGTGAGTACGAGACTGCACAGCTCGTCAAAGTCAGATGTAGTTAGCTCCTGGCCTCGCTTTATCTTTTGCAACGCTGGCGATTCATCGATCAACTCTTGAAGAATGTCGTGAACGCGACGACGATAAGCCGCGAGTTGAAGCCCTTCGAGCTTCGGAACGCGTCGCTTCCTTTCGATCAGATTCTCATCTTCTGCGATATTCGTCTCACGAATGATCTCACCGGGATGAACAAACGGTTCAAGCAGTCGCATCAGTCCACGAAGTTCGAGACGAAGATTTTCAATTTCGCCTACTGACGCATCATCCCAAAACCTTATGTTCCTGGCCTGGTCAATGAACTCCTTTTTGTCGCGAACCTCGTTCACAGTAATCGGCAGTCGCGACACAGTAGACCGAATATCATCTCGATAGTTTTCAAAGTCCGACGATTGCTTGATCCGCGCCGTTTGAAGCCGCGTGATCACGAGATCGAATTCATACTGTCGTTCGTTGCCGGCGATCGACCGCCACTGCATAAGTGGGGCGACCGTGTTTTTCAAAAGAAATGCCGTTTGAGCTTCAAACTTCTCTACCACGCCTGGTTGTTCCACTTCTAGGACCTCTCGCAGCTTCTCCTTGATCGAGATCGCATTCTTCGGAAGTGACGCAATGTCCTGTTTGATCAACTCGACTGTGATATCAAGCGTTTCAAGATTCTGCGCAGAAATTGCAGCCTCTACCAAACCTATGCGTGCTTCAAATAGTCGGTGCAGAAGAGATTTCGAAGTAGGCGGCTCAGCTCTCTTATATTTTTGATCGAAGAACTCGAAATTGCCGCAGTGGTCAAAGATAAAAAACTTCGTCTTATGCTTTCCGGTTCCGAAAAGATGATCGCGAAGGCGAGTACCGCGGCCGATCATCTGCCAAAACTTGACGTATGATTTGACCGGCTTCGCAAAAACAAGATTGACTATTTCAGGTACGTCGATACCGGTATCGAGCATATCAACCGAAATGGCGATCGTAAGATCCGACTTCGGCTTTTTGAATTGAGTGATCAATTCATCGGCGCGTTCCATATGGCTGTCAATGACCGCGCAGAATTTTCCGCCATACTGCGGAAACGCCTCGTCAAAAATCTTTTGCAAGTACATCGCGTGGTTATGGTTCCGCGCGAAGATAATTGTCTTGCCGATCTGCTGTCCGCTTTCATCGCGCAGTCCATTCTCGATCAAATTGCGAAGGATGAATTCGTTCGTCGGTCGGTTGAACAGAAGCTTATTGAGTTGCTCTGCCGAATAGTCAAATAACTCGGCGTCTTCCTCAGCTTCTTCTAATCGTTCCTTTTGCTCCCTGTTAAGCTGATCGTACTTGATACCACGGCGCAAAAAGTCGGTTGTGTCATCGAAAACCTCAAACGGCACGAGATACGGAGGAACGCTATTGATCGCTTCCTCAAACCCGAAGTGCGCGGTCGGATCCTCGTTCTCACAATCAAAGAGCTCGTACGTATTCTTGTTGATCGAGTCAACGGGCGTTGCAGTTAGGCCGATCTGCAACGCGTCAAAATACAAGAACAAGTCGCGATAGCGATTGTAGATACTGCGATGCGATTCGTCCGCTATGACCAAATCGAAAAAGCCGACATCAAACGTCTCGAATATCTGCATCATCGCCGGGTAGGTTGCCAAATAGACTCTCTTGTCCCGATCTCCGGCTGTCCGAGAGCTAACAATCGTTCTCGGAGCTGCCGGTAAGAAATCCTTGAAAACGTCATCCGCCTGCTTTCTCAATTCCCTCCGATCACAAAGGAATAAAATACGCTTAGCCCAATTCGACCTAGTCAGGAGTTCACAGATCGAAACCGCTACACGTGTCTTTCCAGTTCCGGTTGCCTGGACCAGCAGTGCTTTTCGTTTGCCCCGATCAAAGGTCTCAGCCACACGTCGAATTGCTTCGAGCTGATACATCCGCCCAGCAATGTTCGTTGCCGGTTGAGCCTCAAGAAGACTTGCTCGATTGCTTCGTTGGAAGTTTAGGTACTCCAGACTGTCCTTAGAATAGAAACCGTAAACTCGTCTCGGAGGCTCGTTCGCTGCATCGTTCCAGATAAACGTCTCAAAACCGTTTGAATAAAAAATCACAGGACGATGTCCCGTCTCTAGTTGAAGTTGGTCCGCATAAAGCTTGGCTTGTGTTCTTCCAGCCTCTGCGCTTTTTGATGTTTTCTTTGCCTCGATGACAGCAAAAGGGATACTGCCGGAGTAGAGCGCGTAATCAACGACTTCTCCATTGTTGAGTCTTACTTCACGCTGTACCTCATCTGACGATCTTAGATCCCATCCAGCCGCGGCGATCATTAGATCGATTAGTTGTTTGCGAGTTTGCTCCTCACTGAACTGGAGCGCATCAGAAGCCCGCTGGCCCCGCTCAGCTAACTCAAGCCTGACTTCGTCGTGATGCGCAGCTGACTTTTCGATTTCAGTCCGTGCAGCCTCTAACTTCTCGAGCAATACTTGAAGCTCGGCCTCTTGGGCGGCAACCTTTTCGCGAAGAGCTCGAGTCAGCCGTTGCGTTTCGAGATCCCTTTTCTGAGGAGAGTCTGGCGTCGTGTATACACCAACATTTTCAGATTTGCCGTTCCAAAACATCACGTACATCCAGCGGCCGATGTCGAATATTTCCTTCAGCGCATTGTCCGCGGCGTGTACACTGGCGCCCGCCTCGTGAACCCCTTTGTTGCCGATCAGCCGCACCGAGTGAAGCTTGTCCAGTAATGTTCTTGGAACTACTGTCTTGAACGTGTCATCGATGAGCCGGTCGTAGAATGTGCTTCCAAGTACGATCGGAAGTCGGTACATTTCAAAGATCAGCTCAACCGCCTTCTCTGCGAATACGCGCGCCTTGGCAACAGAATTTGACGGGTCCGTATGGAGGGAAAGCTCTGCTAAGCCCCCGATACGAGCGAAGAGCTCATTGTGGGGCCTCAAGAATTCGAAATTTTGTGATCGAATCTCCATCAAGCGAACAACGATGAGAGGCGTTTGGTCTCGCCTCCCAACAGGTCAGTATCGAGAAATCTCGATTCAGCTTGGTATAGCTAGAGTGAAGGCCTCGTCGTCTTCCAACGAGACGTCAAGCAATTTTACATCACCTACAGCTGGACCTGCGATTCCCTTGATCGATCCGTAGAACCCGGCGGCGTTTACCAAGATTCTGTCGAGCTGCTTCTCGCGCTCCTTCCATACCTTAGTCACCTGGAGTTTCTCCTTGGCGTGCCCGTCCTGCAGGCTCTTGAATCCCTCAAAGATAGCCTCGAACTGCCCACGAAACTCAGGGCCAGTCACGTAGTCGTAAACAAGATCCGCCTTCGTTTCTCTTCCATGTTGGATCTGAAGTTTGTCCTGCAGATTCACAAGTCCATGACGCAACGCCAGCGACAGACCTTTGACGTCCCTGAAGGAACTTATCCAGACACCGTCCCTATAGGTATACCCATCACAACCTTCGGGCATCGCCTCCGTTACGAGAACGAGGATATCGGCCTTCACCGTAAGGTTGTCCTGTCGGAGCTTCGCAAGCCACTTGTTCTCGAATTTCTTTGTACGCTTGCTCTCGTAGTAGATGGCTCCACAATCAGCTCCGGCGTGGTTCCTGACAGTTTGAATCAGATCGGCCCCATGCTGGCCATTCTTGACGTCAGTCACTTCGTCGAACACGTAGAGCTCTCGCAGTAATCTTCCTATTTCGATCTCCTGCACTTCACCTTGAAGTTGTATGGAGCCTTGTTCGGCCCTTCGCTTCATTTCCTCCGCAAGCTTCTGCTGATCCTCCAGCTTCTTTTCTAGTTCCTTGATCCGGAAGGTGAACTCATCCTCAAGGTTGGTCCGCATATTTGCCTTTGCTATCCGAAGCTGCTCCGTCATCTCTCGCTCTTTCTCTAGTGAGACTTCGTCTCGAAGCTCTGCCTTCTCACGTCGAAGGCGCTCCACTTCAACTTTCGCCTGGTTCAATTCACGAACCTTTTCGGACTTCTGCTCGAGTTCCTCTTTGAGTAGGGTTACTTCGACGGACAGATCTTTGCGAACTTTCGCATTAATCTCTCGTTCAAGCTGGCTCTCTCGTGCTGCCGCCTCAAGCGCGAATTCGGCTCTTAGTTTTTCTTGTACATCCTTGAATAGTGCTTCGCTGATATCTAACAACTCACCGCAGTTCCCACATTTGATCGTGTTATGTTCTTGTTTCATAGTGTTTGACTCCATAGTCGACTCTTTGTGCAAACCCGATGCCATTGACTCTTGCCCCGAGTTTACCGGGTTTTCCGAGATGCGAAGCAGTGGCGGCAGTTTCAAAGTACAAAACTTCTTGTACTCATACAAGGACTTTTGCTATATTCCCCGAATGAGTGTGCTATTAACGTGGCTCGGGAAAACGGACTTAGATGCCTCTAGGAAGAATGACCCAGGTGACGTTGGTCCAATTGCGCAGGCGGTAACTCGAGCTTCATTTGAAAGGGTCGAGATACTTAGCAATTACCCGGCATCAGAGCACAAAAACTATTCCGCGTGGCTTTACAGGCTAGGCAAAACCAGACCAACCATTACTACGGTCAAGT
>Ga0138256_10002089_pt1 | contig 21496 bp, 20 predicted proteins | sample KNB2016incub_MG_FD_105486 | JGI IMG/M metagenome (GOLD analysis project Ga0138256, IMG submission 105486) | Active sludge microbial communities from wastewater in Klosterneuburg, Austria - KNB2014incub_MG | ecosystem: Engineered > WWTP > Activated sludge > Unclassified | place: Austria... | reverse complement strand
GGGGCGTACGCGTCCAATTTGGAGACGGCAAAGACGAGGCAGGAAGCGCAGAACGAACGCATGGCAAACAAGATGACACGCGTTGAGAGGGAGGAGGAAGTCCGCTGGCAAGCGTCACAAAAAGCGGCAGAGGAGAAGCAGAAAGCCGAAGAGTTGCAGTCAGGCTATGCCGCCTATTATGTTGCCATGCGGCAGGGGGAGCAGGAAGCAAAATCCAATGGGTGGGACAAGGCGGTAGATTATGTTAAGGAAAATATCGTTCGGCCGGTGCAGGAGCTTGTACAGACTATCAGCAATCCCGCACAGCAATCACATGGCAGAGGAAAATTGGCTATACCAGTAATTAACACATCCACTTATCGAGAAGATATTGGCTGGTGGGATACTGTCAAAGAAACAATTTTCGCTGGTAACGAGTTTTGGAAACCAACTCTATGAAAAGAACATTTGCTCCTCTAATGCTATTGCTGATATTTACCGTTTCATGCATTCTTGCCACTAATGATCCAAATGAATTACCAGATATCATACTTTCCAAAGATGTTTTCGAACAAATATGGGTATATAATAATGATGAGTCCAACATACAAAACGTTCTTGTTGATAAAAGAAATGAACGAGTTGTCGTTGTAACAAATGAAGGAAAGTGGAGTATTCTGACGAGAAATAATGGAATTGTCTTGTGTGAAAGCCAAAACAGCCCAAGCCCTAACATACTTGGTGTCAATCAGAAAATTATCGTCAAAATCCAAGACCATGCTATTGTTATGGCAAACGAGGGTGGCAACGATATCTTTGTGTACGATCCAAAGAGCTGCAACGAATTGGCAGAAATTCATTTAGACGATCTTAGTAGAGTGTACAACTATACAATAGATCTTGCTGGCGAGAAAATTGTCGTTCTCAGATATTATGGCATGTCAGCATTTGATCTCCTTAGCGGGGATCTTGTTTGGGAGATAAGGGATTATTCAATAGCGTCACAGCGCACGTCGGGTTATTTGAAGGCGTTTGGCAATTATCTGTTTGTGCAAGGAGAAGGTGAAATTCGTTCCATTGACCCAGAAACAGGCATAAATTTCTTTACAATAAACAGCCCAACGGACGGGATATACTTTAGAGGAGAGTATTTGGGCGCTGGCGACATACTCCTTGTCAAAGGCGCTTCTATTAATAATATACAAGATCAATTTATAGTTAGGCTAGATGCAAAAAGCGGAAAAATATTATACAAGACATCTGTTGACGAACATCTGAAACTTTACCCAATAAAGGTTGTAAATGGAAGAAAGTTGCTCTATGGATACAGCCCGGCAAGCGAAGTGGGAGCTCATGCTTTTTGCGCCCTATATGAAATAGAGAGAGGTGAAGTTCACCTTTTATGGCAAAACGAAGAAATATGCAGTAACGGCATCTTTCTTGGGGAGTGGTTAGTCGCCAGACCCTATCCAGCCCCGTCCACCGATTTAAACTCTAGTTCTACTTTTTCTATGCTTGATGTACTTTCTGGGGAAGCATTGGTTGAGCAACAATTCAACATGACCGGCGTAACCGGATTATATTCTGACGATGAGTATTTGTATTTTTTTCGAGGTCATCAAGTGGTTGCATATAAAATCAAGAAATAATGTTGATGAGGAAAAGGACAGAATGAAAAATATTGCTTTTTTGCTTTTTGTAGCGACAATAATTTCGACATTGCTTCTTGCATTTCCAACACCCATATATGGGGTTGTTTTAATCCTTCTCAGTGCTACAGTAGCTGTTTCATCCATACTAAAGAAGAACAAAGAATCATATCTTCAAGGCAGAATTACGCATGGCGTTTTTGTACGTAATGTTTTGGTTGAAACCCTCGGCATCCTCCTAGCAATGACGCTCGCGGGCTTGCTTGGCAGGTACCTTGCACAGATTACAACTGCACAAATCGCGAATGAATTTACCAAACTCTTCGTGGGTATCCTAATCGGTCTGCTGGCAGGGATGGGTGTGGGATTTATTGTAAGCCGTGCCTGGGAAAAGTTGACAATAAAACTCAATAGCATCAATCAATAATTCCCTCTAAAATACGCGCGGATCAAATTCGAAATATCCGCCGTAGTATTCTGCCGTGTAAAAATAAACAACGAGCGACTCGAAATGAGTCGCTCGTTGTTTCTATACTGCTGTTGCCAGCGGGCGGACTTCACGATCAAGCCGTTTGCCGAGTTGGTCTTCGGCAACATCAAGGTCATATTGGGATTGCAGTCCCATCCAGAATTGAGGCGTGTTCCCGAAGAAGCGCGAGAGGCGCAGAGCAGTATCGGCAGTGAGGGTGCGCTTGCCAAGCACGATCTCATTGATACGGCGCGTGTCCACGCCGATGTCAATGGCAAGGCGGTTCTGGCTCAGGTTCATCGGTTTGATGAATTCCTCCAGCAACACTTCACCAGGATGGACGGGGGAAAGTTTGTCGGTCATTCTTGCTCCTTCTAATGATAATCTGTGATCTCGACGTTGAACGCATCACTGACGCGCCATTCGAAGCAGATTCTCCATTGGTCATTGATTCGGATGCTGTGCTGTCCTGCTCGGTCACCGCTGAGTTTTTCAAGTCGATTCGCAGGTGGAATTCGCAAGTCGTTGAGATTAGCGGCATTGTTGATCATTCTTAATTTGCGGAGCGCAACTTGCTGAATATCGGACGGCAGTTTGCGTGATCGTTCTCGTTGATAAATTTTCTGTGTTTCAGCATCCTTGAAAGTTTTGATCACAAGACAATTATATGGTGCGGCGCACTAAGCGTCAAGTGTCATACTGGACATTCTCAATACCCTCCCCTAAAATACGCCCTCACCAAATCCGAAATATCCGCGGTGGTGTTCTGCCTCGCGACGGCGAAGAAATCATACGCAGTAGCGCGACCGCGACCGTAGCGCGAGGCGTAATCGCGTAAAAATTGAAAGAACGCGTCGTCGCCCATGCGGATGTTCAACGCCTCCATGAAGTTCGCGCCGTTGAGATAACTCGCGTTGACGTAGGCGCGGAAGGTCGGCGCTTCGTACACGGTTGAATCCACATACCCCGACGGACCGAAATAATTCACGCGAAAATTCCACCACCAATCGTACGAGTTCGGGTAAATATTCTCGTAAAAAATCGCCTCGCTGTACACCGACAGCGCCTCATCCAGCCACGGCTCCATCGCCTGGTCAGTGCCCACCAACCCAAACCACCACTGATGCGCGATCTCATGCACGCCGATCGCGGTGAGATTACTGCGCGCCGAGCCGTCGTACTCGTTGTAAAACTTCGTCGCTAAAAACACCAGCCCGTCATATTCCTGACCATCGTTCAAATCCGATTGCACGACGCTCAGACTCCCATACGGATACGGACCGAACTGCGACTCGAAGAGCGACACCGAACGGACTCCCGCGTTCAGGATGGCGAGTCCCTCCGTTTCGTAGCCCGCGAAATAATACGCACGGATCACAGCCGCCCCCGCGCTTGCATCCACAACTTGAAATTGGTCGCTCGCCGACAGCGCGAACGTCCGCGCGCCGAAGATGCGATACCGCGTCCACTCGTTGTTGGGTTCACTCACTCCGCTCGCGGCGATAGTGATGCTCCCCTCAGTTGTCCGCACGTTGACTTCAAAGTCCGCGGCGTCGTAGACGAGATGCTCGCCCAGATAATATTCGTCATGCAACATCCAGCCATTGATATAAGGCACGACGAACGGATACCAGTCGGTTAGATTCGTCTGCGTCGAGTCGTAGCCATACGGATGCTCTTTCACCTTTTGCGGAATCGAGATTCGGAATCGCATCGCCAACGTGACTTGCGAATTCGGCGCAAGCGGCTGAGGTAAATAGACGGTGAGTCTGTGTCCGCTCATATCGTAGTTGAGCGCGGCGCTATCCAGCAGAATATTTTCGAGCGCGAATCCGCCGCGATGATTCGGTTCGACCGCCATCACCAATTCGTTGAGCGCAACGCCTGTTTGATTCGTATAGCGGATCGTTTCGTCCACGGCAAGTTGATGACCGTAATAATCGAGCAAGGCAAACAATGTGTATTGCGTTCTCGATGATTGAGGCGGCGATGTCGGTTGAGGTAATGATGTTGCCGTGAATGCAAATGTCGGCGGCGGTGTGTTGGTTGGAGGTTCGGGTGTGAAGGATGGAATCAACGTCGGCGGCTCGAGTGAGGTTGGCGTCAACGTGACGGGTTGAAAAGGAGTCGGAGTGGGCGACGCGTTGGGGTTTTGGGTAACCAGCACGAGGGTGGGAGGAATCGTCTGTCCCTGCGGGGAGGCGCAAGAGGCGAGAAAAAATAAAAGGAGGAAAAAATTCAATCGAAGTGGAATTTTCATTATGAACTATGTCGTTGCGAGGAGGAGTGGAACGACGACGAAGCAATCTCCTCAATGCGAGGGGATTGCTTCGGGCGAAAGAGCATCGCCCTCGCAACGACATCAATAGTCGTTTTTAAAATACTTCGCCATCAGATCCGAAAGATCCGCCGAGGTGTGTTCGCGCAGGACGCGGAAGAAATCAGCGGCGGTGGCGCGCTTGCCCGCGTATTGAGCATAATAATCTTTGAGGAACGCGAAGAAAATTTCATCGCCGACTCGCTCGCGCAACTCTTGAAAAAATCGCGCGCCTGTTAAATATACTTTATCCCAATACGGTCTCTGCCCGCCCCCGTCGTAGACTTGCGTATCAACGAAGCCCGCGTTTTGAAATTCAAAGTAACGATAGCCCTGCCACGAACTAACCAGGTCGGGATAGATCGCTTCGTAATAGACGCGCTCGCTGTACGTGGCAAGCGCTTCATCGAGCCACGGCTCGATGCCTTGATCGTTCGCTACCGCGTCGAACCACCATTGATGCGCGGTCTCGTGCGCGCCGATGGTCACGAGATAATTCACGGGCGTACCATCATACAAATTGAAATAATCGCGGCTGATGAAATAGAACGCCGAATATTCCATGCCATCGTTAAAATCGCCTTGCACAGCGGTCATCGTTTTGTGGCGATAGGGTCCAAACTTTTCAGAGAAGACTTGTAGCGCTTGCGCGGTGGTCTGCAACAACGCTTCGCCCTCCTCATCGTAAAACGCGAAATAATATGCGAAGACTTTCACATCCCCGACAGTTTGCGTGGCGACTTTGTAATCCGTGCTGATGGACAAAGCAAACGTGCGCCCCGCTTCCAACTCAAACCGACGGCTGGATTCACTTCCTGACGCCATCTCCGCCCCCGACGCGGCGATCTGCGGAGTCGTCCCATCGGTGAATGAAACCGTCACATCAAAATCAGCCACATCATAAACAAGATGCTCGCCGTAAAACCACGGGTTATGAAGAATCCATCCTTCGCCTGATTTGTATGGCACAACGAACGGATACCAATCCACAAAGTTAACTTGGCGATCTGAATATCCATAAATCTGCGGGCGGATTTCGTTCGGGTTGCTGTACGCCTGCATCTGCGGGAGGATGAGCGCGTAAGTCATCGCGAGGGTGATCGTTCCGCCAGGGGGTATAGGCTGAGGCAGGACAATTTCCATCCGCTGGCTGAGCGGTTCGAGCGTGTAATTGAGAACTGGTAAGCCATCCACCGAAATGGTTCGGAGGTTGAATCCGCCGCTCCACAAGTTGGGTTCCACCGCGAGGACGAGATTCGTCAGCGTTTCACCTGTCCGGTTGGGATAGGTGATGGTTTGGTTCACCTCCGCCGCTTTGGAGGAGTAGCTCATCTGCAAGTCAATCACATATTGCGGATGCTCCAACTCCGGCGCGAGAGTGGGGAACGCGGTTGGCGTTTCAGTTGGAAGCGCAGTTTCGCTCGGAGGCGGCGTTGGCGAGGGAGATTGGGTTTCGGTGGGAAGAGGCGGAGGAGTGGAGGGAGAGCAAGAGGAAAGAAGAAAGAGGAAAGAGGCAAGAATGACGCGCGTTGCGATGGGCTTGGACATAGATGGTATTTTAACCGATGTGAGGATGTCCCCCAGTTAACGACGAGCGCTCTCGTTATGTTTCCGCGCGGAAGTTGTTTTCGCATATAATCAAGTCATGCAAGCGACACAACGGTCCCCTTACGTTTGGGATTACGACATTGACCAGACGCAATTCATCGAAATTCTCGACGGCCGCCTCAAGATAGGAAGGTTGGATCAGGATTGGGCGGCGCGTCGTCTCTTGGAATACGCTCCGTATGAAGAAATCGTCCGCTTGATCGGGTTTCGCAAACTGGTGGAAAACTGGCCGCGCTGGCGCGGAAAGATCCGCTCGAAGAGTCGGGTGCGAGGGCTTGATTTCCTCGTGCAATGGATTCCCGAAAAACGTCCCGAGTTGCTCCGTGGCTAACAATTCAGCCTTTTACTTTGATGTTCTCTATCCCTTTCAAGACCTCGTGATCAAGGCGATTAGTCAGGCAGAGACGGAGTTTTATCTTACCGGCGGGACAGCGGCGTCGCGCGGATACCTTGAACATCGCTTTTCGGATGATTTGGATTATTTCGTCAACGATGACAATCGTTTTGGCCTTTGGGTGGAAAGAATTATTGCCGCGCTCAGCAGCGAATGGAGATGCAGCGTCTTGATGAAGGAAGAAAGGTTTGCGCGGCTCAATCTGGTTCAGGAAAATTTCTCGCTCAAAATCGAAATGATAAACGATGTGCCTGCAAGGATTGGCGACGTTCAAAATCATCCCATTCTTGGAAGGCTGGATACCGCTGAGAATATTCTCGCAAATAAAGTAACAGCCTTGCTCGACCGAGAAGAACCAAAGGACTTCGCCGATATTTGGGGGTTTTGTTTCCAGAAAAATCTTTCGCTTCAGGATGCGATAACAGGCGCGCAAGGGAAAGCGATAGGCATCTTTCCCGCCGATCTGGCGCGAGCGTTATGCTCGGTGGAAAAAACGGATTGGGAAACGATTCGTTGGATCAAGGCGCCGCCTGAGGATGTTTTCATTTCACAATTGAATCAATTGGGGGAAAGCCTGCTTCTGATCGAGTAATCAAAAATCCTCCCAGTAAAATTTTGCTGGGAGGATTTCAAAATCTTTGAATTTTCGTAACTACTCAGGCATGTCGTTGCGAGGAGGCTCTTGCTCGCCTGCCCCGATGTTTTACGGGGTCCCGACGAAGCAATCTCCCGGCGTTGGGGGACTGCTTCGGCAAAACCAAGAGCGCCTCGCAGCGACATGTTCCCAGGCTGTGTAGTTACGAAGTAAAAATGAATACCCTTCAACTGCTTTCTTCATCGCTGCCAGTGTGGCATCGAGTCCTGCTTTCATCTGGGTCTTCACCTTCATTTTGAGTCAGGCGAATCGGTCATAACGCTGTTCGTTTTGTTTTGACATGAGACTATTCTTCTTAGCGAGGTATCAAGGGGATGTGAATCTTGCTGAAATTATGACTAGACATTTAACGACGATGTAACTTCCAGCAGGAAGGAAAAATATTAACAAATGAATAGGACTATGGTACTATCAAGTAACTATTGGGTAAAATGTTGTACCTTCTCCCAAATTCAATTCTTTACTGGGCTGGAATACAAGTTATGAAACACGAATCAAAAAAAAGAAGCGACAAACAGTCTAGCCAAAACGGTCTTTTATGGAGTGCCGCTACCATAGCGGGGTTAATTGTAGTAATTATTCTATTGCTTTCTTCGTTGGTTTCGTTCTTCAATAACACTCACTTCACCCCAACACCAAACTTAGAACCAAACACTACCCCGGATACTAATAGCCCCACATCCCCAACTACATCGATAGCACCATTTGTCGAACCTACACAAACTCAGACATCCACTCTCACTATTACGCCAAATCTAGAACCACCTTCGACCACTTTATCTGTACTACTTTCTCCTTCATTAATTCCATCACCCGTAAAAAATGCAGTGGGGACTAACTTGCCCGACAAGTTCAAGATCGGACCTTGGCACGACGATTACATCATTTGTGAACCGAGGCAAGAAATTTATACGGTCCGCATTTACGGTGTTGAAATAGCCCATGGAACTTTTCCATATAAATTTACGTTTTGGCAATTGAACAGCATAACGGAACCTTTCATTAGCACAGAAAACTCTAGTGAAAAGTACGTAGAATTCGATCAAGAAACTCCAGTTGTCGTTAGTAAGGGATCATATATTCACGTCATTTTGATGTTTCAACGGGAAAACGGCTCACCAGTTACCTGGATTGACGATCTTTATTACCCTAGGCCAGAATTTACCCCTGGCTGTCCGCAATATGTCAGCAAGTAGCTGTATCAATAAATTAACAAAGGAGATACAATGATTAAGCCCTTTCAGAAATCTGTTTTACTCACCGCCTTAGTGATTGTACCAATGTTATTAACTAACACAATCTTTTCAGCCATACAAACCACACAAGGCAGCAATGGACTCTTAGCCGCTGGTTTTATTTGGGTAAGTTCAATTATTTATCTTTTAAGCGCCAAGCCGAAAATGTAAGTGGCAAGCAAATCAAACCGGAACTTTCAAAGACTCAGATGAAGCGACAAAAGAATAACAATGCGCCACAATTCAAATCGCTCTATTTGATTCCACTTGCTATCCTTGTAGCAAAAGTTTTAGATATTGGATTTCAATATTTCGGCATTGAATTCACTTCCCCACCGGATGGAGCAAATTGGTTTGTTTCAAATTTCATTGAGTGGTTTGGCGTTCTTTATGGCATCCTTCTTCCACTAATATTAGTTCGCGTTTGGGAACAACTTGACGATATCGACAGAGAGTTCGACAGAGAGGCAGATGCAGTTAGAATTCTATATGAAGATTTGTCATATTTAAAGGAAGAAGGTTCGGCAACCGGGCAGAGCATCTCGTTGTTACTCAAAAGCTATGTTGAGCATGTTATCAAAAACTATCCCAAAGAAATAAAAACTCAAGAAAGTCTAGTTAGAAGTACAACACCTGAAAGAACCGCGGGGGACGAAATATTGGTAGAAATCAGAGAGCAATTTAGGCAATTAATGCATTCAAACATAATGAATAACAAGCTACTAGAATTTCTTGTTCCTGAACTGTTTGAAAGGCTTAAAGAAATAACCGACATCCGAGGGGACAGAATTTCTCTCGCAAGCCAACGGCTTTTTGATAGTTTACGTATTGTTGCTTTGATCACATCAATTTTATTTGTTATACCTTTTTACTTTGCTGTTTTTACCAGCAAAACCGGGGTGTTAGATATTATCTTAATCATTGGCGTGACTTTACTCGTGATATTTATTTATATGATAATTGAAGATCTAGACGAACCTTTTCACGGCACATGGAAAGTTAGTGACGATTCATGGAAAAACTTATTAAACGATATCAACGCCAATCAACGCAAATCTATGGTTGTAGACCCTCATAAGAAGAACTCACTAACTAGCGATGATGAAAAACCTGTTTCTTCAAAGCCGTCCAAAAAATCTAAACAAGCGACGCTGTCTAATAAAAGTATTTAACGTCTAAAAGATTGTTTTCGGACCAATCAACTTTCCCACCCTCCTCCACCCAAACACGACCAAAAAGAAAAATGTCGCAGTGAGCACGATCGCCGCGCCGGAGGCGATGCTCAGGTAGTACGAAAGGTACAACCCAATCACTCCAGACAGCGAAGCGAAGATCGCGGCGAGGAGCATCATCCGTGATAAACGATTTGTGAGCAGATATGCCGTCGCGGCAGGGGTGACGAGCATGGCGACCATGAGGGCAACGCCAACAGTTTGAAGCGAGACGGCGACAGTGACAGCGATCAGCACGAGCAGGAGATTGTTGAGCAAGTCCACGGGGAGGCGGAGCGTGGCGGCAAGGATGGGGTCAAACGAGATGGTGGTGAATTCCTTGTAAAAGGCGAAGAGGACAAGGAGGACGAGTCCGCCGAAGATGAGAATCAGCCACAAACTTTGAGCCGAAACGGACAGCACATCCCCGAAGAGGAAGTGACTCAAATCCACGGCGTAACTGCGGACGGTGGAGATGAGCGCAATCCCCAGGGCGAACATGCCGGCGAAGATAATTCCAATGGCGGTATCTTCTTTAATGTGTGAATTTTTACTGATCGCGCCGATGCCCAACGAAGCGACAATGGCTGTGCCAAGCGCCCACCAAAATAATTGATCGCGCGCGCCGCCGCTGACGAGATAACCGAGCGCAATGCCGGGCAAGATGGTGTGCGCAAGCGCGTCGCCAAAAAATGCCATGCCGCGCAGGACAACAAATGTGCCAACTACCGCGCATACAATGCCGACAAGCACAGCCGCAATCATTCCGCGCTGCATGAATTCATAGGAGAGGGGTTCGAGGAGGAAAGACATTCGATTTTGGATTTACGATTGATTGTTGTAGATTGCGAGACCGTAGTAACGACTTTAGTCGTTCCGATGAAAAGCGATTAACGAGGCATAAAGGATTGATTTTACGATTTGCGGTTGCGGAGGGTCTTGAGGGAGGCGACGGTCATTACTAAGATTTCGTCGGTTTCCTTGTGAAGACTCGCGATGTGTTCTTCAGGAGCAAGACCCGCTTCAACAAGAATTTCGAGTCAGTATTCTGTTTCGTCTGCTTCCTCTTCGACAATTTTCATTTTGTTGATCATATCGGGCGTGGATTTAGCGCTGCGCGCGGCACGGTAATTCGCCCCGACAGAAGTACCCGAGCGGATAACCGGCCTCGCAACCACATCCGCCGCGCGGGAATTAGGAAGTTTATCCATTTGCTTGATGATCGCCACGGCAGGTTTCTTGGTTCGAGCTTTGAAAGTTTTCTCGTCCATGTCATACTCCTTTTACAATATCCTCAATCGAGAGAATCTTGGAAAATAACCACGCCACCAAACAATCGTAAATCGGCAATCGTAAATTACACGTGTTCGTCATCGCAACAATCATCTACCGCGAGCACATTTCCATTTTCGGTAGAGCGCAATCGCCCGCCATATGCTTGTATCAGGTTATTGGTTTGCATAACATTCTGCGGAACATCAAACGCGACGATGCGGTGATTAAGCAACAGGACGCGGTCGAAGTGACTCGCGGCTTGATCAAGGTCGTGCGTGGCGACCATCACCGTGACCTTTTCTTGTTTGAGTCTATCGAGCAGGTTCAAAATTCCTTCCTGCGACGGGGTATCCAAGCCGGTGAGCGGTTCGTCCATCAACATCAGTTCGGATTCCTGCGCGATGGCGCGGGCGATGAACATGCGCTGCTGCTGTCCGCCGGAGAGCTGGCTGATCTGGCGCGAGGCGAGGTCGCTGATCTCCACCGTTTCGAGCGCGTGATTCACAAAGTCCCAATCTTTTTTGCGGGGCCAGTTAAACGGGCCCAGTTTCGCCGAGCGTCCCATCATCACTACATCGGCAACCGTGACCGGGAAATTCCAGTCCACTTGCGAACGTTGCGGGATGTAGCCGATACACACGTGCGTATCGGGATGTGATCCGTAGATATTCACATCGCCGGAGGACGGTTGCAAAACTCCGGCGATCGCCTTGATCAACGTGCTTTTCCCCGCGCCGTTTGGTCCCACAATGGCAACGCGTTCGCCTGCGTGCAAATGGAAGGTGATGTCTTCCAGCGCGTTGCGTCCGTTGTAGCGCACGGCGAGATGCGACACATCGAGGATGGGTTGGTTGGTTTGGTGGTGGGTGTGAGGGTACATAGACTTCTAAAAACCTGACATGTCTTCACGAAACACGAGAAAATGTGGACATTTGTCCACGCGAAAATCAAGGTGGGCGCGGCGCGCATGAGACATGTCAGGTTTGTTACTTCAACGCGTCGACGATTTGCATTACATTGTATTTCATCATGTCAATATACGTCGAGGCAGGCGGACCATCGGTCAGTGATTCAAGATGCAGATCGGCGACGACTCTTACGCCCGTTTCATCCGCAATTTGTTCGGCAAGAATGGGGTTATCACCGGCATCGAGAAAGATCGCGGGGGCGTTGCTGGCTTTGATTTCATCAATCAACGTTGCCATCTGTTGCGCGGAGGGTGAGGCGTCCGAACTAAAACTTTCCAGCGCCGACCCGACAACCGTAAAGCCGAATCGCTTCGCAAAGTAGCCAAGCGATTCGTGATTCGTAATGAGCAATTTTCGCCCGGCGGGAATCTGCTTCACCTGTTCGACGATCCACGCGTCGAGGGCTTGTACTTCAGCGACATACGCGTCCGCGTTGGATTTGAATTCCGCCGCGCCGGCGGGGTCGAGGTGGGTCAAGCCTTCGCGGATGTTTTCAACATAGACGATGACGTTATTCGGGTCAAGCCAGAAGTGCGGATCGCCCGCCTCAAGCCCGGACGCCAACCCTGCCGAGGCGGTGACGATTTCCATCTCCCCGCCGGCGTTTTCCAAGAGCGCGTTGAGGAAGCGTTCATATCCCGCGCCGTTGACGATCAACAATTTGCTCGACGTCACTTTCGCCACATCTTGCGGGGTGTGCTGATACGAATGCGGGTCCGCGCCGACGGGGAGGATGGATTCAATATGGGCGCGTTTGCCCGCCACGTGTTGCGCGATGTCGGCAAGCATGGAGGTCGTGGCGAGCGCCTCAAGCTGAGGCTCGGCTGGGGCAGGCGAACCAGTTTCACTGGGGGATGAAGAAGCGGAGTTTCGTCCGCAAGCAGAGAGCGCCACCAAAAAGATGGTCAAGATGAAAAGATGGCGAGGCATGGAACGTCTCCTGAAAGGATAGGACTTTCGCTTTTGATGCTCTAAGGCAGTCGTGCCTGCACTGAGCCGCAGGCACACGCGCGACCGTCGCTTCGCTGGCAAATACGGCGGTCACAGACCGCCTACGAGCAAAAGCCCTGAAAGATAACAGTGTCGATTACGGCGCGAGCCACTTCGCGCTGAAGCCTTTCAAGCCGAGGTCTGTGATTTGCCCAGTCTCGATGTCGATCAATTGCAGTTGTGGCTCCGACGATTCCGAATCGATGAATTCTACATCGTATAACAATTGATTCCCATCCGGCGACCAGGCAAGACTGCCATGCGCGCGGTGGGGCAAATCGGTGATGGCGCGGGCATCGCTTCCATCCGGGCGCGCCAGCCAGATCTGGTCGCCACGTTCCACGCCGAGGTCGCGGCGGATCAGCGCGATCCAGTTGCCATCGGGCGACCAGGCGGCAAAGAGAATCTCGTGATCGGTATCCGGGCTGATGTTGCGCGCCGCACCGGAAGCCAATGAGTAGACGAGCGCTTGCGCGACAACCTGCCCATCGTCTTTTATGACCGCATCAAGATACAAAATCGCAGCGCCGCCCGGCGACCATTCCGCGCCGTAGGAATATAAACTTCTCACCAGGCGGTTCTCGCCGGTCTGCGTATTGTACAACCGCAAACCTCCGGCGGCAGAATAACTCAGCCACGCGCCATCCGGCGACCAGCGCGGAGCCGAGCCGGGGAAGTTCATCGTTTTGAACAGCGGCTTGTTTTCCCCGGTGCGCAGGTTCATCCACCGTGGGCTGACTAAGATGTTCCTGCCATCCGGGTAGTTCAGATATTCATAGACAATTTCGTTCCCGTCCGGTGAAAAGACCGGTCGCGAGCAGAGCGCGTGAACACAATCCATCAATTTTGTTCGCTCGCCTTCTCGCAGGTTCACCAGCCAGAGACTATTTTCAAGTTTTTCCGCGCGGGTATTGTAGATCACTTGCGAGCCGTCCGATGAAATCGCGTACCCCGCCACGTTATCATGTTCGCCGCTCAACCGGACCGCCCCATCGGGGGCTGTGACGAACAACTGCTTGACCTCTTCCTCCCCACCCGCAAGATACAGGATTTGCGATTCATTTCCCGCAGTGGAGCCTGCTCTCGCCAACTGGAGCTCGTCCGCAAACCGGGCATACGCGCCGACGGTCAACGCCGCGCCGAGGGCAAAGACCACCAATGCGCTGACCACCGGCAGGATCGGCGTGAAGCGGTCGAACGCGCCAAAGCGGTCGAACAGGCGGCGGCTGTTCACCAGCAACAAGCCGATGACGATCAACACCAGGGCAAGCCCCAGGCTGAACGATATGATCAACGCCAGCCCGAGCAGGATGCGGTTGATCGCAATCGCCACCAGAAGAATTGCAATCGCATCGGGGCATGGGACCAACCCGCCGCTGACTCCCAACGCGATCAGTGAGCGCCAGGTGATGGTCTCCGGCACATCATGCGAGTGGAGTGTGCCGTCGCCGTGATGATGCAAGCCGGGGGTCGGCGCTTGAATTGTTACCTCACCCGAAACTTTTTTTGTGGACACCGGCGAGAGTGAAAACTTTTTCGACGGAGGGGCGGGTTTTTTCCTCCAAACCTGATAACGCTGTAGCAGAAGATACAATCCCAACCCGAGGATGAGCAAGCCGGAGAGCAATTCGAGGAGCGGGATGAAAACGGTAGGTAAAAAATATTGCGAGACGGCTAACGTTACAACGCCGAGCAACAACACAGAGCCGGTGTGGGTCAGCGTGACCACCGTCCCAAGCACAACCGCGTGCCATGAGGTTCCGCGCGAGCCGACGAGATACGCCGCTACGATCGTTTTGCCGTGGCCGGGCGTAAGCGCATGGAGGGCGCCTAGGACGAGCGAGATCGTGAGCGCGAGGAGATAAAACGAGGCGGAAACTTCCTGCTTGCGGATCAAGTCGAGCAGAACCTCGCGCGAGTTGGCATCAGAAAGATTGGGGGGCGCGTCTTCGCCGGGCTGTGACGAGGAATCTTGAGAGGAGGCAGGAATCGACGGCAGACCGGAATCCCATTCCGCCCATAACAGCGTTCCGCCCGCTTCCTGTTTCGCCGGCGGGGTCAACGTCACTGCGATACGGTTGCCCTCCTGCAACGGAGTGGGAAATTTGAGTTCGCCTCGCGCAGTGATGAAATACCAATTGGTCGATTTGACCGGTTCCATCTCGTTCAACAGAACCAGTTCGAATGATTCGCCGGGACGCGCCGCCCACGTGGCGGAGAATCGCAACGTGATCGTTTCCGCGCCGGACTGAAACGCATCCAGACTCGATGGGAAGCGGGAAGCCTCCACGCGGAGAGGCAGGCTCACCCCGTCGACAGAGGCGGAGAGGAATCGCGCGGTGGCTTGCGTCCAACTCTGTTTCTCCTGTTCGCTGAGGGTATTGTCCTTGTCGGTGTCCACTTGATACCAGGCATAGGCAACCAATAACAGGCCGGGCTTCAGCTCCCAATCGACAGAAAGTTTTCCATCCGCTATATCCGCGCGGATGATATGGGTGTATCCATCGGCAGGGTGCGCGTACACGGCGCCGGCGCGCGTCGTCAGGCACGCAAGCAGAATCAGCAGGGCGATGATTCGATTTTTATTTTTCCGCATGGGTGTTTCAAAACAGTTGCCGCGTAGCCGCGAAAGTTTGCCTCACCCTTCGAGATCGACGCTTTCGCCCGGCAGGATTTCTTTTTTGAGCAGGCAATACACCCCGGTGAACAATTCATTTTCGCCGCCCGCCGCGATGGCGCGTCGTATCGGAAGGACATGCGCGACTTCCCATCCATCCAACCCGATGTTATCGAGCGCGGGGACTTCATATCCCTTACTGAACGGGTCCTCGCCCATCAAGGCGTTCGACGGCAAATGGATCATTTTGTAGCGGTAAACCTTTCCGCCCTGCGCCAGGCGCTTCTTTGCCGATTCGATGCGGAGCCGGCGTTCAGCCTGCTGCTCCGACTCGATCTGGCGTTTCATCTTCATCGTTTGCGGCGAGGCGAGGATCTCATTCGCCACTTCAAGCATTTCGTCGTCATCGCCCATCGTGACCGAAATGAGGAATTCGTAGCCGCGTTGGTCTCCCAGTTCAATGAGACCTTCGGCAGATTCGAGGCGCGTCAGCCATTCGTCGTTTTCGTTCATCAGTTCGTAAAGAGTTTCGCGGTCGCCCATTTTTACAAGATCGTCGATGTGTGTCATGGTTTCCTCCAGAAATTATTCTTGGGTCTCTATCCGAAATAAAACGGGACGCTGATTCACGCTGAAAAACGCAGATTGCTTTCTTTTGAATCAGCGAAATCAGCGTTTATCTGCGCCCCAAAACCATTGTATAAGGTAATCAGACCTCTTGCATAAGTTTATAACATTGAGGCGCAATCAAACTCTTTGCCACAGATTTCACGAATTCGCGCGAAGTTTAAAATAACTCACCATACGCACCTTTACGCTCTCTCCGGGTCTGTGACCCTGCGAAATAAGGCGGTCTCAGACCGCCTTTGAGCGTTACTGCGTAAGGTCACTAAAATAAATCAGTGAAATCCCGTGAAACTTGCGCTGACGGTTCGTCTTTCGCTCACCGTGTCGAAGTATCCGTGACTAAAAAGTACTTTTGCAAGAGGTCTACTCAAACATTCTAGCGCGCGCCACTGGTAAGGATGATGTACACCGCCAGGACGGCAAGCAATACGATGAGGATCTGCGCGGTCGGTTTCATCCGTGACCTGGGGCGATTGTCTGAGTTGTATCGTCGTCTCCTGCGGCGGCGTTCTCGATAGCGTTGAGCCATGATCGCTCCGTTTTACCTGAAATTAAATTCTTCGTAATGGATGTTTACGGGCGGCACGCCCAGTTCGAGGAATTTCTTCTCGAACGCCTGCGTCATGGGGAGCGGTCCACACAGGTAGACGTGATGCCCGCTGACGTTTCCACCCGCGTTCGCCGCGATCTCTTCGACGGTCAACGACCCCATCGTGGACGAGAAGCGGACGCGCGCCTTCAAGCGCGGATTCTTCCTCGCCGCCGCTTCGATCTCCTCTTTGAAAACGGCTTCCTCAGGGTGGCGCGCGGTGAAGTAGAAATCAACGTCGCGATTCAAGTCGCCGTTTATATCGCGGATGAATGAGAGGAACGGCGTCACGCCGATTCCGCCGGCGATCCAGATCTGTTTCTGCCCGCCGGTCTTGTAGTCGAACATGCCATGCGCCCCTTCCACGATGGCATCCGCGCCGGGTTTGAGTTCGTGGAACAGGGCGCGGGTGAAATCTCCGCTGGCTTTGATGGTAAGGCGCAACACATCCTCGCCAGGTCCGCTGGAGATGGTGAACGGATGCGACTCATTCAAGTTCTTCTCATTCGGAAAACGCGCGAAGAGAAACTGCCCCGCCCGCTGGCGTTGAATCGGATTCTTTTTGGCGCGCAGGATCACTTCGGTGGTCGAACCGTTCGGGTGATTCACCGCTTCCACCGTGTACGGGATATATTTTTTGAACAGCCCGCCGAACACTTCCGCGTAAAGATACGACGCCGCGCCGATGATGAAAAAGATTTGCGCGTAGTTGATGGCGATGAACGCATCGAGCGGACGACTGATGGTCAGCGAGTGGATGAATGCCAGGATAAAAAAGATGCCGATGTATTTTTTGAGATTCTTCCAGCCTTCGTAGGCGCCGCCTGTGATCTTGTTCAAAAACGGGATGCGCGGCGCGAGGCTGACCAACGCAATCGAAACAATCCCGGTGAACGCAATCACAGCCAGATAATTCCCCAACGCCCAGCCGCTCAACGAAATGGGCACGGTCAGCACATGGACGAAGATCAACAACAGCGCCGCCGTGGAGGTATGGCGATGCGTCACGTACATTTTATCCAACCCGCCGAAATATTTTTCCGCCCATTTGGGTCTCGTGGAAAGGAACAACGACACCGCCATCAACACAATATTGATCGAACCGATGATCTCCCCGGCGTACTGACGGGTGAAATTCTCTCGCCCATCCCGCACCGGCGGAAAGATCAGCCAGACCGCAATCGTTAGCAATACGAGAAAGATCACAAACCAATTACCAAGCCTGCTCTTTTTCATACTCGTCTCCAAAATGCGCTCTGAGAAATGCAGGTTTCCTCTGCCCTGCGCGGCGCCGGGGTTTGCGCCCCAAAAGCGTTGTGTAATGCAATCGGTCTAAGAGAGTGTTTCTTAAGCCCTGCGCGGTCTACTTTTGTACACGGACACTTCGACACGGTGAGCGAAAGACGAACCGTCAGTACAAGTTTCACGGACATCACGGAGAAAACTTTTTGGCTCTCTGGGAATTGCCGTGATTGTTACGCCAGCAGTTGCACTGCTGGCGGGCGGCAGTTGCACTGCTGGCGGGCGGCAGTGCAACTGCCGCCGGATCTGGCGGTTCATCACGGCAACTCGTAAAGACCCAACTTTTTTTAAATGCTCGTTTCCGTGAATTTCAGCGTAATCCGCGCTGTCCGCGTCAAAAAAAGTAGTTAAGAAACACTTTCTAATGTATAAAACAACGGTCACTTTGCGCAAGCGACCGTCACCTCTCGATCAACCGATTCAGACTAGAACGCTTTGACCGCGTCGTCGAGGCTCGAAAAAATCTCGAACGCGTTATCAAACCCGACCATCTCCAACACATTTTTGATCTGTTCGCCGGGATTCAACAATTTGACGTGTTGTTGTTTGCCGGACTCTTTGGTCTTTCCCAGAGAGCGATACGTCGACCAGCCCGCCTCGGCATCCGGCAATGGTTCGCCACGCGCCATCAAGGCAATACTGTGAATCGCCACCAAGCCCGCGCTGGAGATATACGTCAAACTGCTCATATCCACCAAAAAATCGCGCGCGCCGGCGGCATACAACTCCTTCGCCTTATCGATCACCTGCTGAAAATTCTGCCCATCCACTTCACCGCTCAACCCCACGATAGTCACTTCCACACGACTGGTTTGTTTTGAAACGACAATCTCCATGGTTCCTCCTTCGAAGCAGAGAATGCGCCCATTATATACCGTCTTTGCGCTCCAAACGCGCCAACCGATGCGCAATTTCCTCCAGCCAGTGTTTGCGCTCGTACGCCGGCAGGTCGGCGCGTTCCGCCTGCTTGCGCGCCGACTCCGTCCACTTGAGCGCGGCTTTCACATCGCGCATTGTATGCTCGTGATATTTCGCCAGCTCGATATGGGCATACATATGACCCGCCTTCGCCGCCTTCTTCCATAAGCGCGCCGCCTCCGCATAATCGCCGCGCTTCTTTTGCAGGATGGATAACCGCCTCACCGCCACGTGGAAATCTGCCTCGCCCATCGGCGACTCGAGTCCACGCTCGTACAAACGCGCCGCCTCCTCGCGGCGACCCAGGTCCTCGAACAGTTTTCCGAGCGCGACAAAATCCAGCCCGTGTTGCACTTTGCCCTCATACGGATTCTCCACCATCTCGTTCATGTGCGCAAGCAACGCCGCCATCGCCACCACATCCATGGCGTTGTGATAGAACACCCCTGCCAACGGAGTCGCGTCGCCTGTGCGCAGATAATCAAAATACAGCCAGGGGATTTCGTACCCGGGCGCTTCTTCGCTCGAACGCTTCATTCCCAGCACGTGCTCTTCAAGATATTTCAACGCCCGCGATTCGAGACGGTCACGCCACAAACGCCGCGCCAGCGGAAGCAGGTCCAAATGAGAATACCCCTCGAACGGGCAGAGCGTATCGTGTAACCTGTATCGTGTTCTGAGTAATGGCGCATCGAAGGCTTTGCCATTGAATGTGACCAACACCTCGCACGGCGCAAGGAAGTTTGCCACCCCATCCAACACCGCCGCTTCTTCTGCCGGGTCGCGCATGAAGAATTGCTTCAACACGAATTGATCGTCTACGAAGCGAGCCACACCGACGAGAAACGCGTAGGTGCCAGTTCCACCGGAGAGACCGGAAGTTTCGGTATCGAGGAAGGCAAATTTAGAGACTGGAAGACTGGAGACTTTCTCATCGCTTGCCCATTGCGCAATCAACGAAAGAGGGAAAGTGGAAAGCAGGGTTGAATTGCCATAATAATAGTCTTGAGGAAAATTTTGTTCCGCCACGAACACCTCGCCGCGCGGGGTGGGGAGGAAACTTCCCCGAACGACCGAGTCGATGGCAGGCGAATCAGGCTTCCCCTGAGTATGATCGAAGGGCTTCCCCTGCGAAAGAGGCGGAATCCCTTTTTTGACGCCGAGCGACTTGAGTTTATCCGCAAGAGAGGGCTTGGAATTCATTCGATCCTTCTGTACGATTATAACCAAACAAGCCCGTCGCGTTGCGCGACGGGCTTGCGAAAGGCAGTATATTTTAGTTGTCGTCGAAATTTTCGAGTTCGTCCCATTCCGCCTTGGGCATGGCGATCACGAACAGCCTGCCCCACGTCGAAACCCCGTCCTTTTCGATGCAGGTCTGAAAGGTGACGTATCCATCGCTGACGAAGACGCGTTTGAACATCTGGTTGACCGTCAGGGTTTCATTGCGGTCCAAATTCTGAAAAGAACTGTAGGGACTGTTGGGTTGCACCGCCTGATATTGCAGGATCTCAAACACAACAAAAATCTCCACCTTCCCGTCGCCGTACACGATTCGCACTTCATCGCCAGCTTCAAGATTGAAAAAGGATTCGCCGGCAAGATAATTGTGAGCCACGAGTCCCACCGTGCCATACCCTGCCGCCATGCGGAATTGAGTAACGCGATCCTCCTTGCCCGAAAGAAACCCTGGGTTATCAAGCGGTTGTTGTGCCACACGATACGCCATCACGTTTGGGACGTAGACGCCGCGCACTACATTCTCCTCCCCGGTTTGAACGGAATCAACAAAATCGGAAAAATTGGGTAGCGCGGCGGCGTCCTGACCCGTCATTGCCAGCGCGGGCATCGCGTTCAACAGAAGCGACACAACCAGGCTGAACAGGATGCCGGCTCGGATGAGCCAGCGGGTATTTTCTTGTTTGAGCGCCATTTGAAACCTCCGTTTCGATAAAGGCGCTCAACATCAATCCGACAATGTGGCATTGTCTTCGGCAACCTGGCAATCGTAGCCACACTCGCATGTGACGATAGACCCATGGCTTTGCGTCCCCGCCTTTCGGCGGGTTTGCCTTTATCAAACAAATATAATTTGACCCAATAAAAAGCGAGCCCGGCAATGGATGCCAGGCTCGCAGAAATAAACATGGAAATGTTTCTTCGGCAACCTGGCTGTCGTAATCCCGCGAGGCGGGGTTGTAGACCCATGGCTTTGCGTCCCCGCCTTTCGACGGGTTTGCTCTTATCGGATATTGTTGAACACACTATATCAGAAGGTTACAGGTTTCCGCTTTGCATTTTGGTTATATCGGCTTACAGGGTTGCAATGGGGTGGGAAGAACGTAGACGCGTAGACAAGTAGATAAGTAGACAAGTGGACAAGAGACAAGTAGATAAGTAGATAAGTAGAAAGTGGACAAGTAGACAAGTAGACAAGTGGACAAGTGGACAAGTAGACAAGTGGACAAGAGACAAGTGGACAAGAGACAAGTGGACAAGTAGACAAGTAGACAAGTAGACAAGTGGACAAGTGGACAAGAGACAAGTGGACAAGTAGACAAGTAGACAAGTGGACAAGTGGACAAGTAGACACGCGCACAAGTTGTCCTTGTATACGTGTTTACATGTTTCCGTGTTTACCCATGCGCTCCCGCCTGTGCTACACTTGAAAACTCGCGCATAATGAACAACGC
>Ga0138256_10002088_pt1 | contig 21509 bp, 17 predicted proteins | sample KNB2016incub_MG_FD_105486 | JGI IMG/M metagenome (GOLD analysis project Ga0138256, IMG submission 105486) | Active sludge microbial communities from wastewater in Klosterneuburg, Austria - KNB2014incub_MG | ecosystem: Engineered > WWTP > Activated sludge > Unclassified | place: Austria... | reverse complement strand
GTGCAATGCGTACTTTCTTAAACGTCGGTATGAACGATGAGGTCGCAGAGACGTTTAGTCAAAGGACTGATAATGCATGGACGTCTTGGGACAGCTATAGGCGGTTTTTGCAAAGTTGGGGCATGGCAAATGGTGTCGAACGCGATGTCTTTGATCAAATTATGAAAACGTTTAAGAAAGAGATGAACGTCAAACTCAAAGCCGAATTTACCGGCACTCAAATGAGAAGTGTCGCCAAAGCGTATCAATGCGCACTGGAAGAGAGTGGTTTTCAGATTGAAAACAACCCTCTGAAACAGCTGAATCAAGCGATTTATAGTGTGATTGATTCATGGTTTTCTAGCAGTGCCAAAACATTTAGAGACCATATGGAAATTGCAGAAGAATGGGGCACAGCCATTTTAATTCAACAGATGGTTTTAGGCAATAAATCGAAACAATCTGGGACTGGCGTTGTGTTTACCAACAGCCCTTTTAACGATTTATCGGGCATCCACCTATTTGGCGACTATGTTAGGTGTAGCCAAGGCGAGGATGTCGTTTCAGGGCTTGTGCATACACTTGCAATCAGTGAAAGCCAACGCAAGCTCAGCAAACAAGAGAGTTTAGGCTCGCTGGAAAGCGATTTTCCTGAAATCTATCTGGCTTTAAGAAGTCTTGCTTCCAAACTGATTGAACAACATGGTTTTGTGCATCAGGAAATCGAGTTTACATTTGAATCGGAAGATCCTAAAGACCTTTATATTCTTCAAATTCGCAATCAGAAACTTAAAAAGAAAAAAGTAGATCCCTCCAATTTGGTTATCTTTGATAAAGGGTCACTGGTTGGCAGGGGCATTGGGGTGAACAGCGGTATGGTCACTGGGTACGTAGCCTTTGACGCCGAGGATATTGAAATGCTTAAGAATCAAGCGCATCCAATTATATTGATACGCCCATATACCGTCCCTGACGATATACCGCTGATTTTTGCAGCCGATGCACTGGTTACTTCAAAAGGTGGTATTACATCTCATGCAGCCGTTACAGCTGCAGGGTTAGGCAAAGTTTGTATTGTCAACTGTCGATCGCTTTTAATAGACGATGAATCAAAATCGTGTACATTTGAAGGGCACGTTTTCAAAGCTGGAGACAAAATGACCTTGGATGGCTATTTAGGTAATATTTATAAAAGTTAAGTCACATTAACAAAAATATAAACATAAACACTAAAATAAAAAAACAGCACATAATTCTAAGGAGGCACAAAAGTGAACAATTACACGCGAAGCGATTTACAAAACAAAAGATTATTAGGCATCAACGGTATCGGTAGAATTGGAAAATTGACACTTTGGAACCATTTGAACATGAAGCATTTTGATGGCGTCGTCATCAATGCAGGTCGTGAAATTGGAAAGAGTATGGAAGACGTCATGCATTATTTGTCAACAGACTCAACGTATGGTTCAATTGACCGCTTCATGTATGGTTTTTCTGGGCAATCATGTGATGTCAAAATAATCGATCGTGAGCAACGCATTCTTGAGATGAATGGCATGACTGTGAAAATACTTGTCAAAGCTAGAAATCCAAGAGATATCGAGTGGAATAACGAAGGTGTTAGAGTTGTTGTCGATTGCACAGGGGTATTTCTAGATCCAACGGTACCAGCTGACCATCCTAAAGGTAGCCTTCGTGGGCATATCGAAGCGGGTGCCGAGAAAGTTATTCTAAGTGCCCCTTTCAAAATTAAAGATTCTTCTCAAAAAATGCCTGAAGACAGTGGCATGTTCGTTTTTGGTATTAATCATACAAAATATGATCCAATGAAGCACCATGTGTTGTCAGCAACAAGTTGTACGACAACAGGCCTCTCACATATGATGAAGCCACTTGTCTCTAATGAAGAGACTGCGCGCATTGTAACGGCATCAATGACCACCGTACATGCGGCGACGAATAACCAAAGTATCCTCGATGCTGCACCAGGTGCAGGAACAGGCGACCTTAGAAAAGACAGATCACTCTTTAACAATATTATCCCAACGAGCACGGGTGCTGCGATTGCACTTGAAGAAGTCATGCCTGAGATCAAGAGTATTGGCTTTATGGCAGACTCGATCCGCATTCCTACCAGCACTGTCTCTTTAATATCGCTTAACTTGACGTTCCATACGACGCTTGGTGAAAATGGCGAACCAATTATCAACAAAGCGTTTATCAACAACCTTTATAAAGAGGCCAGCGAAGGTGCGCAAAAAGGGCTCCTTTACTTTAGCGAAACACAGAATGTTTCTTCTGACCTCATGGGCATGCAAGCGGCCATCGTCATTGAAGGTCAAGAAAACCACACGAGAACAGGTTTCTTGCCAGTGGATCATAAAACACTGAACCGCCTGGGTATTGAAGTGACACAAGATGCGAATTTGCCTGTAACACATGCAAAAATATTTGGTTGGTATGACAATGAATTTGGCAGCTATGTTAATTGCTTAGGTAAATTGACACAGTTTGTTGAAAAAAATCTAATATAATCCGTTTAAGAATCTCAGTTTTCTGAGATTCTTTTTTTTTTAACACAGATCGGATAATCACAAGAATAACAGGTGAAAATTACAGTGATAAAAAAAGATAATTTCAGTTGACAAGGTTAGAAAAAAGATGATAAAATAATTTTAAGTAAACAATTGATTACAAATCGAACATATGCTTAGAAATACAACCCCGTCATTACAGGTGAATTTACACGATGTAGATTTAAAAAGGAGGCGTCATGACCAATAGAGAACAAGAAATTTTAGCCCTTCTTCGAACAAGTCCGCTCATCTCGCAAATTGAATTGGCCCAAACGCTTGGTATCACAAGATCTTCTGTAGCCGTACATATCACGAATCTTATGAAGAAAGGCCATATTCTCGGAAAGGGTTACATTGTACGCGAAGAGGATTACGTTTGTGTCATTGGCGGATCGAACATGGATATACAAGGTTTTCCAAATTCCGAGCTTATCTATAAAGATTCGAACATTGGAAAAGTGAAAATGTCGCTGGGTGGCGTTGGTCGCAACATAGCTGAAAACTTGGTGCGTATGGGCATTCATACCCGTTTGATTAGCATCATCGGAGATGATGTTTATGGCCATAAGATACTGGAAGAGGCAAAGTATATTGGGCTTGATATGCAAGATTCACTGATTTTAAATGGCGAGAGCACATCAACGTACCTGTCGATCCTTGATCACAGCATGGATATGGTGCTAGCGATTTCACATATGGACATTTGTGAACGCATGACGGTTGAATTTATCAAAGGCAAGCGTCACGTTATTGAACATGCAAGCTTATGTGTGCTGGATACAAATTTGCCAATTGAAGTGATTGAATACATTGTCACAACGTTTAAAGACACCGTATTTTTTCTCGATACCGTATCAAGTGCCAAAGCACAAAAGGTCAAATCACTGATCGGTTATTTTCATACGATTAAGCCCAATCGCATTGAAGCCGAAATTTTGACAGGCGTTAAGATCAATGACCACTCAGATTTATCAAAAGCAGCAGATATCTGCCATGAAAAAGGTGTCACACAAGTTTTTATAAGCCTAGGTGAAGAAGGTGTCTATTATAGCAATAAAGATTCGTCAAAAATTATCAAAGCACCTAATATTTCCATTGTCAACGCAACAGGGGCAGGAGATGCTTTCTTGGCAGCTTTGGCTGTAGGCTATGTTAGGCAAATGAGCACTGAAGAATCCGCTAAATTAGCGGTTGCAGCCTCTGTCATAGCACTGTCACATGAAAATACCATTAACCCAATGATGTCCGAAGAGACACTTTTTGAAAAAGTAAAGGAGCTAAACTTATGTTAGAAAAATATTTAGAGATTAAACCAGAAGTGGCACAGGCCATTAAAGAAGGAAAAGCAGTTGTCGCACTTGAATCGACGATTATCTCTCACGGTATGCCTTATCCAAGAAATGTAGAAACAGCCCTTAAAGTGGAACAGATTATTAGAGACAATGGCGCAATTCCTGCCACGATAGCCATACTTGGCGGCAAATTGAAAGTGGGTTTAACAGAGGAAGAAATCGAATATCTTGGCAAAACACCAAATGTGATCAAAACTTCAAGACGCGATATTCCATTTATCGTCGCTCAAAAAAAAGATGGCGCAACAACAGTGGCATCAACGATGATTCTCGCATCACTTGCAGGGATTAAAATCTTTGCAACCGGTGGGATCGGTGGGGCACATAGAGGCGCAGCTGAATCATTTGACATTTCAGCAGACCTTCAAGAGCTTGCGCATACAAATGTAGCGGTGGTTTGTGCAGGGGCGAAATCCATCTTAGATATCGGTTTGACGCTTGAATATCTTGAAACCAATGGCGTGCCTGTGGTTGGTTTTCAAACAAATGAATTACCTGCATTCTATACAAGAAAGAGCGGCTTTGGCGTGGATTACCGCGTAGACACAGAAAAAGAGCTTGCACTAGCGCTTAAAGCGAAATGGGATCTTGGTTTAAGTGGTGGCGTTGTGGTTGCTAACCCAATTCCCGTTGCCTTTGAAATGGACTTTGATACGATTAATTTTGCAATTGATAGCGCCGTTGCAGAAGCCGAAAAAGCAGGTATCAAAGGCAAAGAGTCAACACCTTTTCTTCTCGCAAAAGTCAAAGAAATTACGGGTGGGGATAGCCTAGACTCAAATATAGAGCTCGTCTACAGCAACGCGAAAGTGGCAGCTGTTTTGGCTGTAGAATTTTCAAAATTATAAAATGACCTAAATAATAGACAGCCCCGTGAAAAGTTGTGGATAACGCCCAACGTCACGGGGTTTTTTATGCGAAAAAATTTGGAACCTTCTATTTTTTTTTGAAATTATAGGCAGTTGTGTATTGACATCGAACCACCAATCCCGTAATCTTTAAGTAGCAACCTTTAGATATACATCTGATATATCAGTGAATTTAAACGTATACTAAATCTGACAAAGGGGTAAACTATGATTGAAGTGAGATGGCATGGTCGAGGTGGACAGGGAAGCTTTACTGTTGCTCGATTATTGGGACTTGCAGCATCCGTATATGACGGCAAATATGCACAAGCTTTTCCGTCATTTGGACCAGAAAGACGCGGTGCACCTGTAACAGGCTTTACAAGAATTGATGCAAATAAAATTACCGATCGCAGTGAACTCGATGTTTGCGACTATGTGGTTGTTCTTGATGAAACACTTTGGGGCAAAGACGTGCTCGCAGGCCTCAAAAAAGACAGCTTGATCGTCGTCAACACCACCGATGTGACACCTTATGCGCAGGACTTAGATTATAGAATCATTGGGATTGACGCCACAAAATTGGCACTTGAATACTTGGGCATTCCCATTACAAATACAGCAATGTTAGGCGCGTTAGTTGCAGCAACAGGTGTCGTAGAAATTGAAAGTTGTAAAGAAGCGATGCGTGATAGTATGGCGCCGAAACTGGCTGAGAAGAATATAAAATTGTTTGAATACGTGCTTAAGGAGGTTGCCTCTTATGAATAAACCGAAAATGAAAGCATTTACAGAACCAACTACAGTACGCGATTATCCTATGGGTGCAACGTGCCCAAGTGATCATATAACAAGCATTAATGCAGGCTGGAGAACGTATAGACCTGTTATTGACCAAGTTAAATGCGTGAACTGCATGCGTTGTTTTCTTGTTTGTCCAGATGGCGTTATCGATAAATCTGGTGAACAACTAGAGATTGATTACGATTTTTGTAAAGGCTGCGGCGTATGTGCTTATGAGTGCAAAGTCAAAGCGATTGCAATGGTAAAGGAGGCGGACTTCCATGTCTAGAAAATTTATTAGCGGTAACGACGCAGTCGCAGAAGGCGTTAGACTCGCGAGACCCCATGTTATTTCAGCCTATCCAATCACCCCACAAACCATCGTCGTTGAACGCCTTTCAGATTTTTGTGAAGATGGCTCATTAAACGCGATTTACATGCATGTTGAATCTGAACATAGCGCCCTTGCAGCGGCCATGGGCGTGAGTTCCGTAGGCGCACGTGCCTTTACAGCGACATCGTCTCAAGGCCTTTTGTATATGGCTGAAAATTTACCTTATGCCAGTGGCGCACGTATGCCAATTGTCATGATGAATGCGAACAGAGCATTGGCGACGCCATGGAATATTTATGGCGATCAAATGGACTCTATGTTCATGCTCAATTCAGGATGGATTCAAGTTTATGTTGAAGACGCACAAGAAGCACTGGATATGATGATTCAATCGTACAAAATTGCAGAAGACCCTAAAGTATTGACACCTTTTATGGTGAATTTGGATGGTTTCGTCCTCACTCATACGTATGAAGTGGTTGAAATCCCTGAACAAGATAAAGTGGATGCCTATTTACCACCGCTTAAACTTACTGAAAATGTCATGACGCTAGAAAAGCCAATGAGTCTATGTATCACAGCAGGCAATAATTACAATATGGAATTCAAAATCAAACAGAACGAAGAGATGATTGAATCCATTGATGTCATCAAATCGGTAGATGCCTCTTTTGCCGAAGCGTTTGGCCGCAAATACCATGGTCTTTTAGAAACCATTAATTGCGAAGACGCTGAGGTTGTTTTGATCACAACGGGCAGCATTACAGGTACGAGCCGCATGATTCTTAAAGAGCTCAGAGCGCAAGGCAAAAAAGTAGGCCTTTTGAAACTACGTTACCTTAGACCTTTCCCAACAGAGGCGCTCACTGAAGCCTTAAAGCATATTAAAGTCATAGGCGTTGTCGATAAGAACATTTCTTTTGGCTATGAAGGCACGATTTTCACAAATGTTAATTCTGCGATTCTTCAGGCCGGATTAACGCCGAAAGTGCATAATTTTATCTGTGGTCTTGGTGGTAGAGACGTGACGAAAGACAATATCAGAGAAATGTATGAAGCAATGCTTTCAACGGCTGAAGGTAATGCCGGAGAAATAATTCAGTACATGAATGTGAGGTGTGCGCTATAATGGTAAAATTAAATGGAAAAAATTTGACAAACGATGAATTGTTTTATGGCCATAAAGCATGTGGCGGTTGTGGCGAGAGCTTAGCGGTTAGGTTGGCAATGAAAATACTTGGCGAGCGTACATTTGCATCGCTTCCAGCGGGCTGTATGTCAGCGGTTTCATTTATCTATCCAAATATGGCGTTTAAAACGAATGCCATTATCACACCCTTTGCATCAACGGGCGCTGTGGCTGCAGGTGTTGCAGCGGGCCTTAAAGCACTTGGTATTGAAAATACACATTCTGTGGGCTTTGCAGGCGACGGCGGTACGGCAGATATCGGTTTACAAGCATTATCAGGGGCTATTGACCGTGGCGATAATATTATTTATTTCTGTAACGATAACGAAGCTTATATGAACACGGGCATTCAAAAAAGTGGTCTAACGCCATTTGGTACAAAGACGACGACCTCACCAGCGGGCAAAAACTTACCTGGTTCTGTCACAATGAAAAAGAACATGTTTGAAATTGTAGCGGCGCACGATATCGCTTATGCGGCAACAGCAAGTGTTGGCTACCTCGAAGACTTTATGATGAAAGTTCAAAAGGCAAAGGAAGTGAAAGGAACATCGTATATTCATATCCTTGCGCCATGCCCAACAGGCTGGGGAACCGCAACTGAAATCACAATTGCGCTTGCAAAAGAAGCGGTAGATTGTGGTTTGTGGTATCTTGCAGAATATGAAAATGGCGCATTCAAACTCAATAAAAACCCTAAAGAATTTTCACCGATAGAAAATTATGTAAAGCAACAAGGCCGTTTCAAGCACCTTAAAGAAGAAGATATTAAGACGCTTGAAGCCCACCGAGATTATAAATGGCATAAAATGAGACAAAACTGGCAAGTTTAATTTAAGTAGAATCAAATCAAATTGAATCAAATAAAGCAGCTTGACAGTGATTTTGGGTCACTTCAAGCTGCTTTTTAAAATTTAACTTGAATAATTATTGAAAAGCGTTAAAATGGTAATAACATTTATAGTTCAGTGTTGATCAAAGCTAAGATTTTTCAAGTCGCTTTAGAGAGCCGGTGGTTGGTGCAAACCGGTGCGAACAAAAGTCCATCCACTTTGGGAGCTGTCGGCGATAAACCGAAGGGACTGCCCTTTATAGCAGATACGAGATGGTTTAGACAATGGTCTAAGCAATTTGGGTGGCAACGCGGAATCTTCCGTCCCTTATGATTATGGGATTGGGGGCTTTTTTTTTACCATTTTTATCAAATCATTAATCAAATCATTAATCAATCAATCAATCAATACAAGGAGGAAACCATGTTAGATATTAAAATGATCCGTTCAAATCCGGATCTCGTCAAAGCAAACATTAAAAAGAAGTTCCAGGACCACAAACTCATCTTAGTGGATGAAGTCATTGAGATGGATACGGCGTTTAGAGCGGCGAAGACAAGAGGCGATGAACTCAGGGGCATGCGCAACACCATCAGCAAAGAAATTGGCGCATTTATGGCAAAGGGCCAAAAAGAAGAAGCTGAAAAAACGAAAGAAAAAGTGGCAGCGGTTTCTAAGGAACTTGCGGACCTTGAAGTTTTAGAGGCAGAATTGGCTGTAAAAATCAAAGACCGTATGATGATAATTCCAAATATTATTGACGATTCTGTGCCTATTGGTAAAGACGATAGCGATAATGTAGAAGTTGAAGTATTTGGTGAACCCTTTGTGCCTGCATTTGAAGTCCCTTATCACGTTGAAATTATGGAAAAGCTCAGAGGCCTTGACCTTGAAAGCGCACGAAAAACAAGCGGTAACGGGTTTTATTATTTAAGAGGAGACATCGCGCGCCTACACTCTGGCATTTTATCTTATGCAAGAGACTTTATGATTGATCGAGGTTTTGAATATTATATCCCACCATTCATGATTAGAAGCGAAGTGGTAACAGGCGTTATGAGCTTTACTGAAATGGAAAATATGATGTACAAAATCGAAGGGGAAGATTTATACCTCATCGGTACAAGTGAACACTCAATGATTGGCAAGTTTATCGAGACGATGATTGAAGAGGAAGAGTTGCCACAAGCCATGACGAGCTATTCCCCTTGTTTTAGAAAAGAAGTGGGTGCACATGGCATTGAAGAGCGTGGTGTGTACCGCATCCATCAATTTGAAAAACAAGAGATGGTTGTTGTCTGTAAACCTGAAGAGAGTCAAGAATGGTTCGAAAAACTCTATACAAACACCATTGATTTCTTTAGAACGTTAGATATTCCAGTGAGAGCGCTTGAATGCTGTTCAGGCGATTTGGCCGATCTTAAAGTAAAAAGCATCGACGTTGAAGCGTGGTCACCGCGTCAGAAAAAATATTTTGAAGTGGGCAGCTGTTCGAATCTTGGTGATGCCCAAGCGAGAAGACTTGGCATCCGCGTAAGAGGCAAAGATCAAGCCAATTACTTTGCCCATACGCTGAACAACACTGTAGTCGCACCGCCGCGTATGCTCATCGCTTTCCTTGAAAACAACCTTCAAGAAGATGGTTCAATCAAAATTCCAAAACCGCTTCAAATGTACATGGGCGGCAAAGACCTCATTAAATAAATACTTTGAATCAAAAACGCACATGCCCATCAGGCTTTGTTAAACCTGTAAGCATGTGCGTTTTTTTAACGTTTGGTCATGTAGGCGGCTGGAAAAAGGACCGCTAGGATCGTGAGAAGTGCCGAAAAAGCGCGTAGACTGATGGATTGTATGCCTAATTGCTGCATCATGAATTCACTGGCCATGATAAAAAGTGGGTGGGCATAATAAATGAGCTGCGTCGCATCACCAAGTCTGCGGATTCGTCCGCGCATTTGATCGCTCAAAATTTTGCGCGTCGCTATGTGATCCGTCAACCCTTCGAATCCGAACAAAAGCGTTAAAATACTCGCTGCACTGAACAAAACATAAAAAAATGAATTCATAAATGATGGCAATGGAAACCAACCATTTTGACCATTAAAAAAGAGGCACGTATTGAGACCGCCTACAAAAAGGAAAGCCATGAAATGAAGCCAATAAGGCTTACATATTTTTTTTAATTGTGGCAAGTTGACACTGAGCAAAAGGCCGAGCCCAAAATAACTAAAATAAGTGATGAACAATCGATCACGCCATTCAAAAGGCACTGTAATCAAAGCGAGTTGAAGGGTAAGTATGCCTAGAAACGTTAGTTTTTCACCGATTTTTGCAGCTATATAGTGTAATAATGGGTATAAGATATAAAACTGAATGATGATCACCATAAAATAGAGATGATAGATAAACGTTCCAAACAAGAGCCCATTCAAGATAAAGCGCGCATCAAGGGGATAGAATCCCATTTTCATGTAGATAAAATAATAGCCAAGTGACCATAAAACATAAGGAACGATCAACTTCGGCAGTCGTTTCTTCCAGTATTCAAGGGGTGATAAAGGCTTGCCACGGTAGATGCTATGTAGCAAAAAGCCACTTATGAATATAAATATGGGGACAGCGGGCTTCGCAATCTGGTTAATGAGGACAAAAAATGCCTGAGCTGAGCTATTTTGCATCAGTGAAACCACAGGTGTTGCGGTGATGTGGATTAATACCACCATTAAACATGCCATAATGCGCATAAAGTGGATACTCATATATTGTTTGCGCGCCATATGCCCTCCTATTGCCTAAAATCGGTACTTGACCATTATACCAAGTGGCATTGGATACTTCAACACCACGTAAGTTAAATTTTAAAAGGAGTGATTTATATGAAAAAAATGATTTTCATTTTGGTGGTTACTTTGTCCCTATTTGTTGTTTTTGGGTGTTCAAATAATGTGCCGAATGTTTCAACGTCAACGGAAGAAGTTACCATGCCAACCACAGAATTAACAGAGCCTACCTCTGAATCAGAGGAAAAAAATATTGTCGATGCATTTATTGCGATGGGGGCGTCTGAGTCGATAGATCTTATAAGAATGTCAGATTTTTTAGAGGCAAACATCTCGAGACTATCTCCTGAAAATGCTGACCAGATGCTCCAAACCTATGAATCTGCTCAAATGGATGTTTTACCAACGTATCAAGATGCTTTCCTTAACGATCCTATCCAAAGCATTCTTTTGACATATTCTATAGAAGATTTGCGTCAAAATCTTGTGCAGGAAGTTGAAATAAGTGATTTGTTAAAAGAAGCGGCATCGATCGGGTACAAGATCGAGGCAGTTGAGGGGACGGTTGCACCCTATGTGGATTATGGTTATTTCGCGAGATTTAATCCGTATTCCACTAAGTCAACAGGCGCATTTTATACACTTATGAAGACAGAATCGGACAACCCTTCACAAAAGGACGCCGCTCTATTGATTTCTTGGGAAGAAGTTTTGCAAAGAGGTATGAATTTTGAATCTTTTTTACAGAACTATCCCGGCTCATTTTATGCAGAAAGAGCCAATATGCATCTTGAAGGGTATAGCTATATATCAATCAACGGCACTGCAAACGTACCTCTGTTTGACTATGACACAAACATTATGAATGCAGAAGCAAAAGCAGCCTATCTCACTTTTGTTGGAAAAGAGCAAAAGACGACCTTTGCAGAGGGTGTAAAAACCTTTGTATTATTACTTGAGAAACATCAATTTATAAAAACAGCAGAAATAGAAGCCTTTATAAGTCATCAATAGTAAAAATGCCCGCAAGACGCACGCAATTTGTTTGTCAGCCCTATTGACATAGTGTATAATAAGTTTGGTAGATGACTTGCGAGTATGCTGGAATGGCAGACAGGTACGACTCAGAATCGTATGATTAATATCGTGTGGGTTCAAGTCCCATTACTCGCACCAAATCTCACCTATTTGCTTTTTTTTATGAATATTGGGTATAAACCTCTCTGTGAAGGGAGGTTTTTTTATGGACAAACGCTTAGGGATGGTCATCATCCTATTTGTAACACTGATACTGACATCTTGTAGTTCGGAGTCACCCACGATTGAGTCAACTGAGGCGACTATAATATCATCTGAAACCACCGCAGAAATAACGGAGATGCTGACGGAAGCTCCATCCGCATTAAATCTAATTACGAGAGATTCAGTCGTAGACCAATACATGTATGAGTTGGTTATGTCATCTGATGGAAAAGTCGTCGGCGGGTTTAATATATGGGCAGATGGCGATTTGGTTAGATTTGATTTAGCGGATTCAGGTCAGTCTATGTATTTCGATTATGGAAAGAAAGAAGCTTATATTTATATCACAGAAGGTAATACGCTTATGAAAGTGCCGATTGATACGCTTGGAAATGAATGGGAATCACCATTTATATTCGCATCCGAATTAGACGATGTAGCACTTTCTGCCATGAATTATAAAGGCAATGAAACACTGGACGGGAAAAAATGCCAAATTTTTGAATATGATAACTTGGGTACAACGGCCACCTATTATGTTTGGGAAGAAGAAGGTTTGATTATCAAGATGATTCTTGAATACGAGGGCCAACCGACTTATGAATACTATTTTAAAAATCTCGACATAAATGGCAACTACGATAAAGAACTTGAAATACCTGCTGATGCAAAATTGGTCGGATAACGTGAGGTAAAGCGCATGTGTGAACGTATAAAAAAAATTATACGTTCATTTTTTTTTGTGGTAAACTAGGGGTATTCAGCACGTTAAATAGGAGGCAGTATGGCATTTAAAGATTTTATATATGAAAGACCGAATATGGCACAAATTAAAGATACGTTCGATGCGTTGATTGAGCGGTTTAACCAGGCGACGGATTGTAACGCACAAATTGCCGTTGTTACTGAGATCAATGCAATAAGAAATCATATTGAAACGATGGGACAACTGGTCGGGGTTAGACACACCATAGATACCACCGATGGGTTTTACGATGCGGAAAATGATTTTATCGATGCGGCGATGCCAAAGTACATGGAAATGGTGGATCAGTATTACCGTGCAATGGATGCTTCAAGATTTAAAGAAGGGCTGAAAGCGGAATTTGGTGCCCATATTTTTAATATCATTGATGTGAAGCTTAAAACATTTCACCCGGATATCTTGGATGATTTAAAGCAAGAAAATATTCTGAACTCAAAATATACAAAACTTAGAACTTCAGCAAAAATAATGTTTGAAGGTGAAGAACGCAACCTTGCTCAAATGGTGCCATTCTATGAATCCACCAATAGGGAAACCCGTAAAGCGGCTCAAGAGGCGGCGACACAGTTTTTTGCAGATAATGAAGCGGCTTTTGATAACCTGTATCATGAAATGGTTCAAACGAGAGACCGTATCGCTAAGAAACTGGGGTATGCAAATTTCGTTGAGGTCGGCTATATGCGTCTTTCAAGAACGGATTATGACGCAAAAATGGTAGCGACTTACCGCAAACAAGTGCTTGACGACCTTGTACCAATTACAATGACTCTTAGAGAGAGACAAATGCAACGTCTCAACCTTGAATCGCTTAAATATTATGATGAGCCCCTTGCTTTTTTAACAGGAAATGCCACGCCAAAAGGGGATTCTGCATGGATTCTTGAAAATGGCCGTAACATGTATGAAGCCCTCTCTAAAGAGACAGGCACATTCATCAACTTTATGCTGGACAACGATTTGATGGATCTTGAAGCGAAAAAAGGCAAAGCAGGTGGTGGTTACTGCACGTATCTGAGTGATTTTAGAGCGCCGTTTATCTTCTCTAACTTTAACGGTACCTCAGGCGATATCGATGTGTTAACGCACGAAGCGGGCCATGCCTTCCAGTGTTTCCAGAGCCGCGACTATGCACTTCCAGAGTATCAATTTCCAACATTAGAAGCCTGTGAAATTCATTCGATGAGCATGGAATTTCTCACCTACCCATGGATGGCCTCTTTTTTTAAAGAAGATGAGGATAAATATAAGTTTAATCATGTCAATGAAGCGCTGCTATTCATTCCATATGGCATTTTAGTGGATGAATTCCAACACTTTGTCTATGAAAATCCTGAAGTTACACCTGACGTGAGAAAAGCGAAATGGCGTGAACTTGAGAAAAAATATAAACCCTATACAGATTATGAGACCAATAATTTTCTTGAAAGAGGCGGTTATTGGTTCAGACAAGGCCATATTTTCACAGACCCATTTTACTACATCGATTACACCTTAGCGCAGGTGTGTGCGTTCCAATTTTTAATTAAATCAAATGAAGACAGAGACAAAGCATGGCAGGATTATCTGGCGCTTTGTAACAAAGGTGGGAGTGCAGCATTTACAACACTTATGGCGTCTGCTGGTCTCGATAGCCCTTTTGAAATGGGATCACTTAGAAAGACCATTCCAGCACTTGTTGCCATACTCAACGGCATCGATGACAAAAATTTGTAATAGTTAAAAACTTATCACAAGCTTGTCAAAAAAATCAGTTGAAAAACCCAGTCTTTTCGCATAAAATGAAGTAGATGAGGGTCAGCTCTCTAAACAAGTAAATACTGGAACCAAATGACGATAATGCGAGATACGACGACTTTCTCTGGAAGCCGATTGTAGCCGAAGGAGCAAGGGGTTGTTTGTCGACAACTTTGAATCTCTCAGGCAAATGTAGTGTTATCCGATGGAACTCTGGAGAGCCCTTTAAGTAGGCACCGAAGGCGGAAGTGCAAAGCAACAATGGTTTTGCAAGTAACTCTCAGGTAAAAATACAGAGGTATATAATGGCTGCTAGCATTGCTATACCATTGTATGCCTCTTTTTCGTATTTGCTTTAAGGCGTCCAAAAAAATAAATGATTATGAGGAGGTTGCATTATGGATTCAGTAAAAAAAACGGCACTCTATGATGAACACGTCGCATGCGGCGGTAAGATCATCGACTTTGCAGGATGGGCTTTGCCTGTTCAGTATGAGGGTATCATTGAGGAACATGAAGCTGTAAGAAATGCTGCAGGTATTTTCGATGTCTCTCACATGGGTGAAGTAGATGTAATCGGCAAAGATGCTTTTGCATTTGTACAAAACCTAGTGACAAATGATGTGTCAACACTTGAAGACAATCAAATTCTCTATGCTATGATGTGCTATGAAAGTGGCGGCGTTGTAGATGATCTGCTCGTTTACAAATTTGCAGACGATCATTTTTACTTGGTTATCAATGCGAGCAATGTAGAGAAAGATTTCGCATGGATGCAAGAACAAGCGAAAGGTTATGACCTCAGTTTGGTCAATCTTTCAGATTCTGTTTCTGAGGTTGCGATCCAAGGTCCAAAAGCTGAAGCAATTTTACAACTTATTTCAGATGTAAATTTAGCGGACATTAAGTTTTTCTATTGCAACCGCAATGTCACCATTGAAGGTGCTAAATGTTTAGTATCTAGAACAGGTTACACAGGTGAAGATGGTTTTGAAATCTATGCTGCACATGCAGATATCGCTAAAATTTGGCGCAAACTTCTTGAAGTGGGCAAAGAACTTGGACTTAAACCAACGGGTTTAGGATGCCGTGACACTTTAAGATTTGAAGCGGCATTACCGCTTTATGGTCATGAAATCGACAAAGACATCACACCACTTGAAGCAGGGCTCGGCTATTTCGTTAAACTTGGCAAAGAAGGTTTTATTGGTAAAGAGGCATTAGTGGCTCAAAAGGCAAATGGCTTACCAAGAAAAACGATTGGACTTGAAATGCTTAAAGGGATTCCAAGACAAGGTTATGAAGTGTTAGCAGGCGATAAGGTTATTGGCGTAATCACGACAGGCTATATGTCACCGACGCTTAAGAAAAATATTGCACTGGCTCTTGTGGATGCAAACTATGGCGAAATGGGTTCGGAGCTTGGCGTACAGGTTCGTAAAAATGTGTTCCCAGCAACCGTCGTTCCTAAAAAATTCTATCAAAAACAATACAAAAAATAACATAAGATTAATATAAGAATTATTTTTAGAAACAAATGATTTGAGGTATACTAATTTTAGGACAGGGTTCCTACACTATTTAAAAATCAGGAGGTTATTTTTATGAAAATTGTTAGCGGATTATACTATACAAAAGACCATGAGTGGGTAAAAGTTGAAGGCAATACAGCAACAGTTGGCATCACTGATTTTGCTCAACACGCTTTAGGCGCTATCGTTTATGTTGAATTGCCTGAAGTAGATGAAGTGGTTGAAGGCGAAGAAAGCTTTGGTACAATCGAATCTGTAAAAGCAGCTTCTGACATGCTTATGCCAGTAACTGGAACAATTTTAGAAGTTAATGAAGAACTTGAAAATGACCCATCACTTGTAAACTCTGATCCATATGAAAACTGGATTATGAAAATCAGTCTTTCTAACCAAGCGGATCTTGATGAACTCATGAATGCTGAAGAATATGAAGCGTTCTGTAACGAGGAGGCGTAAATGTTTCCATATATCCCAAATACTGATCAAGATGTGAAAGAGATGCTTGAAGTACTTGGTTTAGAATCGATCGATCGATTATTCGATGATATTCCTGCAGCGGTTAAGCTTGGAAGACGACTAAACCTCGGTGGCCCTCTTTCTGAACTCGAAGTATCTAAAATAATTAAAACCATTGCCAATAAAAATATAAGCACAGAAGAACTCGTTTGCTTTAGAGGCGCTGGTGCCTATGACCATTTGATTCCAACGGTCGTACACCATTTGCTTTCAAGATCTGAGTTTTATACGGCCTATACGCCGTATCAACCAGAAATAAGCCAAGGCACACTTCAGGCAGTTTTTGAATATCAGTCTATGATAGCTAATTTAACAGGAATGGAAGTGTCTAATGCTTCTATGTACGATGGCGCATCTGCAACTGCTGAAGCGGCAATGCTTGCAGCGGCAAACCAAAAGGGTGATACCATCGTAATTTCTGAGACAGTTAACCCACAAACACGTGCAGCGGTTAAAACGTATATGCGTTTTTATGGCACTAAAGTTGTAGAAGTGCCTTCAAAAAATGGTGTAACAGATATTGAAGCTCTAAAGGGCCTCGTAGATGCCAACACAGTTGGTGTGATCATTCAAACGCCAAACTTCTTTGGAAACATTGAAGATTGTACAGAAGCGGTAGAAATCGCACATGACAACAAAGCATTATTTATCATGAACGTTGATCCAATTTCACTTGGCATGCTTAAATCGCCAGGTGAATACGGTGCAGACCTTGCAGTAGGCGAAGGCCATGTATTAGGAAATGCGCTTAACTTCGGCGGTCCTTACCTTGGTTTTATGGCTGCAAATAGCAAACAAATGCGAAAAATGCCTGGACGTATTGTTGGTCAAACCGTGGACCTTGATGGCAAACGCGCCTTTACCCTTACGCTTCAAGCACGTGAGCAACATATCAGAAGAGATAAAGCGACATCAAATATTTGTTCAAATCAAGCGCTTAATGCACTTGCTGCGACGATTTATTTAAGTGCTCTTGGTAAGAAAGGCCTTAAAGAAGTTGCTGAAAGTTCAGCTAAAAAAGCGTATTATGCACAAGGCAAGCTCATTGCAACTGGCAAATTTAGAGCGGTATACGATCAACCGTTTTTTAGAGAATTCGTACTTGAAACGGATGTGGATGTTGAAACCCTCAACGCAGAACTTGCAAAAAGAGGCTTCTTAGGCGGGTATAACCTCAGCAAGGATTATCCGTCAGATAAAAATCGAGTGTTGTTCTGTGTCACAGAAAAACGTACGATTGAAGAAATCGATTGTCTCGTTAAAGCAATGGAGGAAATCTCATGGTAAAATACGATAAACTTATATTTGAAATTTCAACCGAAGGCAGACGTGGCTACAGACTTCCAAGCTGTAACGTTGATAGCGTCAATCTTGACGCTATGATTCCAGAATCACTGCGCAGAAAAGAAGCGCTCATTTTACCAGAAGTCAGTGAACCGCAATTGGTTAGACATTACACGCTGCTTAGCAATAAAAATTTCGGCGTTGATACTGGGTTTTACCCACTTGGTTCATGTACGATGAAATACAACCCAAAAATAAATGAAGATATGGCGAATTTAACAAAATTCTCTGCCCTTCACCCTTTACAAGATGAAAATTCTACACAAGGCGCTTTTGAACTTATGCATAATTTGTCGGGCATGCTTTCAGAAATCGGCGGCATGGATACTTTTACACTTCAACCTGCTGCGGGTGCTCAAGGTGAGCTTGTTGGTCTTATGATCATCAAAGCCTATCACGAAAAGCGCGGCGACCAAAAAAGAACTAAAATCATCGTACCTGACTCGGCTCACGGCACAAACCCTGCTAGTGCAAACGTAGCGGGATTTGATATCGTTGAGATCAAATCAGATAAAGATGGTGGTGTTGATTTAGAGAACCTAAAAGCTGTTCTTGGAGACGATATTGCTGGCCTTATGCTGACAAATCCAAGTACGGTTGGTTTATTTGAACAAGATATTGAAGAAATTGCTAAACTCGTTCATGAATGTGGCGGTTTACTCTATTACGATGGCGCGAACCTCAATGCTATTATGGGTCAAACAAGACCTGGCGATATGGGCTTCGACGTTGTGCATTACAACCTTCACAAGACATTTACAACACCACACGGCGGCGGCGGTCCTGGTTCAGGTCCAGTTGGCGTGAAAAAGTTTCTTGAGCCATTCTTGCCATCCCCAGTTGTTACAAAGGGCGCAGACAAATACTTCTTGGATTATGACAGACCAGATAGTATTGGTAGAGTCAAAGCGTTCAATGGCAACTTCGGTATGCTTGTAAGAGCGTATACGTATATTCTCACCATGGGTGCAGAAGGTTTAAAACGTGCCTCAGAAATGGCTGTTTTAAATGCAAACTATGTTCAAGAAAAACTCAAACCTTATTATAACTTGCCTTTTGATACCATCTGTAAACACGAATGTGTTTTTGCAGGTCTTAAAAATGAACTTAACCACTGTAGCACTTTAGATGTGGCTAAGAGACTTTTGGATATGGGTTATCATCCGCCAACCATTTACTTCCCACTGATCGTGCCTAATGCGCTCATGATCGAGCCTACAGAAACCGAGAGTAAAGAAACTTTGGATGCTTTTATAGCCGTTATGATTCAAATCAGCAAAGAAGCTGATGAGACACCTGAACTTCTTAAAAATGCACCAACAACGACTCAAATTCGTCGTGTTGATGAAGTTATGGCAGCAAGATCACCAATCCTTAAATGGGAAAAGAACTAGTTCAGGAGGAACCATGCAAAAGAAAATAGTCGTCATTGGTGGCGGACCAGGTGGTTACGTTGCAGCGATCAGAGGTGCCCAACTCGGCGCTAAAGTTACGTTGATCGAAAGACATAAAATTGGTGGAACTTGCCTCAACTACGGCTGTATTCCAACTAAAACCCTTTATAGAAACGCTGAACTCCTACACACTTTGGCACATATCGAAGATTTCGGTATCAAAGTGGATGGCTTCAGCATCGATATGGATAAAATTCAAGCCCGCAAAGACGACGTCGTTAAGACGCTCGTCGGCGGTATTGAGCAACTCATCAAGGCAAATGGCATTGAAGTGATTGAAGGCTCAGCAAGTTTTGTTAACGCGACGACCTTGAAAGTGGTTAAGAGCGATGGCGAAACGATTGAAGTAACAGGCGACGATATCATCATTGCCACTGGCTCAACCACACAAATACCACCGTTTGAAGGTGTAAAGCTTCCAGGTGTCATCACGAGCAAAGAGCTTTTGGAAGTGACGGATGTGCCTGAGAAACTCGTTATCATCGGTGGTGGCGTTATCAGTATGGAATTTGCGGGTATTTTCGCCGCTTTAGGCTCTGAAGTTTCAGTGCTGATAAGAAGCGATCGCTTTTTAAGAGAAGTGGATACAGAGCTTACAAAACGCTTTGGTGCTACTTTAAAGAAAAAAGGCATTGATCTACACAAGTCTATTGAAAATATGGCGATTGTTCAAACGGAAAATGGCCTAGCTGTCACAGGCAATGGCCCAAAAGGTCCCGTTGAATTTCCAGCAACAAATGTTTTGCTTTCCACAGGTAGAAGCCCTGTCTATAGAGATTTAAACCTAGAAGCAGCTGGCGTTGAAGTGTCGAAAAAAGGCATTACCTGCGACCACCATACATTCAAAACGAATGTCGATCATGTTTATGCGATTGGCGACGTCAACGGCATCATCATGTTGGCGCATGCCGCTTCACATCAAGGTCTTGCAGCTGTAGAAGCCATCATGGGCATCGATCATAAAGGCAACCATGATGCGGTTCCAAATTGCATCTTTGTATTCCCTGAAATTGCCACAGTTGGCATCAGTGAAGACGAAGCCATGGAGCAAGGACTTGAAATTAAAAAAAGCAAATTTATGTTTGGTGCAAATGGCAAAGCGCTTTCAATTGGCGAGCCAGAAGGGTTTATCAAAGTGATTTCAGATATGAACGATGTTGTTATCGGCGTTCACATCATGGGGCCACATGCATCTGATTTAATTGCGGAAGGTACACTTGCCGTTGCAAATAAAATGACGGTGGACCAGATTGCCAACACAATCCATGCGCATCCGACGCTTTCAGAAGCGTTTGCAGAAGCGACACTTGGCCTTCGTGGGGAAGCAATTCATATGGCACCACCAAAGCTTAAGAAGTAGATAATTGAGGAGACTGAGTGATGAATTTTGATATGATAAAGAAAAATGATCCAGAGCTTTATGAATCAATGATGCTTGAGCTTAAAAGACAATCGAGCAATATCGAACTGATTGCCTCTGAGAATTTTACGAGCCTTGCTGTTATGGAAGCGGCGGGTTCACATTTAACCAATAAATACGCCGAAGGTTATCCTGGCAAGCGTTACTACGGTGGCTGTGAATATGTTGACATCAGTGAAAATCTTGCAAGAGATCGTATGAAAGCACTTTTTGGTGCAGAGCATGCCAATGTACAACCCCATTCAGGTTCACAAGCCAATATGGGCGTTTACATGGCCGTTCTTGAGCCAGGTGCTAAGATTTTAGGTATGAACCTTTCGGATGGTGGCCATTTAACACATGGTAGCCCAGTTAACTTCTCTGGAAAACTTTACAATTTCGTTTCTTACGGTGTTGATGAAAATGGATTCATTGATTATGACGCTTTAAGAGAGCTTGCAATCAAAGAAAAACCACAAATGATCGTATCTGGAGCAAGCGCTTATTCTAGAACGATTGACTTCCCTAGAATCAGAGAAATCTGTGACGAAGTTGGCGCGCTTATGATGGTGGATATGGCGCATATCGCTGGTCTTATAGCGGCAGATCTTCATCCATCACCGGTCCCATTTGCGGATTTCGTGACGACAACAACGCACAAGACACTCCGTGGCCCAAGAGGCGGCGCGATTCTCTGTAAAGAAGAATATGCGGCAAAAATTGATAAATCAATGTTTCCAGGGATTCAAGGTGGCCCATTGATGCACATCATCGCTGCAAAAGCGGTTTGCTTTAAAGAAGCGATGTCAGATGCCTTCAAAACGTATCAAAAACACGTTGTT